>Ga0233427_10004883_pt1 | contig 10937 bp, 7 predicted proteins | sample SI_118_April2016_5_FD_179885 | JGI IMG/M metagenome (GOLD analysis project Ga0233427, IMG submission 179885) | Seawater microbial communities from Saanich Inlet, British Columbia, Canada - SI_118_April2016_100_MG | ecosystem: Environmental > Aquatic > Marine > Inlet | place: Canada: British...
CTATTTCCTTATGCCCTTTTAAAGATGCCAACATCAATGGGTTAAATCCTCTTTTATGTTGGAAATTGATATCTGCACCCTTAGATAATAAGATTTCTACAATATTTAGATGCCCCTGAGCAGAGGATGTATAAAGAGCAGTTCTTCCTTTATGGTCTATCTGGTTGATATCGACCCCTTTGGCAATTAGAGAACGAACCTTTCTAAATTCTCCTTTATAAGCAGCTTGTACCAAACCATCATCTATATTTACCTGAGAATTTACAGGAGAATTAATTAAGCTTAAGGTCATAATTATGAGGGTTAGTAAAAACAACTTGCCGGCATTCTTCCTCAACAGGGCCATTCCATAAGGATGAAGTCTAATAGCTGTTATTTTTTCTGGTCCCGTCCAATTATTCATAATATTTCCCTAGATCTAGTTTAGACATAATAAATAGAACTTATCTATAAGATAAGTATCACATACATACCTATATAAAAAAACGTTTTAAAATAAGAATATTAAATATTAGGCGTTTCTAATTTAAATAGGCTATTTGATTTAAAATATAAGACTATTAATATAGTTTTGAATCGGAAAAGGAGATGCTTTTTGAGTAAACTACTATTTTTTGCCATTATCGCTGTATCTATCTTATGGTTTCTAAGAAAATTTATCCAAAAGGATATAAATAAGAATAATGATTCCCCTTCTACTAAAGGTGAAGATATGGTTTGCTGCGACTATTGCGGCTTACATTTACCGAGAAGCGAGAGTGTAATAAAAGATAATAAGTTTTTTTGTAGTGAAGAACATTACCGATTGTCCTCAGTATAAAAACTACTATCTAGCTCCACCCATCAAGGTCCTTACATAAGACGATGCTTTCAATAATCTCTCTTTTATCTTTTAAGATAATAGACTGCCTGATTGTTTTGCATTCCCGAACACTATCTTTTTTCCCTGCCTCCTGAGTAGATAGTGCTCTGGATTGAATGACTTCTGCTCTTCCCTTTACACCACTCTCTTGATTAATAAATTCCTGAGGTTGGCCTGTATCTGCAGCTTTTTGAATTACTCTTACTAAACTCTTTCTATCCTGATCTCCAATGTAGTCTATAAGAGAGTTTTTCTTGTATAAATTAGTAATTTTTTTGGTTACAGCACTAAATTGGGAAATGGCTATTTTTCCGAGTTGAGGATCTGTGTCAGACTCAACATTATTTCCAATATTATTGGTAATATTACTAATGATATCTGCTGTTTGGCATGCCGGTAATAATATAAATATATTTACCAGCAGTAGTATCCTTAGTATTGAATAAATAGATTTATTCCTCATCACAGTTTATTTCCTTTTGTGTGCTAGTTTCGCCCATTTATAACCTCTCATGTTACATCTTAGGTTGTTAAAATTTATTTCCCTATAAATTTTTAACTAATGATAGTTAATTACAAGCATTTAGAATGTTTGTAATAATAATTACAAATCAATAATCTACCGTAGCTTGAATACGTAATGTATATATCACTTTTTCCCTGCAATATTTTATACCGTACTAACTAATTTTAATTTAATATTGGATAAGTATCTGTATACCTAAGACAATGAAATTCTAACTTAGCCTCGATCGCATCTAAAAGATATAATACCTACTTGTTTACTGCTCCCGGAACTCTTTAATTATAAATTATATGGTACAACAACTATTCAACAGAACCCCCTTGCTCTCAGGTGACAATACCGCAGAGAAAAAAGAAGAAATACGCAGTTATTTTCATGCAACTCTTGATCGCACTGAATTGCTTTTTGAAACCTTAGTTGGCGATGAATCCTATTTCAAAAAATCAATTCCATTACGCCATCCACTAATATTTTATCTTGGCCACACTTCAACTTTTTTTATTAACAAACTACTAATTTCAGGTTTAGTCAAGGAACGCATTAATCCCAAAATGGAATCTATGTTTGCAGTTGGAGTTGATGAAATGAGCTGGGATGATCTTACTCTATCTGATTATGACTGGCCTAGTATTAGCGAGGTTTGGGCTTATCGAAAATCCATGCGTAAAATTGTTGATCAGTTACTTACTGAAACCGAGTTGACTCTACCTATCAATTGGGATAACCCATGGTGGATTGTTCTGATGGGAATTGAGCATGAACTAATTCATTTGGAAACATCCTCAGTTTTAATCAGACAGCATGAAATTAAGCATGTAAAGCCTCATCCTGATTGGGAGCCTTGCCGTAAATCAAGCCAGGCCCCTTCAAATGAACTCATCAATGTTCCTGCTGGCAAAGTAGAAATTGGTAAGAACGATAAAGATTTAGCTTATGGGTGGGATAACGAATTTGGATATCATGAAGGAGAGGTTCAGCCTTTCCAGGCCAGTCGTTACTTAGTAAGCAACCAAGAGTTTTTAGGTTTTATTAAAGCGGATGGCTACAATTCAGAAATATTTTGGGAAGAAGAGGGGCTTGCATGGCAGAAGCATACCAATACAGTACACCCGACATTCTGGGTTAAATGTGGTTCTCAGTGGAAGCTACGCTTAATGACTGAAGAAGTTCCTATGCCATGGGATTGGCCCGTAGAAGTAAATTGCCATGAAGCAAAAGCTTTTTGCAACTGGAAAACGGCAACAACTAATCAGCCAATTAGGCTCCCTACTGAAGATGAGTGGTATCACTTATATAATATAGCTGGATTATCAGAGGTTCCTCATAACAAGCAGGCGAGGGCTAATATTCATCTTGATCATTATGCTTCAAGCTGCCCTGTCACGGAATTTAAGCATGGTGAATTTTTCGATGTAGTTGGGAATGTGTGGCAATGGACAGAAACGCCAATATATCCATTCGAAGGCTTCAAGGTTCATCCTCTTTATGACGATTTTACAACTCCAACTTTTGATGGTCGTCATAATCTTATTAAGGGTGGCTCTTGGATCTCATGTGGTGACGAATCATTAAAAAGTGCTCGCTACGCTTTCCGTCGTCATTTTTTTCAACATGCTGGATTTAGGTATGTAGCTGCTCAGGCACCAGCCATCCAACATGGATCTCACTATGAAACCGATAAATTACTTACAGAATATGCAGAATTCCATTATGGAGATACATATTTTGGGGTGCCTAATTTTCCTGTGGAGCTCGCTAGAATAGCTATTGCAGCTATGGGTAATAGGCCCGCACAAAAAGCTCTTGATCTTGGTTGTGCATCAGGTCGTTCTACTTTCGAATTAGCACAACATTTTGATCATGTTACAGGTATTGATTTTTCTGCTCGCTTTATAGGGCAGGGTGTTCAGTTAGCCGAAACTGGCATACTACGTTATACACTTAAAGATGAGGGGGATCTTGTATCCTATAAGGAAAGTACACTAGCAAGTCTTGGTCTTGATGCTGTTAAGAACAAGGTTGAATTCTATCAGGGTGATGCTTGTAATCTAAAGCCTACCTATACCGGTTATGATTTAGTTCTTGCTGCAAATCTAATTGACCGTCTTTATGAGCCATCCAAGCTTCTAACAACAATACATGAAAGAGTTATCAAAGGTGGATTACTTATGATTACTTCACCCTACACATGGTTAGAAGAACATACCAAGAAAGAGGAGTGGGTTGGGGGATTTAAAGAGGATGGTGAAAATGTTAGTACGCTGGATGGCCTTAAGAAGTTGCTCAGCAGCCATTTCAAGCTAATTCAGGGCCCACAAGCACTACCTTTCGTCATTAGAGAAACTCGCCGTAAATTTCAGCATACTTTGTCAGAGGTTACAATTTGGGAGAAGATTGATTGAATAATAATCAAGTATTCCCAGATGACTATGGTTGCAATTTTGACCTAGAAATTAATCGTGCCGAATCCTCTAGTTTAAAATACGATGGACGACAGGGCATGTTTGGCAATACTGAGGTTATCCCATTATGGGTTGCAGATATGGATTTTGCTGCCCCTCTAGCTGTCACCAAGGCTCTTTCTGAACGTGCAATGCATCCAGTATATGGTTACACTTTATATCCGGATAGCCTATATGAATCTTTAATAGAGTGGCTAGCAAAACATCATGGTTGGCATAATGTTCATCGGGACTGGATTATAATGTGCCCTGGTGTAGTGCCCTCATTGCACGCAGCAGCTATGGCATTTTCAGAACCGGGTGAGTCGATAATAGTTCAACCACCTGTATATTTCCCTTTTTTCTCTGCGGTCACAAATACAGGCAGAAACCTGACTCTGAACCCGTTAGTTATTGAAAATAATAGATATTCTATAAATTTTGATCAACTAGAAAAATACGCAAAAAAAGCAAAAATATTATTCCTGTGTTCTCCACACAACCCTGTCGGAAGAGTATGGGATAAAGAAGAATTAGAAAATATCATCAGAATTTCGAGAGAACATAATTTGCTTATATTTTCAGATGAGATCCATGCCGACCTGGTGTTTTCTGAAAATAGACATCAGATGCTTGCAGCATTAGCTGAAGAATCTGAAAATATAATTACTGCCGTGGCACCTAGCAAGACATTTAATATCCCAGGTTTAAACCTTTCTGCATTAATTGTACCTAACAAAAAACGTCGCGACTTAGTTATGAAAGCATTTGAGACCCTGCATATAAGCGCATCTAATCCTTTCAGTATCGTAGCTTTCGAAGCCGCTTATAGAGAAGGAGAGCCATGGCTCATCAAATTGCTTGCTTATTTACAAAATACAAGAGATTTTATAGAACAGTATTTGATAAAAAACCTGCCGAAAATTAAACTAATTAAACCGGAAGGAACATATCTGCTGTGGCTAGATTGTCGTAAATTAGGTATGAGTGATACACAGCTTCATCATTTTTTTATCAATGAAGCTGGTGTAGGTATGAGTCCAGGCACACTGTTCGGAGAGGGAGGGCAGGGTTTTATGCGGATGAATATAGGCACTCCCCGTCATATTATTGCTACTGCCTTGGAAAATATCAGAAAGGCAATTAAATAATATTATCTAATTATTAGCAATAATATCAAGAATATAGATACGCATCCTAATGCAACACATAAAAATATTAGGACCTTTGAGCGGACACGAAGAACCTCAATTGCCTCAACGATTCGTACGTTTTGCTTTGCAAGAGATCTAACCACACTATTTAAATCCGATACTTCCCTTTCAATTTCATGAAGACGAAAATCCCTGCTTGTTATATTTTCACTATCTGATGTAGGGACTGATGAGTCTACAGTCCCTGAAGAAGTATTATCTTTTCTGCCAGCGTAGAGATTTTTTGCTGCTTTTGCTATATGTGGAGCGTTCTCCAGCACATCCTTCCAAGGAATGATTTTTAGAACTGTAATCCATCCAAATGCCATAACCTTAGCCCAGATCTGAAGAGTTCTTAACAAAACCCCATGTTTCGATACTAAAAATTCATATTGCCATACATATAAATTCGCATCAATGCTACATGTATCAGCATGCAGTGCAGTGGATAACCAATTGCTTAGGTACCTCTATACGATATTTAAGATATCTCTAGGAATTAAACAAAAAAGATTTGGAACAGTAAGTTTAAAGATAAATTAATTGAGATCCTTATCCATTCACATTTTGGTGAGTACTTCAGCAACCGTTTTTCCCATATCAGATGGCGTCGCACTGATAGTGACGCCCAGCTCTCTTAATAGAGCAACTTTCTCCGCGGCACCTTCTCCTGCAGAAGAAATAATCGCTCCTGCATGGCCCATACGCTTCCCTTCTGGTGCAGTTAAGCCAGCAATATAAGAAATCAACGGCTTACTTAAATTATCCTTAGCAAAGACCCCAGCATCTACTTCCTGTGGCCCGCCAATTTCTCCAATCATCAGTACAACTTTTGTTTCAGGGTCTGATTCAAAAAATTCTAAAATATCTCGAAACGAACTTCCAGTAATGGGATCACCACCGATCCCAACCGATGTTGAAATACCAATGCCCAACATTCTTAACTGATCAGCAGCCTCATAACCTAGAGTTCCCGAGCGACCAATAATTCCAACGTTTCCTTGGATATAAATATGCCCTGGCATAATTCCTAACATAGAACGCCCTGGGCTGATTGTTCCAGCACAATTCGGACCAGTTAATAACATCCTTTTTTCTTTAGGAAAGCGACGAAGATAATTTTTTACCGTCATCATATCTTGGGTTGGTATGCCATCAGTGATTGCCACACAATATTTAATACCCGCATCAGCAGCTTCCATGATTGAATCAGCAGCGAAAGCAGGGGGGACAAATATTATGCTTGCTTCGGCTCCAGCCTGATGCACAGCCTCTTTTACCGTATTAAAAACCGGCAAATCCAAATGTTTTTGGCCTCCTTTTCCAGGAGTAACGCCTCCTACTACATTAGAACCGTACTTAATCATGTCTTCCGCATGAAAAGTACCGATTTTTCCTGTAAATCCCTGAACAATAATTCGTGTTTTCTCATTAATTAAAATTGACATCGTTCTTTCCCCTAGGTTCCTCTTGCGACCATCTCATTGCGTGCCTGAACAACCTTCTCAGCTGCCTCAGCTAATGTTTCTGCCATAATTATAGGCAAGTTACTCTCAGTAATTATCTTACGGCCTTGAGCAACATTTGTACCTGATAGACGTACAACCAGAGGTATTTTCATGTCGATATTCTTAATTGCCTGTACAACACCTTCTGCAATCCAATCACACCGATTAATCCCAGCAAAAATATTAACCAATAACGCCTTAACATTCTTATCTGCTAATACTAAACGAAATGCCTTTTCAGTACGCTCTGCAGATGCTCCACCACCTACATCCAGAAAATTAGCAGGCTCCCCACCGGCCAGCTTAATCATGTCCATGGTAGCCATGGCCAGACCCGCACCATTAATCATGCAGCCTATGTCTCCACTTAAACCAACATAGCTCAATCCCTGTTCAGCAGCTGCAACTTCACGATGATCCCCTTGGGTTTTATCACGTAGTTCAGCAATTTTATGACGGCGAAATAAAGCATTGTCATCAAAGCTCATTTTTGCATCTAAGGCGATTAATTCATTATCGGCAACTACAAGAGGGTTAATTTCCAGCATATTTGCATCAAGGTCGCGTAAGGCACGATAACAACCCTTAATTATTTTAACGCTACGAGATAATAATTTCGGATCCTCCAGACCTAGTGCAAAAGCCATTGTACGTGCTTGAAAGTCCTGCAAGCCAACAGCTGGCTCAATATAGACCTTATGGATTAATTCAGGATTTGTTTTCGCTAATTTTTCAATCTCCATGCCTCCTTGCGTAGAACCGACCATGACGATACGTTCGGAGCTTCTATCAATAAGAAAGCAGAGATAAAGTTCTCTAATAAAATTTGTTCCTGCCTCAATATAAACTCTGGAACAAATTTTCCCTGCGGGGCCAGATTGATGAGTTACTAATTTTTTTCCTAGCAGTTCTTCCGCGGCTTTTTCTACTTCATCATGGGTCTTACAGATCTTTATGCCGCCAGCTTTTCCACGTGCCCCTGAATGTATCTGGGCCTTAACTACCCAACTACTGCTGCTTATTTCTCTCGCTCTCTGAACAGCTTCTAACGGGGTGTAAGCTAAGCCACCATCTCCAATCTTAACTCCATATTCTGCTAGAATTTCTTTTGCTTGATATTCATGGATGTCCAATGTCTCACCCTTAATTTAAATTACCAGTAAAAAAATTTTATTTCTTAGATTTAGCTTCTATTCTTTTTTGAAATTGCTTTTGCTGCTTCTACTACATTAGAAGCCATCCTTGCCGAAGCAGCATCAATTAATCTCCCATCTAATGCTGCTGCTCCTTTCCCCTGTGCTGCAGCTTCATCTAGTGCAGACAATATTCGTTTTGCCTTCTCCACTTCTGCAAGAGGTGGTGTAAATACCTCATTTGCAAGATCCACCTGTGTTGGATGAATAGCCCATTTCCCTTCAATACCTAAGGCTGCCGCTCTTCTAGCAGCCAACTTATACCCATCTGGGTCCTTTATATCTCCAAAAGGCCCGTCAATTGGACGCAACCCATAAGCACGACAAGCAACTGTCATTCGACTGATTGCTGAATGCCATTGATCTCCAGGATAATCAGGATTAAGACCCCCAATATTTGTTGTTCTAGCACGATTACTAGCGGCATAGTCTGCAACGCCAAAATGTAATGCTTCAAGACGACCTGCTGATCCGCTACAGGCAATATTTTCTACATTAGCCATGCCTAAGGCTGTTTCAATTAAAGCCTCAATACCAATTTTGTTTTTCAACCCCTGCTGCATTTCTAACTGATTTAGCATAGCCTCAACCATATACACATCAGAATAAACCCCAACCTTTGGTACCAAAATAGTATCTATTTTATGTCCGGCCTGCTCAACTAGGTCGACTACATCACGAACCATATATTGAGTATCTAAACCATTAATTCTAACTGATAGAGAAACTCCGTTTCCTTTCCAGTCTAAATCGTTAATAGCCTCGATAATATTTTTTCGAGCTTGTATTTTATCGTCCGGAGCAACAGCATCTTCAAGATCAAGAAAAACGAAATCCACGCCACTTTTCATTGCCTTTTCAAACATGTTTGGATTCGAACCTGGCACAGCTAATTCGCAACGCTGTACCCTTAAAACAGAAGCTTCATGTAAAGTATGACTCATTTATTTCTTCCTTAATGATGCATTATTAAATTAGAGTAAAACCGTATTATTTTAACATAATAGACAAGAATAAATAAACCTTACCCTCCTAAAAGCAGTTCTATGCCGACCCACTTACTCCATGATCATAACTAGGATTTAGGTTTATTTTTTATAATAATTTATTCAAGTTTTGAACCATTATTTGATGTTTATCAGACGTGTAATTAAACAGATCCGTATCAGATTTATGGCTTTTATTGCGGGCTTTTATCGCTTGTATAGTAACCATTAAATATTGACCCTATGGTGCTAATTTTGTTATAATTTATAGCTACTGGCGCGGGGTGGAGCAGTCTGGCAGCTCGTCGGGCTCATAACCCGAAGGTCGTAGGTTCAAATCCTGCCCCCGCAACCAAATACCTTGCGTAGTTTCTGCATATTTTAAACCAGACCTTAAAAAATATAGTCTGGTAATATTTTATTTATGGCGGGCCTCCCCGCATTGCATAGTAGTGAACTTGGTCAGGTCCGGAAGGAAGCAGCCACAACTATTCTCTGTAAGTGCCGGGGGTTGGGCTCGCCGCCTTTTTATTATATATTTACCGAGAATCAAACTATTATCCTTGTTCGATTCTATTTTTATTGGCCACTGGGCATAACTCATAAAAAAATAAGGTAGATTGCATTTCAGGCTATCCAGATTACAATATCTATTTATTGATCCTTACTAACTATTAAATAGTATCTGCCGTGTCTCAATCTCAAGTCCTTGCTCGTAAATGGCGTCCAAAAGACTTTTCCAGTCTGGTTGGACAGGACCATATTATTAAAGCGCTCACAAATGCGCTCGAACAAAAACGTTTACATCATGCCTATTTATTTACAGGAACGCGTGGCGTCGGCAAGACAACAATCGCACGTATTTTAGCCAAGTCTCTTAACTGTAAATTAGGTGTTACAAGCAATCCATGCGGCAATTGTCCCGCCTGTATCGAAATTAACGGTGGAAATTTTATTGATTTAGTAGAACTTGATGCTGCATCTAATACTCAGGTCGATAATATGCGTGAGTTGTTGGAAAATGCATTGTATGCACCAACTTCTGCTCGCTATAAGATCTATATCATTGATGAGGTGCATATGCTTTCTAAGTCTGCTTTTAACGCTATGCTTAAGACTTTAGAAGAGCCCCCAGACCATGTAAAATTTATATTGGCTACTACTGATCCACAAAAAATTCCGGTTACTGTTTTATCACGCTGTCTACAATTTAATCTGAAGCAGATCCCTCTTTCCCTAATTACAGAGCATCTAAAGCATGTGCTTGAACAAGAGAAAATAGCCTCTGACGAAACCTCATTACAATTATTAGCACGTGCAGCTCAAGGCAGTATGCGTGATGCCCTTAGTATTCTTGATCAGGCCATTATTTTTAGCAAAGGTAAAGTTGAGGAATCTAGGGTTCATGCCATGCTTGGAACTATTGATCAGGTTTATCTTTATGATTTACTTGAGGCAATTTTGCAAAAGAATGGTGCAAATTTACTAAATATAGCTGATGGAATTGAAGCAAAGAGCTTGTCTTTTGATAATGCCTTACAAGATTTGGCCAGGCTGCTGCATACACTTTCTTTGGCACAAATAGTCCCACAATCCATTAACGAAAATATACCGGAATATAAACAAATTATTGCATTATCAAAAAAATTCTCACCTGAAGAACTACAATTATATTATCAAATTGCCTTGAACGGTCGTGATGATTTAGGGCTGGCACCTGATGAATACGCTGGCTTTACGATGACATTAATGCGTATGCTGGCTTTTATTCCAGAAAATTTATCAGGAAATACCAAAGTTCTCGCTCCCCCATCAGATTTAAACTCAATAGCACAAACCCCTAACATAAATAAAAATATTAGCATTGCCTCAGATAGCAATTCTGAACATATTCCTCCTGCCATATTAAATGACGTTAAAGATCCTAATTTATACTCTAACGATGCCGGTCAATCAGATATTCACTGGCCGTCATTGGTAAATCAGTTAAAATTGAACGGCATGGCAAGAATGTTGGCTCAAAACTGTGAGATTAAAAATTATTCAACAGGTAGCCTAGAATTATGCTTGTTAGCTGAGCATAAACATTTATTAGAGAAAAGATACCAAGACAAAGTAAAAGTCGCATTAAATGAGCACTTTGGAAATAATATTTATTTAAAATTTTCTGTTGGTACAGTTACAGGCATTACTCCAGCAGAATTAGATAATCGTGAGAAAAAAACGAA
>Ga0233427_10004884_pt1 | contig 10937 bp, 7 predicted proteins | sample SI_118_April2016_5_FD_179885 | JGI IMG/M metagenome (GOLD analysis project Ga0233427, IMG submission 179885) | Seawater microbial communities from Saanich Inlet, British Columbia, Canada - SI_118_April2016_100_MG | ecosystem: Environmental > Aquatic > Marine > Inlet | place: Canada: British...
GCTTTTTGAGCATCATCTACTGATTCAACAGGTATTCCAGCCAGCATGGCTGCCTCAGTTTCGTTTGGAGTAAAATAATCAGTGAGTCCATAGACGTCATCAGGTAGTATTGCTGCTGGTGCAGGATTTAAGATTGTGGGCACTCCGTTTCTTTTTGCTACTTCCAAACCGCGTTGCATCACAGGAATCGGTACTTCAAGCGAGGCCAGGAAAAAAGCACACTTTGCAATTCCAGCCTCAGCAGCATCTAAATCATCCGGAACCATGGCATCAGCTGCTCCTGGAACGACTATAATCATATTTTCACTAGTTTCTTCATTGACCACAATTGAAGCAGCTCCTGTTGCCACATCTGGGATTTCCCAGACATATTCTGCATTGATACCTTCATCGGCATATAGTTTCATTGCCATTTCACCAAATGTATCTTTTCCAATCTTGGTGATGAAGATTGTCTCAGCACCTGCTCTACGAGTTGCTACAGCTTGATTTGAACCCTTTCCACCTGGGCCTAGTTTGAATGAATTTCCGATAAAGGTTTCCCCTTTGAGAGGCATACGGTCAGTACGAAACGTCAGGTCTGCCACAAAAATTCCCAGAATTGAAATTGGTTTACTCATTTGTTTTTCTCACCAGATGATTAAATATTATTGTTTGTGAAATTCAAAAGTCAGTAAGACACATTAAACACAACTGGCTTAAATATAAAGACAGAAAAATAAATCAGATCTTTTCAGTTGATATATGGAATAAAACAAAAATAATTCAGGAATTTAATAATTTATAATAAAACATTGATAATACTCAATATAAATCAATAATAATTTTTAGACTTCGGGGTTATATAATTGCGTTTATGTTTGACACGAATTATGCATGGTCATGTAAAAATAATCTTTAATTTTAGTAATTTGATTAAGAAACACAATTTAAATGAGTTCTTTTAATTTTAATAAATTTCTGTTTTTCAATTGTTAACGTTGGGGGATTATAATTTTGCTAACTGTAATTATTAATCGTTAGTTAGGAGTAATCGTAAGATATTGATATTGTGTACTGCTTGTTTGTCATTTCTAACGAAGTGGAAGATTTTCTAAAGTGCTAATATCGTTCAATATCACTCTCATTTGTTTTGGATGACATGACAAAACTCGTGACTGTGATGATATTTATAATCGGAGACTATTATGCCAAGACAAATAAGGGTCAGTACAGAATATAGTGGAGTGTATTTTGTTAAGCTTGCAAATCAGGATCAATCATTTTTTATCCGTTACAAACGTAATGGAAAAAGTATTGAAGAAAAGGCCGGACGCAGCAATCAAGGAATGAATGCGGAAAAAGCTTACCAATTAAGGACTGAAAGGTTGTCTGAAACTAGTGCTGCAGGAAACGAAATAAATTCAAATTCAGATTTGCATTCGCAGCAGGACTGGACGTTTTCTAAAATATTTTCTGAGTATTTACGTTTACGAAGCAAACTCAAAGGCCGTGCAAATGACGTTTACCGCTTCAAGAACTACCTTGAAAAGGAATTTGCGAACATCACCCCTTCATCTGTTACTCAGGACGATATAAGGCGATTTAAGCATAATCTCCAAAACAGAGAACTAAAACCGGCTACTATCCGTCACGTCCTTGAACTGCTCAGGCGTCTTGCAAACTTTGCGGCCAAAAATAATTTGTGCTCCGGACTGAGTTTTAAGATTCAAATGCCCAAGGTTGAAAATTATAAAACCGAGGAATTGTCTAATGCTCAATTGCAAAAATTGATGCAGGTATTGGAAGAAGAATCGGATATTCAAGTCAGTAATCTGGTGCGTCTAGCGCTCTATACCGGAATGAGGCGTGGTGAACTGTTTAATCTGAACTGGGTTGATATTGACTTTTACAACAAAACCATTACTGTCAAATCCGACAAAAAAGGCGACCAGCCGACAATTCCTTTGAATGAGATGGCTGAAAAGGTACTGGTTGAACACGCCCACACTGAAAACGGTAGCAAGTTTGTCTTTCCAGGACGTGGTGGTAAAAAACGCACTGAGTGCAAACGACCATTGCTGAGGATCAGGAAAAAAGCTGGACTTCCGGATGATTTTCGTATTTTGCAGGGGCTGAGACATGTATATGCCTCCATGCTGGTATCCAGTGGGAAGGTGGATCTTGAAACCCTGCAGTCTCTGTTAACGCAGAAATCCCCACTAATGACACAGCGTTATGCTTATCTGCTTGATGAATCTCGGACAAATTCGGAAAATATAATTGCTGATGCAGAGAATAACTTATCAAATGCAACTGAAGAAGAAAATTATGTTAGTGAAACAGTAAATGCTGAAATTCTGGCAGAAGAAGTTCAGGATACTGATTTTCCGGTAGAAGATCTGGATACAGAACATTCAGAAGAGGAATCTGTAATAGATTCTATCCGTGAGACAACCTTTGCAGAACCTCTAGAAAAAGGAAACCCTGAAACTGATATTCCTGAAGAACAAGACCTAACTGAGTTTTTGCAAGTAGCAGAGCAAGAGGTTGGTTTACACAAGAATGTGTTTTCAAAGTCACATGAAGCAGAGCAGGAAGAAGATTATTCTCTGGAACACATTGAAAAAGTGACTGAGTTTGATGCAGAAGAAGAGTTTATTATTGGAGAAGAAGAGTCTATTATTGTAAAAGCAGAAGAAGAGTTTATTATTGCAGAAGAGGAGTTTATTATTGCAGAAGAGGAGTTTATTATTGCAGAAGAGGAGTTTATTATTGCAGAAGAAGAGTCAAAAGAGACTGTTGCAGAAGAAGTGAAAATTTATTTTCAAGGTTCGAATGAGTCAACTGAAAGTTTTGTAAAAGTTCATGAAAAAGAAAGTCAGGAGTACAGTAAGGTTTCAGCTGCTGTCAAGGAAAAAACATCTCAGTCACATAACGCTTTTTCTGAGTTTTTCAAACAGAATGAAACAGTAAAAACTCAACCGAAAGATGTTCCGGAAAATCCTTCAACACCTGCAGAGGTATCAGGTTTTACGGGAGATGTGGACTCAAAGCCAAAGCCAAAGCCAAAGCCAAAGGTTAAAGAGTTAAATGAGGATTTAATTGATGTTTCGGCAGCCAACCAGGATGGAGATGCAAAAGAAGCAAATGATGAATCTGAAATAATGTCAAATGAGCAAAATCAATATGAAATAAATGTGATATCTACTCTTGAAGATGCTCCAACATTAAATGTTGATGAACAAATGTTAGAAGAAGGATCTGTTGATAATAAGGCCGAAGAGCTCTCAGAAGAGGTGCCAGAAAGCACAAATTTGCCTGTATTTTTGTCAACTGAACCCGCTGAAGAGCAGGAAGAAATTTTCAGTAACCAATCGATGCCAGTACCAGTACCTGAAAAGGCTAAAAATCAAGTTGTTGTTATTCAGAGTTTTAAACAGTACCTTTCCGGAGTTTCTTCAACAGATGATGAGGTATATTCTTCAAAAATAACAACTAATAATAAAGATGTTGAAAACAAAACTAAACCGAAAGTACGACCATCAATTAAAGAATTGAAAAACGATTTGATATTACTGTCCAAGATGATTAAGGAAGCTCCCAAGCGAGAAAAGAAGAATTCTGACCAAAAACAAAGTCAGTTTTGAAAATCAGAATGGTTAAGGCAATGGGCGATAGTAGCTGACAGCACGGACAGTTCCAAGCAGCAATAGCAGATTTAAGGCTACTGAAATCCAGGCAGCTGAATAATAGTCCCCATTTAAGCTTTCTGACAAACCAAATACAGGTGGCCCAATCGCACTTGCGAAAACTTGAGCCCCCATGAATGCTCCACTGATTGCCCCAAGGTGCTTGCGTCCATAGAATCGTGGCCAGGCAACTAAAGTAAGACACCCCCAAATTCCTCCCTGCACTCCAAAACCAATAATTAACATGAGTCTGAACCAGAACGATTCTAAATTTAGTATTCCAAGACTGCCTACAGCAAGCCCGGCAAGCAAAATCATTAGAAGATACTTAAGAGGCATTCTGTCACTGGCCCAGCCTGCAATAAAGTGGCTTAACACACTGATTACAGACATAGGAAGAAATAATCCATAGGCTTCAATTCTAGACAGTCCGGCAAGTGCTCCTATTGAACTGATATGAAAGGTTAAACCGGTGACTATCAAAGACGCAGAGCATAAACCAAGGCAGAATATCCAGAAATTGTAGGTTCTTAACGCCTCTTTAAGTGTTATTTCTGGTTCGGGAAACAAGTTTGTTGTGTTCAGAGATGTTATTTTAACCCCATCCATGAGCAGTCCACAATCTTCCGGTTTGTCACGAAAAAACAACCAGCCTATAAAGGCCATGCCGAATCCGAAAATAATGGCCATGAGTATCATACTGCCAGAATAACCGTGATCTTCAATAATAATATTCATGAAAAGCGGTGCACCAGAAAAGCTGAAGGCTACAAAGATGCCACTGATACCACTGACCATTCCTCGTCTGCGTTCAAACCATTTGGCCAAGGTATTACGGCTAACCATGGCCATGATACCCTGTCCAAATTGTCTCAGTAAAAGAAAAATAACTGTGATCACTAGAAGTTCGCTTGTTAATATTGAAATGTTTGGAAGCAATGAATGTACGAGCTGAATGATGGTTAATGACTCAGCAAACAAAAGCAGCGAAATTCCCATTCCAATTCCTGCAAAAACAATCATTATCCGTCCACCCACAAGGTCATAATAGCGTCCTGCAAGGGGAAGAAGTAGACTGCTTAATATAGTCCCAGTCATATAGGCCATACTGATTTGCATACGGGTTAGGTGACTATTTTGTATGAGAAAATCTGTATAAACTCCAACCCCCATTGTCTGTCCAGGTATGCTAGAAATCATACCTATGGTTGTGAAGATAACAATGCACCACCCATAAAAAAAAGGAAATCGTGAAGGACTAAAAGGGAAGTTTGTCTGGAAGATAGATGAAAATTTTATTTTCAATTAGAAAGGTCTCTCTAAGTATATATCAGTAAATTGTTTGTAAAAATTAAAAATATAAAAATATTAATAAAGTCAAGGGCGATTATATTTTTTGCAGGAAATGGTCTTGGATATACGGTTGCTGGGGAAGAATAATGAAAATCTAGAAGCATAACCTTAACATGGAACTTAAGAATATCTATGAGGATCTACTATTTATTGCCCAATTGCTGGGTCGATAAAACTATCTTAACACTGGTAGCAGGAGGCAGATTTGAACTGCCGACCTCTGGGTTATGAATCCAGCGCTCTCACCAACTGAGCTACCCTGCCATCGAGTGCTGCTAGATTATGTCATGTAACACAAAAATAAGACAAGTTTATTGTGGATTATATTAGCCGTAGATTGATTTGAAATTATTCATTACTCAACTGTGATTCAATTTGACATTACAGCATTTTATTTGCAGAATTGGTGCGTCTGTAGATAGAAAAATCTTATTTTAGGTGTGTAATGATTTCGGTACAAAATGTTGTTAAGCACTTTGGTGGTGTAGCTGCTGTTGACGGTGTTGATATGAAGATTGAACGGGGATCCATTACCGGCTTGATCGGCCCAAACGGTGCTGGAAAAACTACCCTTTTTAATTTGATTGCCGGAAATATTGCTCCAAGTAGAGGTAGTATTTTTTTGGATGGTGAGGATGTGACTGGTCTTAAGCCGCATGAATTGTTTTCCAAGGGACTTCTTCGTACCTTTCAGATTGCACATGAATTTCACACTCTCAGCGTTTTAGATAATCTGATGCTTGTTCCACCAATGCAGGCAGGTGAATCTTTGCTTGGGGCATGGTTTCGTAGGAAAGAGGTAGTACGTCAGGAAACTGAAAACAGGAAAAAAGCTGAGGATGTAATTTCCTTCCTGAATATGAAACATATGGCATATGAACTGGCAGGAAACCTTTCCGGTGGTCAGAAAAAACTGCTTGAACTTGGGCGGACCATGATGGTTGAGCCAAAAGTTGTTGTGCTGGATGAAGTCGGTGCAGGTGTTAACCGGACATTGCTCAGAGAAATTGGAGATGCAATTCTGAGTATGAACCGTGACCGTGGATATACTTTTTGTATGATTGAACATGATATGGATTTCATCAGCAGGCTCTGTGATCCTGTCGTGGTGATGGCGGAAGGTAAAATACTAGCTAAGGGTAGTGCAGATGAAATTAAGTTTAATGAGGACGTCATAGAAGCTTATTTGGGAACTGGGCTCAAAAACAAGGGTGAGGTACTGGCCGGATGAGTTATTTGACTGGAGAAAAATTAACCGGTGGATATGGCGGACCGGATATCATCAGGGATTGTACTGTTTCAGTTGACCAGGGAGAGATTGTTGTAGTAGTCGGACCAAACGGTGCCGGTAAATCAACTGCTATGAAAGCTTTGCTGGGTATGCTTGATCTGCGTGAAGGACGTGTATTGCTGGATGGTCAGGACATTTCTGCACTGTCTACACAGCAAAGAGTAGCTAAAGGCATGGCATTTGTGCCGCAAAATCAAAATGTATTTGTTACTATGACTGTTGAGGAAAACCTGGAAATGGGTGCTTATCTGCGACGGGATGACATCACAGAAACTATGGAACAGGTTTTTGAATTATTTCCCGTATTGAAAACCAAACGCAGGCAAATTGCTGCAGAGCTTTCTGGAGGGCAGCGTCAGCAGGTTGCTGTCGGACGCGCTCTGATGACAAAGCCTACCGTTTTGATGCTGGATGAGCCTACTTCCGGAGTTTCACCAATTGTGATGGATGAACTCTTTGACCGTATTATTGAAATCAAGCGTACCGGAATCGCGGTTCTGATGGTAGAGCAGAATGCCCGTCAAGCCCTGAATATTGCCGATCGTGGGTTTGTTCTGGTTACAGGTGAAAATCGATTTACTGACACCGGAGAGGCTTTGCTGGCCAATGAAGAGGTCCGGAAATCTTTTTTAGGAGGATAATAGTTGGAATATTCGAATGACTTGTTAAATGCACTTGTGTTGATTTCAAATTATGTTTTGATACCTGCAATATCCTATGGTTCTCAATTGGCCCTCGGAGCAGTTGGAGTCACACTTGTTTTTGGTATTTTGCGTTTTGCAAATTTCGCTCACGGTGAGATGATGTCCTTTGGCTGCATGGCCACCATTTTCATTACCTGGTGGTTCCAATCAATGGGTATTTCAAACGGAGTTTTCCCAACAGCACTGCTTGCGCTGCCTTTTGCCATTCTCATCACGGCACTGCTTTCAGTTGCAATTGACCGTTCAATTTTCAGTTTTTACCGTATTCATAAAAGCCGACCGGTGACTTTTGTGGTGGCATCCGTCGGTGTGATGTTTATGCTGAACGGTTTGGTCCGGATCCTGATTGGTACAGACGAAATTATCTTCCGGGACGGTCAAAAATTTTTAATCAAAGCCGGTGTCTTCAAAAAAATGACTGGATTGAGTGAAGGTCTGGCTCTAAAGCAAACTCAAGTTTTAACCTTTGTATTGGCGGTAATCGCAGTACTGGCACTATTCTGGTTTTTGCAGCGGACACGTACGGGTAAAGCCATGCGGGCTTTTTCTGATAACGAAGACCTCGCATTGCTTTCCGGAATCAATCCGGAACGGGTTGTACTGGTGACCTGGATTATTGCCGCAAGCCTGGCAACGTTAGCCGGGGTTCTTTATGGGCTCGATAAAAGTTTTAAACCAATGGTCTATTTCCATTTGCTACTGCCCATTTTTGCGGCAGCTATAGTCGGTGGAATAGGGCAGCCACTGGGAGCAATTCTTGGCGGATACATTGTTGCTTTTTCTGAAATAACTGCAACCTATGCCTTTAAAAAGTTTATTAAATACCTCGCTCCAGGTGATTTTGTGCCTGATGGACTGGCACAATTATTAACAACCGAATACAAATTTGCGGTATCTTTTTTCATTCTGGTGCTTGTGCTTCTTGTACGACCGACTGGAATATTACGCGGGAGGGTGCTGTGAGTAATAACAGACGTGCCGTAATTAGTTTTTCAATTATGGCAATGATGATTGCAATTGTGGGTTTTGGACAATCATGGAACGTTGCACTTGCAATAGTTAATCTATGCCTGATTTCAGCTGTAATGTCAATGGGTCTCAACATGCAGTGGGGTTTTGCAGGCTTGTTTAATGCCGGAGTTATGGCTTCTACTGCAATCGGAGGTCTGACGGCTTTGCTTATTTCGTATGCACCGGTCTCAAAAGCCTGGTCTGTCGGTGGTACTTCACTTTTTGCGGCACTGATTTCATTGCTGCTGACAATAGTTGCAGGTGTACTGGTATGGAAAAAAACAGCTAAAGGCAAGAAAAGGTCATGGAGAATGACTGCAGTGGTGCTGACAGGTTATCTCTTTATGCGTTTTTTCTATGAACAGGGTACTGCAGCAATTGAAGCAGTTAATCCTGCAAAAACTGGTTTTTTGGGAGGAATGGGGCTGCCGATTATTTTTTCATGGTTTGCAGGTGGACTGGCTGCAGCTGGTTTAGCCTGGCTCATTGGAAGAATTTCACTTGGACTACGCTCTGATTATTTTGCAATTGCGACACTCGGCATTTCAGAAATCATGATTTCAATTCTCAAAAACGAGGATTGGCTGTCGCGTGGTGTGAAGAACGTGACTGGACTGAAACGTCCTGTGCCTTATGAGGTGGATCTTCAGCAGGAAGAATGGTTTATTAAGCTCGTTCATTGGATTTACGGAACTGCTGAAGACGGCAAATCTCTCAGTGCAGACGTAATGCACGAGGCAATGCAGTTAAGCGCAGGCGTGTTTGTTAAACTTTGCTATTCAGCATTGTTTCTTGCGGTAGTACTGATTATTTTGGGCCTGGCCACACGTGCCCTGAATTCACCCTGGGGTAGAATGATGCGTGCCATTCGTGACAATGGAACCGCTGCTGCAGCAATGGGTAAAGACGTAACCAGCAGGCATCGTCAGGTTTTTATCATCGGTTCTGCAGTAATAGGAATATCCGGTGCAATGCTGACCACACTTGATGGACAGTTCACTCCGGGTAGCTACATACCACTGCGTTACACATTTCTGATTTGGGTTATGGTGATTATCGGCGGTAGCGGGAATAATTTAGGCGCAATCATTGGTGCATTCATTACATGGTTTGTCTGGATAGAAGCAGAGCCTTCAGCGCTTTGGTTGGTGAGTCATATAAATGTTTTTCTGGATGAATCCAATCCTTTGAGACAGCATCTGCAGGAAGTTGCACCACATATGAGAATGGTGCTGATGGGCCTTATTTTGGTGCTGGTGCTGAGATTCAGGCCAAAAGGTATATTACCCGAAGAAGCTCCAGATCATTATTGATACAGTTCTAATAAGTATTTAAGTCATATTTTTTATAATAATTTTCATTCCAGTCAAAGAAATGCGTAGACCTGGAATCAAGAATTCATGAAACTCACTAAAATATTAAATTTATCAAGAATAAAATCATGGCAATAAACATAAACATAATTCGAGAACAGTTTCCTGCACTGGCAATAACAGATGAGGGTAAAGCGAGGGTTTACCTCGATAATCCGGGAGGAACACAAGTTCCACGACAAGTTCTGCAGCGAATGGAAAGATATATGATTCACACCAATGCTAACTGTGGAGGCCCTTTCAGGACTTCGATTGAGTCAGATTTGGTGCTGGAAGAAGCACATCATGCAATGGCGGATTTGCTGAATGCTAAATTTGCGGATGAAATTGTGTTTGGTGCGAATATGACAAGCCTTACCTTTGCAGTTTCAAGGTCTATTGGGCGTCTTTTTAAACGCGGAGACACTATATTGCTAACAAGAATGGACCATGACGGTAATGTTGGTCCATGGCTGCATCTGGCTGAGGATTTGGGATTAAAAGTCAGGTGGCTGAATTTTGATTTGAAAACATATGAATACGATCTTGACGAAGCCGCAGCTTTACTCAAGGACGGTGCAGTAAAACTGGCGGCAATCAACTATGCCAGTAACTGTCTTGGAACAATTAACGACGTTAAAGCACTCACGGAAATGGCCCATCAGTTCGACACTTTGGTTTTTGTAGATGCAGTACAGTACGTACCTCATGCGCCTACTGACGTTCAGGATATCGGTTGTGATTTTCTAGTCTGTTCACCCTATAAATTTTTCGGTCCGCACCAGGGGGTTTTGTGGGGGAAAGCAGAATTGCTCTCTTCACTGGAGGCATATAAAGTAAGGCCTGCAGACAATAATGCACCAGGAAAATTTGAAACTGGTACCCAGTTGCATGAAGGCCAGGCTGGCACATTGGGCGTACTGGAATATCTGGAGTGGATCGGCAAAACGATGGCAACAGAATTTCAGGCAAATTTCGCTGACTTCAGTGGTCGCAGAAAATATTTACACGCTGCAATGCTGGCTATCCAGGACTATGAAGAGACACTTAGCAAAAGACTGATTTCCGGTCTGCAAAACTTGCCTGGAGTAGATTTAAAGGGAATCAGCAATCAAAATGCATTCTCCCGCCGTGTTCCAACTGTTTCATTTACGGTCAAAAATCAAAATCCGCAAGAGATTGCGCAGAAATTGGCTGCAGAAAATATTTTCGTCTGGCACGGTCACAATTACGCTCTGGAGGCAGTACGTCTGATGGGTCTGGAAGAATCAGGCGGAGTTGTGCGGATTGGTCCGGTGCATTATAATACTCTTGAGGAAATAGACCGTACAATCGAAGTTTTGAAAACATGCTGGTAAATCATTATCTGGCATGAAACTCTTCTCAAATATTGTATTAAAAGCATTAAAAGTTTCAAAAAATGAGTGCATTAGCTCAAACTGAAAAGCATGTTGATAATTCATATGTTGCTGCCGAATTGAATTCCGCATATGAAGAGTTTTTGAGTGCTCACCCGGAATATGCTGAAACTGCTTTGCTGGACGAGTGTCGCAAA
>Ga0233427_10004888_pt1 | contig 10927 bp, 22 predicted proteins | sample SI_118_April2016_5_FD_179885 | JGI IMG/M metagenome (GOLD analysis project Ga0233427, IMG submission 179885) | Seawater microbial communities from Saanich Inlet, British Columbia, Canada - SI_118_April2016_100_MG | ecosystem: Environmental > Aquatic > Marine > Inlet | place: Canada: British...
CAGGCTTTAGTAAGGGGATGCGGGGGATCATCAGTACGATGCGAAGGAAGTTGGAGCGCGGGTTGGAAGACATGATGAGGCGCGGTCGTGATGATGGTAAGGAGTTCGGGGCGTTAGATACGAGAAGGTTGGTTCAGGCTTTTGCCGGACAGCCAAATGTGTTTTGGATGCCGGAGGATACTCCTGAGATGAACACAGCAGTTGAGGTGTTGATTGATTTGAGTGGGAGTATGAGTGGTTACAAGTTGGACTTGGCGCAGATGAGTGCGATCTGTTTAGCCGAGGCGATGAACACGATTAACGTACCGTTTGAGGTGACTGGATTCTTTAGTGATGGGAGGCTTGACCCGGATAGTGTGAACTATCACACATCGAGCGGGTTTCATAGGTATGAGAACGAAACCTATTACGTGTTCAAGGGATTCGGGGATACGTTACGTGAGTCGAAATCCAGTCTTGCATCGATTCGGTATTGTTGTGGGCGAGAGAATTGTGATGGTGTGAGTGTGGCTTGGGCCGGTCGTCGGTTAATGAAGAGGCAGGAAAACAAGAAGGTGTTGATTGTTTTGAGTGATGGGTGGCCCGCATTTCGTATGGGTATGGCTCCAAAGGGTATCAGGTCTTGTGATTGGACTGGGGCTGGTCGCAGTTATGTGCGTGATGTAGTGGCGGGGCTAAGTGATACCGGGATGCACGTTATTGGGATAGGGATTTGCAGTGAAGCAGTTCAGCAGTATTACAAGAACTGGGTTGTGATAAATGATGTTGATGAGTTGCCGGGTGAGGTGATGTCGCAGGTAGCCAAGGTGTTAATGGGTAAGCGGGTGGTGCTCAACAATAAAGAGTTGATAAAGGCGTCTAGTCTGAGTCGTAGGAGGGTTGCTTAATGCAGGGAAGCGAGGGCCGACCTGTCGAGTGGCTTGGTATGGCTTGTATCCGCAAAAGCCAAGCACTGACTTCGCTTTCTGGTGGCGTGTTGCGATGCGAGTGAGGGAGAAGCGCGTTCGTCACAAGGACAGGGTCAAAATTTTGATGGTTTGTCTTGAAATTGAAAAGGAGATGCGTAAATGAGCGATAAAAGTTTAACCAAGAAGTTGTTGGAAGATGTGATGCCTGAAGAGGAGAAGCCAAAATATGAGAGGAAGGGTTACTTCGATGAGGGTGGGGCGTTTGGCCCAAGCGATGACTACATGGAAGGGTACGATTCTCTCTATGGTGGCAGTTACATGGATAGTTGGGATCGGAGCCGTGGTTACAGTGATCATGCGGTTTGGGATAGGGGTGCGAGGGGCTCTAGTGTTTCTCACAACAGTGCGAAACAGATTATCGATTCCAATTCACATGGAGCGAGTAAGACTATCTCGTTGGATCAGCATGATTCGGAAGAGTTGATTGCTGTATTTCATAGGGCGTTGGATAAGGAGTTTGCAGAGGCAGGAATTGTATTAACACAGGACGCAACTGAAGAGTTGAAGGCGTCGTTGTTAGGTGTTCTTGATCTGTGTAAGTGGAAGTCTGGTGTGTCTTTGTATGATCTTCGATTGCGTTAGGGGCGCAAATATTATGCACAAAAAATTCATAGAGTTTGAGTTGCCGATTGACATGCCTAAAGGGTCTGTCGTGTTTATAGATTCCGATACGGGCAAGCCGTATGCGGAGTTGTCCAAGCGAGTGCGTGAAGGTGTCTTTCCGGGGCCAGTTCCGGGGCCGGGACGGCCAAAGAGAGGGGGTCTTACGCTTCATCAAGAGGCGTTGATGCGTGCGCTGTTAGGTAATCGTCAGTCTTGTCGCGAGTTGCGGGAATACTCGGAACAAAATGGGGGGCATTTCTATAATCCCCGAAGCCAAGCGATGTCGTTGGTGAAGCGGGATTATGTTGGTCGTAAAAGAGGGGTCGATTCTCACGGCCATCGCGCGTATTTGTATTACGTCACCAAGCAAGGTAGAGACGTGCTTGCAGGGGTGGCATTACCCGACAAAGAAACAGCCTAGCAATTCCTTACCGGCAGAGATGTCGAAATCCAATTCATGCTCGATGGTGCTAGGCGGGGGTTACGAAGTGGCCCTCTTATTTAAGCCTGTAAGCATGATTATCGGAGGGGGTGTTGGGCGTAGGCCTGACACCCCCTTGTTTTTCACAAGGAGAAAGTGATGGGGTACATGATACGAAGGAAGAATGGGAGATCGCTTGAGTATGTATCGTACAAGAGTGGTGAAAAGGGGTGGAGTAAAGAGGGAAAGGTTCGTGTGTTCGGATCGAAGGCGGCGGCAATTAGGTATCTGCATTTGCGTGGCTTGGATCGGTTGGTGAACAGTCGTAACCTTTCAAAACTTACGACGATTGAACTCGTGGAGACAGTAAATGCTTCGTAAAGTTGATAGGAAATTTAAAACAGGGAAGGTTCTTAGTAGTAAAGCCAGTGTGAGATTGAAATCAGGGGAGGGTACGGTTACGTTCACGCCGGGTAAGTTGAAGGCGTTTCGTAATGTGTATGAAGGGTGTGCAGGTGATGATGAACGGGTGTTTGAGTTCGAGGGTAAGCATTACTTGAAGGGGTACGCTAAGTATATGATCGAGTTTCTTGAGGCGCTTTGGATTAAGGACGACAAGCCAGATAGAGTCGAGTCATGATGGGTTATATGCAGTGTTCAATGTGTGGGAGTAAGAAAATAGTTGGCGTGGAATTCGATGGCTCGTGCATACAGTGTAAGGATTGTGGTGCGGCATGGAATTCCATGTACTCGTTTTATCTCGCAAGGAAAGCCGATGAAGAAGAAGAAGCCAATAAAACCGAGAAGGGGGGTGGTGCCACTACTGCGTAAGGGTGGAGCGCATCGTAAAACACGTAAGGCGGAGCGTAAATTAAGTAGGAGTAATGGTTATGAGTGATCCGCTTTTTTCTGTCGTGATAAATGATAAGGGTCAAATGAATGTGGCAGTGCGCAGGGATTTCTGGGATCACGAAGATAAGGAGGTCATCTTACAGGTGTTAACTATTGCTACATTTCTTATGAGCGACAACGAGAAGGTTGTCGAAGCCAAGAGGAATTTTGTTGACGCTTGTTCGGAAGCCTTTGATAGTAGTGAGGACGGGATAGTTCCGCAGGAATTTGCAGAGTTGTGCGGCCTTAGTATTGTCGATGAGTTTGAGGTTGAGGGTGATACGTTTGTCCACCCGATTGGAAAGGGGGTGCATTGATGGGAGTATTTCCGCATCCATTATTAGTAAGCGCGGTTAAGGCGCCGACTCGTGCCACCGGGGGAAGGCATGTGAAGGTTAAGCATCTAAAGCGTGACGGTGATACCGCATGTAAGACCGCTAAAGCCAAAAGGAATTCTCCTGTTTTAGTGATGCCGTTATTTGCTGATGAACCTGACGACGTGACATGTAAAAGGTGTCTCAAATATGTCAGGTGCGTTGGCAATCCCCTATTACCGTAAAAAAAATACCTAAATACGCCTAGATGGGTGTTGAATTGACACCCTGCCGGGGGTGGTGTATTGTATTTGATACACCTTTCGGTGTGGCTCTCAAGAGGGGACAATTTTACGTCTTGCGAGGGGAGTTCTTGAAGTAATTACCAGAGGGTTGTTATATGAAAAGGGACGAGGTGGAGATGCGTCTCATTGGATTAGAAGCCAAGGTAGATGCGTTGTTCCAGTTGATTGGGGTTGGTGCAAGGGATGGTGGGAAAGGGGATGATGATCCTGAGTCGGTCGGATCGTTGTCGAACTTAACCAAGAAGCAGCACCAAACATTACAACTTTTGATACGAGGAGGCAGCAATGATGAAATTGCAAAACGATTAGGCTGTTCAGTGAATACAGCAAAGGTACATGTTCGGACTATTGCAGGTAAGTTTGGTGTTAACAAGAGAGGCCAGATTGCAATGATGGGTAAGGGCATGATTGATAGTGTTAGCGATGACATCTACTTTAATTTGAGTGGCATCGCCAAGAGTTGGGGAAATATAAAATGAAGGTTCTGCAAACACTAGGTTTGTGCGTTAGATATTCTAAAGATATAAGAGTATATGTAAATAAAACGGAAGTTGGGGGGGATGGTAATGCTAAGACTAACGAGTAAGGCGGGGACTAGCATGCTTCAGGTCGTTGGCACCATTAACGGGAAGCGTATCCGTAAAAGTACGGGGTTGCCCAAGTCACGAATGGTAGAAGCCGAAGTGGTTCGTGCGAAGATGGAGTTGGCGTTATTGAAGGGGCGTGGCAGTGATGTTGTGTCGTTTCGGGCTGTGGCCAAACGGTATGAAGATCGGCGGGGTGGCTTATCGAAGACCCAGACTGGGCATCTCAGTAGATTGTTAAGGTATTGGGATGAGTGCGAGGTTGATGGGATTGACCAGTTGGCGATTGATGAGTATGTCTCTGATGTGCATCGTGATAACAAAGACTCAACCGTGAGGCGAGAGTTAAACGCGATGAAGGCGATCATCAACTATGGTCATAGTCGTGGCTTGTGTAAGGAAGCCAAGTTTGATCTACCCCCTGACGGAGAGGGTCGGTGTCGTTACCTTTCGGATGCCGAGCGAGACTCTTTGTTGGGCTGTTGTGGTGGTGCTGACTCCCTAAAGCGTGAGTTAACCTTCTTAATGTATACGGGAGCAAGGTTAGGTGAGATGACCAATCTTACGTGGAGTGCTATTAATCTGGATGATAGTAGTGTGACGATGATCTCGAAGAAGGGTAATCGGGCCAAGCCAAAGCGGCGGCGTGTGCCGTTACATCAGAAGGTGCTAGATATCTTAGGAAAGTTCGGGAAGCCTTCTGAGTTGGTGTTCATAAAGATCAATGGGCAAAGGTGGGATAAGACTTCGTTTTATGAGAAGTTTTATAGGGCCACATGCGAGTCTTACATTGATGATTTCACGCCACATGACTGTCGGCATACGTTCGCAAGCCATTTAGTGATGAACGGCGCTGATCTCCGTACCGTGGCAGAGTTGTTGGGGCATAGTAGTTTGGCTATGGTGATGCGGTATTCACATTTGTCACGTGGGCATCTCGAAAGTGCCATAGGGAAACTATGATGGTAGACACTTTTGTAATGGGTTTGACAATGAGCCAGTGGGTGCGGAGGGTTCTTTATGATTCGTTCTGTATCGACCCGCTTTCGTATGGTTGCCCTAGTTGGTGGATGTGGGGTTGCGCAGATTGTTCACGTATAATTACTGGTACTGCGAGAGGTGTGTGACACACGCCCTGCACTGTGTACCGATCAGCGTTGACCGTAAGTTATTGTCAGTGCTGATAAAGGAGAGGTGGCCGAGCGGCTGAAGGCGCTCCCCTGCTAAGGACTAAGTTGGAGTCAAGGCAGTGGAACTAAGCCAAAGGTTATCCTTTCTGGCACAGTGATGGTGTGTGGCACACGTACTAATAACTCCCAAACTCGTGCGAAGCGAGAAGGAGAGCGTGAAGAATGTCACATGACACAAATCAGTTTAAGGGTTGGTTGGATAAGGAAATACTGGAGTATTCGCAATTGTTGATTAGCCAGATTGAGGATATGGAGTTCACGGTTGGGCAATGTGAGACAGCGCAAGCGTCGAACGCATGTATTGATCAGATTGCTGACTTGAAGGGGAGTCTGGTCTCGTGTGTGTCACAGTTGGTGTGTGATTTAGACGAGTAAACCGGGGTGTTTGTATCGGGAGGGGAGAGCGTGGTGCTCTCCCCTTTTTTTTGTTCTTGGTACAGCAGATGTTGTTGCTGATGTGTTGGCTGAACGGAAAATCAGAAAGCCAAACTGAAAATCAGATGTCAGTTGAATAGTGAGAGTATTCTGGACAGGGGTGTTATGGCTTCGGGTTCCATTATTTCTCTCGCCATTTTGTTTGCGTGCTCTAGTGTGGGCACCGCCTCGCCTTGATTGTTGATGTATTCCTTTGCCTCCGCTTTTATTTTAGGGCGGCCATACTCGTAGTCGTAAAGGCGGAGTAGGGTTTCTTCTTCCTCCTTGGTTAGATTAGCCAGAGGTATGTCAGGGTTGAACTGTTGGGCTTGGGATACGCCACGGTGACGGTACTCATGGCGCCAGATGTCGTTCGAGTCTACGCCGCCCTGCCCTTGGTCGTATTGTCCGACGAAGTCGGTGCTGCTTATCTCTCCCGGTAGGGAGGCCCAGTCCTGATAGTTCTCTATGTTCGAGCGGAGCATACCTTTCTTGCGGAGTATTTCGTAAACGTCTTCTTGTGGTTCCTGATAGTAGTACGATAGAAACTCTGGGCCATTCTTTAGGAAAGCCCCGGTGCTTTTAGGGGTAGATATACCGGCGTGAGAATAAGCGGCGTCTTTCTTTAAGCCAATGTCTAGGTACTCGGCTACGTCTGGGTCGAAGCCAAGTTTTAGAAGGGGGTCTGGCTCTTGCCATGCTCCGGGTTCGCCGGGTGTGAGTACGTCAACGCTGAACTCCACGTCTCCGAATTGTTCGGATCGGTATTGATTCATGGCGGGAGTGATTGACCAAGGCATTCCGCCAGTTTATTTGGGGGGCTGCTTCTCGTCGTCCTTGCTGATTGTATCCATCATCTGCTCGTCGAGTAGGACTTGGCAGTAGGTGATGATCTTGCGGAGATCAGAGACCGGGTCACATTCCGGCATGTTGTAGCGGGAGATGTACTTCACGATACAGCCTTCGGCAAAGCCAAGATGGTTGGCGCGGATGTATTCGAGAGGGGTGATCTTCAGGTCATAGTGGGCTGGTTTAATCATGGGCTTATCCTCTTGAAGCGCGTTGTCGGGATATGGACAGTCGGCTCGATGTCTTGATCGTTGTTCCGGTCTGTTCTGCCAGAGATGACAATATCAAGGTCGTGGGTGGGGTCGTAGCGATATTGGAAATATGCGTTGGTGTTGTCTTGAACAATGAAGAGGAAGGGGATGCGCCAATTTGTGATCCATGAGATGCCAGCGTTGAGTTTGTGAGTGCTTAGGAATATTGTGGGGTAGGTGGGTGGTGACATGGATAGGGCGCGACGTTTGAATTCGATGACTGCGATTGGCTTGCCATTTTTGGTGGCCATGAAATCGATGTTGTAGCGTATGGGTAGTTTGTGTAGATCAGCGCGCCAGTGGTCTTCGAGATAGGCGGCCAGTTTTTGTTCGTGGGCGAGGTCGGCGGGGGTTTCGTATAACGTCATGAAGTGCCTTCTTCGAGTTCCTGCAAGTAAGATGTGTAAAGAGTGGTGAAATCGGAGAGGCGGAGGAGGACGTAGGAGTCTTCAATGGCTTGGCGGTTGCGTCGGTTGACGACAACTGGCATGGAGTCCGGGGGCGCGTTGGCTTGGGCTTGGCGGAGGGCGCCGGGGAAGTCCAGTTTTTCTACGCGCTTGGCTTCGACGGAGAGGTGGGGTAAGCCAGTGAGGTCTTCTTGTCCTTGTGCGCGGTCGTGGAATTGTTGGGTCAGGCAGGTGCGGCGCACTTGTAGGCCAGTGTGGTCGCGGAAGTATTTGGCGAGGTCACGCTCGAAGGCGTGGCCTTTGGCTCGGATGGTTTTAATATTGGGCATCAAAATCACCTGAGCGACGGCGTTTGTTGCAGAGGTTGCAAAAGAATCGCCACTTTGGTCGTGGCTTGGTTGTCTTACAACCCATGCATGGGCGCTCCCACATTTCCTGACGACGTGATTCAGCCACGACATACTTCGCGGCTTCATAGTGGGCGAGTCCTTCGCGCATAAGGATTCGTCTCAGTGTGTCAACGCAACAGCCAATTTCCTTAGCCAGTGTTTTGTCGGTCAGTAGGTCTTTGTTCTCTTTGAGCCAAGCCAATTGGGTGGCGGTGATGGTTGTTCGCCTTCCCATTGGGGCTGGAATATATGGGTTTAGATTCGGGTGGTCAACTCATTCGATATGGCAAAATGGTCTGTGCGATGGGTTCGGAGGCACCCGATAGGGGTGCCGACGGACACTACAATATAAAGCCAAACTAAAAAGCCAATGTTTATCAATGGGTTACAGGTTTTGACCACCCATGTTTTTTCCTGTAAACTCGCTTTCGCTTTTCACCAGTAGCACTGCTCTGCTGAAACCCTTGGTGGGTTTCAACAGAGAAGTATCACCGATACTTTAGTTACTACAGATACTTACGTAATAAGCGAAAGTGAGAAGCACAAGTCCTACATCCTCCTTATTTTTGCCCGCATCATACGCGGGCCTTTTTTTGTACTTAAAAAGATATTGACGACACACCCAAAGGTGTCATACAATCGATACCGCTCATGCTCAAGACAAAGTCGGATGCGTCTCTCCTCCTTTTTAAGCCCGCGCGTGCCGGGCGCTTCCGACAGCACGCACTTATTTCACAACCGCGAGGGAAGGGATGACAGAAGCAACCTTTATATGCAGGGTGTGCGGATCAAGGCAGTTTTTTCATGCCGGAATTACGCACCGTGGATTCATTGGGCAGACCGAGAGTGATGTCGATCCGCAGATACATCACGAACTGGTTCACCTATATTCGTGCGCGAGTTGTACGAGCGTCTTCATTTTGCCAGCCGCGTTTAGTGTGTTGGACAAATTGGAGTCACCAAACGAGGAAGAAATTATCCCTTCAACACACCCCAGTCACGCTGCGGAGGACGACTGATGAAATTACTTTTTGGTTTGGTTGTAGTTCTTTTACTTAACGGGTGCTCAGGACTTGCCGCAATTAACGTAGGCGACACAACATACAGCACTGGTATTTATCTTGAGAAAGAGGTCAAGACTTATGAATGAGTTCAGAATTTTTGTTTTTAGCGCGATCATATTTTTCGGCGCACTTTTTATGGTCGGCTGCGTGGAAGTTGGACAAACCACTGGCGGAGTTGAAGTCTGCACAGGTGACACCACTGAATGTGGCGACAACCATGACGAGTCTGACGCCAGCACAACCACGACCACAAATTGAAGCCAGCGTGTAGCGAAGAAGCGATGAGCCTAGTCACGGTCGGTAAGATTGCCAGTGTTGTCTTGGCTGCCTGCGTTTTTGCGTTCTTTTGTTTCATGGCGTACATGGCGGCGATATGGCCCTTTGGCCTCTGAAAGATACCAGCGCGCAATACGCGTTGGTATCTTTCTTCTTATTTCCTACATCCTATTCAACGCGTTCGCGTTGATCACTACCAAAACTCAATACACCCATACCTCATGTCCCTCAGTGACACTGGTGGGGGAGGGGCATCTCTGCGACTGAATAAGATGCGTTCGGTATAGATGTCCAGATATTTACGCACCAATGGTTTGTAGTCTTCGGGCACGTCACTATTAAAGCGACGCTCTCGCTCATCTCCATCTAGGATTTCGAGCAAAGGAAAGAAATATTGGCGCGGGCTTTTATGCTGCTGAAATTTAACCTCTTTCTTTTTCCGCGCCATTCTTTCGCTCCTTCATTTTTGTCATTGCATACTCTATCGCAGCCTCTTTCGTGTTTTGATGGCTTGTCACGGACATGAAAGTCTTCTCTGGGTCTGTGACGACACACCCCCACTCGCCACTCGGGGCTTGGAAATCTTCCACTCGACAGCCGTTTATCATTTGTATGCTCATGCGTTCATCCATTTCTTGATTGTGGTGTAAGGAAGTTGGAGAGCGTCAGCGATCTCTTCAACGGATAGCCCGTCCGCAAGTGCGGCTCGTGCTTTAGATTTTGGTGACTTGGAGCCGATCACGATCTCCTCACCGTAGTTGTCTTGCGCGAAGCCAATGTATTGCACCCACTGGTGATTATCTGTCCACTCTCGCACCTTCTTATATCGGAACTCCAACAGCATACGGATGCGAAACCCTTTGGGCAGGGAATCCTCCATGCGATTCCAAACTGGCTGCTCCATATTCATATCCCACAGCCCCGCGTTTTGCTTGGCCGTGTCTTCATGTTTGTATACTTGCGTGATCCGCACCTGTGTGTCGAGCACAGTGAGTTGATTCGTCGATCCGGCTTCACGCCCCAAGCCAGACTCGCCGGGCTTGTTGCTGTGGTGTGCGAAGATCACTGCGAGTCCGATGTTTCGTAATCGGATGAGCAGGTGGTTTACATGTGACCAAGCCTCTGCGTTGTTCTCGTCCAAGCCAAGGAAGGCAGACCGCACGGTATCAATGATCACGACATCAGGCTTCTCGGCCTTTATGTAATCCTCAAGCAAGGACAAGCCTTGTTTCGTAGTCAGGTTCAGGTCTTTGTCATCGAGAAATGATGCCCAAACTTTGAAGGACTCACCCGCATCACCGTGGATTTTCTGGAGCGTCTTCATCCGCTTACCAATCACGCCACGTCCGTTCTCGTAATCGAAGTACAGGACATTGAGTGGGCCTGCAAGTTCAAAAGGGCCGAAGTCGTTTTGCCCTGCGGCGATGGCGTAAGCCAGATGTTGAAGGAACATACTCTTGCCTGAGCCAGAGTACCCATGAATTTGGGTGATCGAGCCGCGCCAGAGGAATGGGTCGGCAAAGAAGGCGGTGGCTTCGGACTCAGCCACAAGTTTGTCTGCATCTCGCACCGTCAGTAGACGACGACGCTTACCCGGAATCACATCAGAAATGGCTTGAGGTGTGTCGGTATAAATATATTTACCATCAATCCACCGTTCAGGATGGTTCTCTTTTTCCATCCGCTCTACGCTTGCGGCTGTGGCCTCAAACTCGTAGTCGGGCAGATCATCTTCAAAGAATCGCGCCATAAAGGCTCGACCCTTCTGCCGAAGGTTATCACCCCAGTGCCCCTCCAATACCATGTCGGACAAGTGACGCATGACCCGGTCGTTGCGACCGTTACTCTGGCCGGTGGGGATTTTTCCGCCTCCCCAATTGGCTTTGACAAATACCTCAGTCGAGTCCCATTCAGGCACCCGGTTACGGGTCTCCACATCCGTCAGGTCAAGCGCATTGAAGTCAACAAGATCACCAGTGGCGATGTCGATGACGTTGGGGC
>Ga0233427_10004890_pt1 | contig 10924 bp, 8 predicted proteins | sample SI_118_April2016_5_FD_179885 | JGI IMG/M metagenome (GOLD analysis project Ga0233427, IMG submission 179885) | Seawater microbial communities from Saanich Inlet, British Columbia, Canada - SI_118_April2016_100_MG | ecosystem: Environmental > Aquatic > Marine > Inlet | place: Canada: British...
GAATTTCGTTCTCCAAATGAGCATATTCTAAAAAATAGTTTGATAGATAGGTCTCTTCTCTTGGCATTAACTATTAACAAATGTGGACATGAAGAAACATAAATTATTTAGAGGCCAATAGAAATTAGCACTCTTTTTTTAAAGTGAACAAAAATTCTTGAAATTTCCTTTACAATCAATGAACATTCATTCCATGAACAAACCTAAATTCATCATACACCAATACAATGCATGAGAATTGTTAGTTTATCCAAAATAGTCAAAAATAAAAAGATAGTTTAGAGTTGTTTTCCTGCAAGAAACCAGTTCTCTTTTGGGTTTTCATCAAAGACTATAATCACATGATCTTCTTTTGTTTTTAGAATTTCAACTGCAGATTTTGTGATAGCCTTTGCAAATTCCTGTTTTTGTTCTTCAGAACGTCCAGGATATAGTGATACGTGTACATACGGCATGACTTGTGAAAGTAATTATGATAATTTAATTGGTTGAATTAACGCCAGTCATCTCTACGGTAACCATATCTAGAACCATAAGTCTCAGACTTGTTGGTTTTCTTATAGAAATAACCAACACCTAATCCTAAGAAGAAACCACCAATGTGTGCCAAAAATGCTACACCACCACCTGCAACACCAAAGCCACCTATGAAAAATGGTAACAAGTTTTGAAAGATTAACCAGAACGGCAAGAAAAATTTTGCAGGAATGTGCATCATACGCCAGAAAAATCCTAACATGACAAACGTCATGACCTTAGCTCGTGGGAACATTACCAAGTATGCACCTAAAATTCCAGCAATTGCACCAGATGCACCAACTGCAGGAATTCCACTTCCTGCATCACCATAAATGTGAATCAAGCCAGCACCAACGCCCCACATTAAATAAATTCCAATATACTTTACTTTACCAAATTTGGCCTCAATATTATCACCAAAGATCCACAAAAACAACATGTTTCCTCCAAGATGCATTATTCCTCCATGCATGAATGTTGAAGTAATCAAAGTCAGTTCAGGAATTGCAGGACAATTAATAATTTCAGCACCAGTGTTAATTCCATCAATCTGACCTGTAACACATCCAGGAACTGCTCCCCAATTCAAAAACATATTCATTGCTTCACGATTTGAAAATTCAATGAATTGACCAGTGATTGCAACTTCAATTCCAAATACTATAACATTGATAATGATTAGCGCAATGGTTAGTTTTGGTTTAAATCCTGGTGGGTGTGGATTTTCATCTCTTAATGGAAGCATAAATCAATCAAAGTTTGTTTAGTTTCTATAATAATTTTCAGGTAGATCTAAACTGAGATAATTCCTTCCTTAACTAAAAATTGAATTCCAGATGCAAATGTGTTATCATCAATTTGCCCATTAGCCCACCATGCAGCATTGTTTCTAACCCAATCAGGAATGGTTGCATTATCATTTTGTACACCACTTGCAGTAGTTGGTACTGAAATGATTCCTTGTTTTATCATAAACTCAATTCCAGATGCAAATGTGTTATCATCAATTTCACCATCAGACCACCACTTTGCATTGTTTTTCACCCAATCAGGAATGTTAACAGATTGTGTTGGTGCAGGTGTAACAATAAATGAACTACTAGTAGATACTCCTACTTCAAACATTTGGGATGCTTGGAAGAATTCATCATAGTTAGAAAAGCCTTCACCAGTCAATACTAAATTCAAAGTGTACATGCCATCATCAGGTATTGTTATCATGTGTGTAGCAATTCCTTCTATTGATTTGACACCTACAAACAGCTCAGGAGTATCACCTGTCATCAAATTGAATTGATTACCTTGTGGATCGACTAAACCAAATGCATAGATGACATCTTTTACTAAACCGCCATTATTATCAAAGAAAGAAAATTCAAATGGAATTTCATCGCCAACACCATATTTAGAGTCCCATGAAATTATTGCTCTATATCCATTATCAAATGACATGTCAAATGAGTTTTTTTCAGTATTTCCTTGAGGAATTAATTCAAAGTTCATTGTTTTAGAAGATTCGTGAGAGGTACCTAAGACTTCATTAATTCTTTGTAATTCAGTTCCAGTTACTAAAAAGTGAACAATATTTTCAGTTTCAGAAGAATATGGATCCATAACTAGAACTCTTTGATCAACCTCAACACCATCTACATAGCCTTTGAATGATTTTTCTGGATTGTATGGCTCAAATGATTTTGGAACACGAATCTCTTCATGAACCATTTGAACTAATTCAATATATTCAGGAGTCCAATCAAAAGGCATGTCAAATGATATTGCATTATTACTTTGATTAAATGCAAAATTATCTACATCATCATAATAGGTTTTAACGTTTACAGGAATTTCTGCTGAAGCAGTTTTAATGAAAAAACTTTGGTCTTGTGCAACACTGACAAAAGTATCAAAGTTTAGTGGTTCAGCAACTAAAGTTCGTGGACTAGTGGCACCTTCAATTGAAACTTTAACATTATACAAGCCACCTTTTTCAAAGATTGGACCATCAATGAGTGGTCTACCGTCACCTCTTGCAAATAATCCCCCAGCAGTTCCATGTACTTCACCATAATATTCAGTACATTTCCAAGGTTTTGCTTCATAACAATCTCCTTTTGGTCTAACTTCAACATTTAGTTCACCATCTTCATCATAGAAATAATTTCTAGCTAAAAGATCACCACTTCGCCAAACTTCAACACGATAAGTAACCTGTTCTAAATTTTGATCAGTTAACATATCATAGAAACGAATTGCAATATTTGCTGAATCAACTTCACCTGCAGTCATATCAGCAGGATCTAGTTGAGTAAATATTGTAACTTGCATACCTTCAAAACTAATTGGAGGAGCAGCATCACCACCTAAACCATGACCAAAAGCATCTTCACTTAGAAATGGAAGTGTAACAAAAACAGCTGCAATGAGTAATAGACTTTTGTAGTACAATTACCATTTTTAGTCGTGAATCACCTATTAATGATTCGATGATTTGCTTCAGATTTCACAAGTTCATTTTTATTATATCTTAAAAGATTCCAGTTGTGAAATACATTTTTCTTTTATTGTTAGTTCCGTTACTCACAACACCTGCATTTGGTGCTGCACCTCTTCTTCCTGAAGATTATGAACAGATAATTCCTTCAGAAAATGGAACACTCAACATTGGATTGTCAGTGGATCCACCAGCAAAAGCAAATGAAGTTTCAAAACTACACATTGGTTGGATTAAACCAGGATTTAACAAGATTCAAGAACACATAGATTACAAAATTACGGTTATCAAAGACGGTCAGAGTATTTTTGGACCAATTCCTCTTACACATACATCTATAGGAACTGTGAAAATTCCTGTTGAATTTACATCAAATGGAGAACATCAAATAAAAATTGAGATGGAAGGAATTTTGTTCCAACCAATTCCACTTGAAACTACATACTTTACAATTAATGTTGGAGGAGAACAGACAATACAAGAAAACAATAATGAAGGTGGAGGTTGTCTAATTGCAACTGCAGCTTTTGGTTCAGAGATGTCACCACAAGTTCAACAACTTAGAGAAATTAGAGATAACATAGTAATGCAAACAAGTTCTGGAAAATCTTTCATGACAGAATTCAACCAGATTTATTATTCATTTTCACCTCAGATAGCAGACTATGAAAGAGAAAATCCAATTTTCAAAGAAGCAGTCAAAGTAACACTAACACCAATGCTAACATCATTTTCACTTTTGGCTCATGTACCAATCGATACAGAACAAGAGATGTTAGGTTATGGGATTGGCGTAATACTACTAAATGTAGGAATGTACTTTGTAGCACCAGCCATATTATTTACAGCAATCAAAAAGAAACTTAGAAAATAAAATTATTTTTTCTTTGCAAATGATGCTGCACCAATTGCTATTCCTATAACACCTAATACAATTGCAACATAACTAATTGTAGAACTATCATCAGATGGTTGTTCTTTTAATTCATTAATTGTTTCTTCTAATTCTCTTATATCACCACGTAAATCATTAATTTCACGTTCAAAGTCACCAACTTCAACTGTGTTCGATTCTATCACAGGAAATTGTAAGACAGATGGCTCTTCAACTTTTAACGGATGCATTGCAAGATTTACATTTTGTTCATTAATTGTTCCAAGAAAGTTTAGTTGTGACCAACCAGAAAATGTAGGAGTGATTGGTGATTCGTATTTACCTGGAACATCAGTTGTTTGTAATGGCATAGTAATAGATTCAGTATCAACTACTAGTTGAATTTTCAAAGTTTTTCGTAAACCCTCGACCCCTTTTTCAGAATCAAATGGCTGATCTGCAGCCTCTTTGCTTTTGTCCATTTCACTGACATAAACAATTATGGCATTTGATTCTCCAGTTACAATTGGCTTATTCTTCCAGTCAATCTCAATTCTATAATCACCAACTGAATCTGATTGGTGTGCAAAAACACCACTAAGGAATAAAGGTGATATCAGAAGTGCGGTGATCAGGAATGCATTATTCACAAATTGGCATAAAAATTGTTTTAATAAAAATCAAAGCAGTACATTAGTCGATAAAAACATCATATTCTGGAGATCATTTTTATTGTCTAATTCCGGAATTAACCTAATGAATAACAAGACTCTAAGTTCCTTATTCGTTCTTTTTGCAATTGTTTCAATCGGAATGACTGCAGCACCTAGTGCATTTGCTGAACACTCAATGAATGCAACAGTAGAGAACGCTCAAGGTTCTTCGACTCCGGGATGTGAACCAGATTGTTTCATCCCAGCTACAGTTACCATTGGTGTTGGTGGAATGGTTACATTCTCTAACAACGACACTGCAGCACACACATCCACAGCAGGAACTCCAGCTGATGGACCAAGTGGTGCATGGGACAGTTCATTAGTTATGATGAACAGTGCATATACAACCCCAGCACTTGATGCAGGTGAATATCCTTACTTTTGCATGGTACATCCATGGATGACAGGATTGGTAATTGTTGAAGAAGAAAGTCACGACGATCACGGTGATGAACACGCTGAAGAAGCAGAAGATCATAGTGATATGGAAATGCAAACACTAACTGCAGCAGATATTTCAATTGATGTTGCAGATGGTGCAAAAGCAGGTGAGCAAGTAGCAATTGATGTTACAATTAGCGGTGAACACGTTAACTATGATATTGTTGCAACTCATAATGGTGAAACAATCCTAGATGAGAGTGGTAATCACTCACATACAGGAGAAGGTAGTCACACTACATCAGCACTTAGTGCAGATGCATCTGATGACAACCCAATTGATGTTACAGTAACATTCCAAGGATTTGGATTACCAGATGCTGAGAAGACAGGTCCAATTGGATTAACCAATTCAGCTCAAGCAGTTCCAGAATTTGGTGCAATAGCAGCAGTCATTCTTGCAGTAGCAATTGTTTCAATAATTGCAGTATCAGCAAAATCAAGACTTAGCTTTATGCCAAGAATCTAGACAAGACTTTTTTTCCTTTTATTTTTATTTTTTTTTCTAGTACAATTGTAGTATGTACCAATTTGTATAATAATAAAAATTGTAAAAACAAAATGATAGATAGCCCCTTAACGTGTCATAACATGAACTTCATCGTCTAACTAGAATTCTGTCTATCAGTTTTTTTTTATTTTCGACGAATCATAGCAATTACGGCTAAGATTACACCAGCTGCACCAAGACATAAACCGAAAACACCAAAGTTGTAGGCATTTTGTATGTCTATACCACCTGCAGTTAAACTGACTTCACCAACATTTGATTTTAGATTAGACACATCTTTTTGCAATGAAGATAATGCATTTTTTACTGCACCAATTTCACCGGCAGAAGATGAGCCACTAACTGGCGGAAATGCAATGACTGATTGACTTTCAACATCTTCAATAGGAATAACAACATCAACTGCTAACCCGTTTAATTCACCTACTAATTTTACAGACATTGAACCTGTTTTGGTAGGTAGAATTTTTGCATAATAATGTCCAGGACGTGGATCGGAATTAATGTCAAGTGTTTTAGTTGCACCACCAGAAATTAGTGTTGCAGTCATGCTTTTGAAAGCACTATTTACTCCAGTTCTTAGCCCTTCTCTTTCTCCAGATTCTGCAACCTCAATTACAATTTTGTTTGGTAAATTAACAACTGGAGGTTCTTCTCCCCAACCAGCCTCAATTTCATATTGTTCAATATGAATAGTCGTATGCGCAAATGCCGAGGACATTCCAAAACCGGAAAGAAGAAGAATGCTCAATAAAAGAAAAGATTTTTTCAACAATTATCAATTCAATTCTTACATTATTATCTTTACTAAGATAGTACAAATTTCGAATAGGTATTTCTTTAAATTATAAGTATACAGATTTGATACAATTGAACAAAATCTGGATTCTTCCTGTGTTAGTATTTGTTTTAGGATTCCCACTAGCCAGTGCACATCCATTTTTGTTAGATTCTGAACCAGGACAAGGTCAAAATGCACCAGCAGGCACAATGCAAGTTATTACAAATTATTCAGAAGCTGTTGAGATTGGTTTTTCAGAACTTAAAGTGTATGATGCAAATGGAAATCAAATTGATAATAGAGATACAGCATACAATGATGGAGAAACATCGCTTATAGTTACTACACAACCACTTGAGGATGGAGTTTACACAATAACTAGCAAAGTTTTATCAAAAGTTGATGGTCACTTAGTTCAAGCAGCTATAGTCTTTGGAGTGGGTGATGTAAAAATTGATTCATCATTATTAGAAACACAAGAAAGTTCAGAGACTACATTCATTCCAGAATCAATTGCAAGATTTCCAGGATTAGTAGGACAAACAATTGTTCTTGGAGGAGTAATAGTATCAATTACAATTTGGTCATCACAACAAACTAGATTCAGAGAAGTTTTTGGTGAGATCCATGAACAATTCAAAGTGAAATTTTCAAAAATTATTGGCTATGGGGTAATTGCAACATTTGCATCAAATTTCATAATGTTAGGTGTTCAGACATGGAGATTAGAAGTGTCGCCGTTAGAGGTTATTGGAACTACATTTGGTACAACATGGCTAATTCGAATGATTATTACTATAATTATAATTGGAATTTGGTTTTGGATGGAAAAGAAAAAAGAAATTTCAATTAAAGGACAAATTCCATTACTAGTAGCATCATTAATTTTGATTGCAACTACCACAATGATGGGTCATGGTGCATCAACAGAATTAGAAGCCCCATGGATTTTGGATTATACTCATAATTTATTATCATCAATATGGATTGGTGGAGTAATATTTTTTGCATTTGTAGTACTTCCAACAATTGCAAAAATTGATAATTCAATAAAGGAGAAGATCACACTAAGTTTGATTCCAAGATTTTCAGGATTATTCATTATAGCAATTGGAATTTTAATCATAACTGGTCCAACCTTACTATGGTTCTTAGATGATAATGTTGGTTCCCTTACAGAATCTACGTATGGAAAATTAATTTTAATTAAAATTGGAATTGCCGCAATAATGATTGCGTTTGGTGGGTTGTATCAAGTAAAATTCCTAAAAAATACACATGATTTTGAGAAATTAGATATTTCAAAGAAGATCAGCAAGCCATTAAAATTTGAAGCAGGATTAGGTATTGTACTACTAGCAGTTGTTGCACTTTTAGTAAATTCTTCATTGCCTGCAGGAGAGATTCAATCTGCAGATGCAATACAAGGAACATTTGGTTATCAATCAAGTCTATTTTCTGAAAATGCAAAATTTGATGTTAAAGTATTACCAGCAGGAATTGGATCAAATACAATCTCAGTAATAATTTCATCGTTTGATGATAAACCGCTTGAAGATATTTCTGGTTTGAAGATTAAAGTTTCAAATCCACAAAAAAATATAGCGCCAATTGAAGCTGAAGTTATTGAAGATGCACAAAATTCAATCATAAAATATTCTGCAGATACAACATTTGGATTTGCAGGAAACTGGCAAATTGAATTAGAAGCTCAAAGAGTAGAAAACTCTAATGAAAATGTAATATTCAATATTCAGATAAAACCATCATTAAGGGATATTAGAACTGAAATTACCGAGTATGATTTCCCAGCAGATGATACAGCTCCACTATTTCCAGTTTATGACGGAAAAAACATTTGGATTTCTGATGCACAAAAACCACGGTTGTGGAAGTTTTCAATAGAAGATGAAAAATTTACATCATACACGTTTGATGGATTAACAACAATTTTCATGGATATGGGTAAGGATGGAAAAATTTGGTTTACAGATACACCTAATTCAAAAATTGGAAGTTTTGATCCTAAAACTGAAAAATTTGAAATAATAAAACTACCACAATTTACTTTGGTAAGTAAAAAATCACTTCCAACATCTGTAGCAGTTGATAGTGAAAATAATGTTTGGGTGGCAGTAATTGATCAATCAATAATTTTAGAATACAATCAATCTACAAAGAAATTCAAGATAATCAATACAATCACTCCTGAAGCAGGTCCAACCGCAATAGAGATAGATGGTTCAGATAATGTATGGTTTGCAGAATCACTAGTAGGAAAACTTGGAAAAATTGATGCAAACACAAAAGAAATGACTGAATTTGTTCCTCAAGAACCAATGGCAGAACCATTTGCATTAATGATTGATAAAGAAGAAAATGTTTGGGTGGCAGAACATATTGGACCTGCAATAACAAAATTTAATCCAATTTTAGAGGATTTTAAGAAAGTAAGTATTGCAAATCCAGAATCATTACCATTTGGAATGGCATTTGACAAATATGATAACATGTGGGTTGCACAGCACGTCATAGATAGTTTGGTTGTATATGATCAAAGTAGTGAACAAATGATTCAAGTTGCAATACCAACTGAAGGATCATTTACACAATTTGTAATTGCTGACGATGATGGAGATATTTGGTTTGTAGAACAACGTGGAGGGAAACTAGGTAAAGTTTCAATCAGTGCAGTACCTAGTCAAAGCATAGTCATTCAAGAAGAAACATCTGAAAGTATAATGTATGTTGAATTAGTTGCACCAATTATTGCTGCAGGAATTATTGCAACAGCATTATTTTATGTCAAAAGTGTAAGAGATAAGAGAAGAGTTGATGAGTTAATCTCCACTAAGTAAAATAAGAGTGAGGACAATTTTACAATATGAAGATCATATTATCATTACTGTTAGTTTTTTTTGTAACATTTTCAATTGGCACAGCATTTGGTCATGGAGCAGGTATTGAAGCATCACCATTAATTTTTACAAATGACAGACAAATCAAAGTTACAGTAGAACTACTCCCATCAGACTTTTACAAATCAGATCAAAAAATAGTAAAAATTGATGCGTACGATCATACAAATCGTGAAACCATTACAAATGCTAGTTTCAAAGTTGAAATTTTTAATGATAAACAACTAATGTTAGATGAATGGTTTTACGCAAAAGATGGAAATTTAATTTTAGAAGTTGATCCAGAAATTGTTGTAACTGATAAAAATAGTATTGAAATTTCTGGAGAGAGAAATGATTTTGGTCTGTGGGAAAAAACTGATGAAACCCCATTAATCATAACTGGGCCAATTTTTAATGAAGGAGGAATATACACATTCAAAATTACACTTGACGCACAAGATGAGATTGGAATTCTTAGTGATGTTGAGTTTGAGGTACAAGTTAGTGTGACTTTTGTAGAATACTATGAAGAAGATACGGGTGAAAAAGAAACAGAGTTTCGAGTAAAATCCTATTATGATAAGATTAGTAGTTTTGAGTATGATACAAAAGCAAATAATGCAAAAATCAGTTTTCCATTTGATTTTTCTGAAACAAACATTTCACATACAAATGTAATACATACTGAAATAATGTTTCCAAAAAACACACTCGAATTTCTTTCACCGAATTATTCTGGAACAAGCAATGGTATAGAATTATTCAAATCATCCATATTCATAGATGATTATTCTGAAGAAGACAATCGTATAGTTCATTTCGTTTTGTTACCAGATCATATAAGACATATTAAAAATCAATTAAAAAATATGGAAGCAGATAGTTCATCTGTAATATTACCCAATTCAATTGATTTAATTCTTAACAAAGGAAAAGAGATACAATTTCCACTAAGGACTTTAACACTTAGTGAAGAGTATCAAGTGGATCTAACATGGGATCCAAAAGTAATCATTCCTGGAGAAAGTATTAGATTCATTTACACATTTAGGGATACGACAGACTTGGGTCCAATTAGAAATTCTGATTACACATTTACAATATTACAAGATGGTAAAACAATTTTTTCTGAAGACAGATTTGCAAAAATTGGTGCAGACTTTACAGACTTTACATTTACAGAAGAACAAACAGGGTTAACAGTTGCTAGATTTTCAAATATTTCAGGTAGTGGACAACAAACAGAATTTGCATTTGTAGTTGGTGGACAAGCAGAGTCAAAATCATCATTAGTTCCAGAGTGGGTGAAAAACAATGCTGGATGGTGGGCAGACGGTCAGATACCGGATTCTGCATTTATTGATGGAATTGAATATTTGATAAAAGATGGAATTATTGTTGTTTCAGATATGCAACAAACTGAATCACAAACAGATGGAATTCCAGAATGGGTGAAAAACAATGCTGGATGGTGGGCAGATGGACGAATACCGGATTCTGCATTTATTGATGGAATTGAATATTTGATAAAAGATGGAATTATAAAAATTAGTTAAGAAAAAATTTGATTACTCAAAGGCTGAAACAAAACTAGATTTTTCTGCTTTTGCTTTTTTACACTTACATTGAATTGAAGATTCCCCACATTCAAAGCAAATTAGGAGATTTCCTCTTTTGTAGTCGTAAAGTGA
>Ga0233427_10004891_pt1 | contig 10923 bp, 10 predicted proteins | sample SI_118_April2016_5_FD_179885 | JGI IMG/M metagenome (GOLD analysis project Ga0233427, IMG submission 179885) | Seawater microbial communities from Saanich Inlet, British Columbia, Canada - SI_118_April2016_100_MG | ecosystem: Environmental > Aquatic > Marine > Inlet | place: Canada: British...
ACACTATTTTTCCATGGTGTGTCTGAAAAATTCTTTTCTGATGATAAACTAGTCAAACAATATTCAGAGGCATCTATGCAGGAGCATATGCATCATCATTAATCATGTCTTTAGAAATTCTAACATACGGTTTCATGCACAGAGCATTAATTTCTGGCGTTGCAATCGCAATTCTTTGTTCAGTTGTTGGTTTATTTTTAGTTTTAAGACGCTATTCGTTATTTGGTGATGCAATAGCACACTCATCATTTGGTGGAATTGCCTTGGGTTTGTTAGCTGGAATTTATCCATTATGGACTGCTTATGGTGTTTCAATAATTAGTGCATTAATAATTACAAAAATTAAAAATAAATACAATATTTCTGGCGATGCCTCAATTGCTGTTTTATTATCATCAGGAATTGCAGTTGGGCTTGTAATTATTGGATTATCTGGTGGATTTACCATTGATATCTTTAGTTTCTTGTTTGGAAGTATTTTGTTAGTTAGTGTAGATGATACAATTCTAATTTTAGCATTAACTGGAATTATTCTTATTGTAATTTTATTACTGTATAGACAAATTCTTTATTCCACATTTAATGAAGAACAAGCAAAAGTTAGTGGAATTCCAGTAGAAAAAATAAATTATTTGATAGTGTTTATGGCAGGAATTACCGTAGTAACATCCATCCAGCTTGTAGGAGTTTTGTTAATTTCAGCTCTGTTTGTGATTCCTAATGTCACTGCAATTATGTATGGGAAAGGATTCAAACAAACTGCAATAATTTCAATAAGTTTTTCTATCTTCTCTGTTGTTGCAGGAATTTTAGTTTCATACATTTTTGATATTACTCCTGCAGGAACAATCGTTTTGTTAGCAATTGGCTTACTTGCAGGAACTATGGTAATAAAATCAGCAGGATTACTATCTAAGAATTAATTAAATCATTCAATCTTCTTTTGTCATGAATACTTTTTACATAAAATAATGATGTTGCAATAATTCCTAATGCTACAAGTGGTGATGCAAGTTCTGTGTATTTTATTTCTATATACTCTGATGATTTGATTTGTGATGGAATCACTGGAATTTCTGTAATTTTCACTGTTGCAAGCTTGTTTGATTGCTGTTCAACAAACCACACATTATCATTTGCATCTGAAGTCATAAATTGAACAAATGATGTTTCAGTTGGAATTGGGAATTCAATCAAATCGTTGTTATTTGGATCGTATACTCCAACATTATCTATGGTATGTTGTGCAAACCAAATGTTTCCATATTTATCAAAAGTCATTCCAAATGGCAATGCTTCCTCATCTGTAACTGAAATCCTTTCAAATGTTTCTAAAACTGGATTGAATTTGGTAATTGCCAAGCCTGTATGTTCTGCAATCCATAGATTTCCATCTTTATCAAATAGTAATGCTTCAGGACTCTGAAGCACTGTTTCACTTGAAATCTGAGTCAATTTATTGTTCTGAGGATCTATAAACCCAATTTTACCTGCATTAGATGCGGTATACCAAATTTTTCCATCCTCGTCAATTGTTAAAGCAAATGGAAATGACTCTCTATCTGGCAGTGTAAATTCCTCAAACGTATCAAACTCTGGTGAATATTTTAAAATCTTGTCTTTCTTGAAAATTGTAATCCAAATATTGTCATCGAAATCTGCTTGAATAAACATTGGTGTGTTTTCAATTATTGTTGGATCTAGGTTTGGAATTGTTTTTGTTGTAATTTGTTTAGTCTCAATGTCAATGAATCCGATTTGGTTTCTTGGAGTATCTACAAACCAAATGTTTCCTTGGTTATCTTGTGTTAGAAATGTTGTAGCTAACCCATCAAATGAATATGAAGAAAATTCTTGAGTATCAATTGAAAATTCCCATAATCTGGGAACCAATGCATCACTTAACCAAATTGAATCTTTTCCATCATATAATGGAAAAAGAGGTTTTGCATTTTCAGGTAACTCATATTCAATAATTTTAGTTTGAATATCTGTTAATCTTGGTTTTACAAGTAAATTCAAAATAACTGATTCATTTGCATTCTCGGTTCTAATGGCTTCAATCTCAACTAACCATTCTCCTGAAAATCCAAATGTCAATTCTCCTTGAAATTCATCAGGTTTTTTTGTATTTTGATCATGAAATGATACCATTGAAACTAGAATTGGAGAAATGTTCTTTGATGGATTTGAAATCTTCACTTTAATCTGAGATAAATCATTTATTGGATTTCCTTGAAAGTCTCCTGCTTTGACTACAATTGTATTTACTCCACTAGAAAATGGTGATATATCTATACCAAATTTTACATTCTCAGTAAATTCTATGGTCTTAAAGCCGTAGATTATTTCTTGTGCATCAACTTTTTGAATTTCTCCTGCAGGTAATGTTCCATTAGTTAACAGTGCAACCACTCCGAGAAGAATAATTCCTAATACTGCATCAACTTTGAGTGTTCTTTTTAGTTTTTTATGAACTGATATTTTTCCAGATGAAAAATTCTTTTCTCCATTTTTTTGAATTTTAAACTGGAAAAATCCTCCTAATCCTATCATAACTGCAGCAATTGTAATTTTTAGAATAATTAATTGACCATAAACTGATTCTGTGATTACTCCCACATCACTTTCTAGAAACCACATGAGTGTTGGTCCTGTAATAGTTACAATTCCTATCGCAATGATAAATGCAATTGAGAATCTTGGAATAAGTACTAGACTCATCTTTTCCATACTTGATTTTTTTAGCTTAGAAAGTGTTGGCAATAGTGTGAAAACAAAATAAAATATTCCACCTATCCATACTGCTGCAACTAAACTGTGAATGTAATCTAATACTAAAGCAGCTGTTTCTCCACTAGCTGCCCCGTGTCCAATTAGACTTGTAGTTGCAATTAATGCAAGTGACATAACAAGCAATGGAATTTGATTTTTCTTTGTTAGAATTTTTTTCCTGTCTAATCCAAACCAAATTACTAATAAAATTACTGTAATTATTATTCTGATTAACCATATATTTCCAAAATCAGTTTGAATTGCATTTAATGGCGACGTTTCTAATCGTATAGTTTGTACTGCAATCATCAAAATATCTGAAACAAAAACTAATCCTAATCCAATTCCAGTAAGCGACATAAATTTTCCATGATGAATATTTTCAATTTTTTCTAATTCTTCTTTGATAGATAGTTTGTTTTGTGTGCCCCAAATTATTAGAGATGCAATTACAACTCCCAAAACAATTGTTTGACCTAGAATTCCTGGGAATCTTGCACCTGCTTCTGGTAAAAATACAAGTTCTGATGGAGTTTCTATTCCTAAAATAGAAGGATCCACTATGACATCCCCTACTGCAAACAAGAATGCACTTGGAACAAGATGTCCATCAACTTTGGAGAGGACTTTGGTTGTTGCAGTATAAACCCCATCTTCTAATGGAGGAGTAGTAACAATAAGAGATAATTCTCCTTCATGATAATTGGTATCTTTGTTATCTATTTGATTTCCATTACTGTCTAGCACTTTAATTTCACTAAAGTTTATGTCAACTGGTTCTGAAAAAAATACAATTACTTCTGTAGTGCCCGTAGGTACATTAGATGTCAAACTTGGAATGGTTTCTTCTGTAAATGGATGTGCAGATGCAAATGGGAGTGACATGAATGATAAAATAATTAAAAGCATCAATAATTTCTTCATTTACTCTTCAGATCATCTATGATAATTTAAACAGTTTTCAAATTATTCGGGATTTGTACCAATCCACGTAAAGATAATAATGTGTTATTCTAAATTGACTATATTGAAGATTCCTCTTTTTGTCTTTATTGGATTATTATTTTCAATTGGGATGGTTTTACCTTCATTTGCTCATACAACAATACATGTAGAGCAATATGAAATCGAAGCTGGTTGGGGAATTGAACCACCAGTTGTAGGTATTCGTAATGATATTGTTCTAAAAATTATTGAACGAGAAGGAGATGAAGGAAAATTTACAGGAATTACTAGTGTTTTCAAAGGAGTTGATGCAACTGTACAGTTTGGTGGTGCATCTAAAAAAATCGATATAAATTCAGATGTAAGGCCTGGATATTATTTTTCACCCATAATTCCAACTAAAACAGGAACATATCAAGTGGAATTAAAAGGCGAAATTCGAGGTACTCCAATTGATATTAAAATTCCAGTTGAAGATGTAGAGCCTACTGCAGTATTGGATTTTCCACCTTCTAGTAGTGAAGGTTCAGGAGATGTTACTGCTCTAAAAAATGCAATTTCATCTTTACAACAAGATGTTTCTAAACTAAAATCTGGTGAAACTGAAGTTACATCTGATAGTGGTGCATCTTATGATTTTGCAACTTTTGGTTTATCAATTGCTTCAGCAGCTATTATCTTATCAATAGTTGCTTTAATAAAAAGAAAATAGAAAAAGAGGTTTCCTAAAATCTTGGAACGACTCTAGATTTTGCAGTTACTGCAACGATGCTTATGATTGCAACAGCTAGTATCATCATTGCAATTGTACCAAATTCTGGTACAACGTTTGAGAATACAACTTCTTCACCAATTGGTCCTGTTTTAGGATCATCAACACCATAACCTTGGAAGGTAATAGTGATGTCTACTGGGTCAGAAGAACTAAGTGGTGCTGTTGTATGTACACCTGTGCCATCATGATGATGTGCACCTTCATCGTTTAGTACTTCTTCACCGCTTTGGTCAACCATTATATCATGATTAACATGTTCTGCATCTTCGAATTCAATAGAAATTTCCATTGCTTCGCCTGCAGTTGGTGTTGAAGTCCAGATTGAAACTGTTGTACCATCAGATAACATACCTGTAGCAGTTGCTGTACCTTCCATGTGTACTTCTGCAACTTCATCTGCATGTTCATCTGCATGTTCTTCAGCTTCTGCTTCTTGTACTATGATATTTCCTACCATCCATGGATGAACCATACAAAAGTATGGAATTTCACCTACTGTATCTGGAGAGTATTCGTAAGATCCTGCTGCCATTAATAATCCAGTATCAAATTCACCACTTGGACCATCTCCTGGAGTTCCTGCGGTGTATGTGTGTGCTGCACTATCTGTGTTTGACATTATTACAACTCCACCAACATCAACTGTTGCAGTGCTAGGAATGAAACAACCACTTGCGGCTTCTTCACATCCTGGAGCACCAGAACCCTCTGCTGGTACAATTGTAACCTCTGCGTGATCTGCAAAAGCAGCTGGTGTCATTGCGACAATACCTGCTGCAATAGCAAATAGTACGAAGAAAGAGCTTATTGCTTTAGTCTTCATTAAACAAATTACTCGCTTGGATACATAAAAACCTCTCTGGAATTTCCAGAAATAAAATCTAGTTTTTTCTAAACTGGTACAATTTTAGAATTCCAAATAGAGGAATTCCAATATACATTCCAGCATTCATCAAAATTATTCCAATTCCATATCCTAACACTGAACTTTCTGAATCCATATCAACATGATTTAGAATAGATAGAGATGTCAGCATTGGATTTAAAGTTACTTTTACAATCTCTTTGAAAACTGGATTCTCTCTTTCATAATCTGCAATTGTTGGTGAGAATGAATAGTAGATTTGATTAAATGATTCCATAAAGGAACGACCTGATTCTGTATGAAGTAATGAGTTATCTCTAAGTTCTCTGAGTTGTTGGACTTGTGGGGCTAGCTCTGAACCAAATGTTGCTGTTGCAATTAGACAACCTCCATTTTCTTCATTTGATTTGTTATCAGGAATTGATTGTATGTCTACATCACCAACTGTAATATCAAAAGAAACAGTTTCTTTTGGAATTGGTTGGAACAAAATTCCCTCTATTTCAAAATCCATTGAATATACTCCTTCACCCAGATTAAATTCAATTGGGATTTTTACGGAACCTACTGATGTATGTGTGAGAGGAATTGGCCCAAAGGTAGTATCCCCGTCTTTTGAAACAGATACAGTGTAATCAACATGCTCTTGAACTTTTTTTGTTTGAGGATTGATAAAATCGATACTTATTTTTGTTTGAATATTTGGTTCTATTGTATCATATGTTAATTTAACATCCAGTGTACCTTTTTCTGTTGATAATACTTGTGATTCTCCATAAGCTGGAATAACTAAAAGTGGAATAAGTAACAACGCAAAAAGAAATTTCATAATACTTGTTTTAGTGAGATGAATAAAAATTCTACCTTCTCAAAAAAATACCACGCATAGAAATCCTATACCATCTTTAAATATGGAATTAACCCATTTTTAGTATTGTATAACAAATTTGCATTATTAACGATCCTTATTGCCGTCTTTACAATTCCTGTAATTCTTCCAAATGCATTTGCACATGGACTTGGTGGTGATCAAGCTGAACCAATATCCTTTGGTGACATGGAAGTAACTGTTAGAACACAATTGAATCCATCTGATATTACCGTAGGAGATATTGATTCTGCAAATATGCAAATTCGTTTTTTTGATACTTTAACTGACAAGAATCTTGACAAAGTTACATACAGAGTTGAATTATGGCAAAGTGGTGAACTTCTAGCTAGAAATCTGTTTTATGATAATGACGGAAGACTAGATGTTAAACTCAAACCTAAATCTGGATGTGATGAAATCTTTTTGAAGGACTGTACAACTTATGGGGGTTCTGAACATGCTAGTGCTCCAGGGGCTCTATTTGTACAGGGAGCAGAATGTACTGATGATAATTTAGACATTTGTGGTAGACCATCAATTACTGGTCCAATTTTTGTAAAAGGTGGTTTATACAAGATTACAATTGACATTGAGGCTGCAACTAGCCCAAGAACTGTCCTTGCTGATAGATTAAGTTATGATACATTTGTTAGTGTTGCACAGGAACAACCTTTTTTCATACAAACAGCTAATGCAGAAGTCCCAGTTATTGTAAAAACATACTATGATGATGTTGATAATTTCAAATTTGATCAATCTGATAATTCCATAGCATTTGATATGCCATTTGATTGGAGTCCTGATTATGTTAATTTGGTACAAGTAGTACATGAAGAAGTTAGAGTTCCAAAAACATTTGCACCTTATGCTGAAGGTAAACAATTCAAAGGATATGTCAATGGTGTAGAAATTGATCAAAGAGCATTACTAAATGATCCTTATTCTTATGATGATACTAACATTATTCATTTTCTAATAACAAAAACTGAATTACAAAAAATCAATGAAACATTAGGTACAGGAAATTATGATAACAAAAAAATGGATTTAAAATTAGTTCCACTTAGTGAAGTATCAAAGAGTTCAACTGAGTTTTACTTAGTTGATACTACAAACTATGAACAAGTCCCAACAACTGTAAACATATCCTGGGATGGAAATTATGGTGCAGGTGATGATGTTCCTTTTGAGATTGCATTCTTTGATGAAAATAGAGGTTTAATCAATGATATCCGATACACAATTTCATTTATTGATAATGAAAGTAATCAAGAATTAGCAAGATTTTCAGGTGATGATCCTCAAAATCTTGGAATTGTAGCAACTGAAGGAATTGATATTCAAAAAATCAATATTCCTACACAAGGACAATACCGAATTGATATCCTAGCTTATGGTACGGGATTAGACTATGATCCAAAATATGCTGGAATTGGTTCTGGTATTATTGAGATTGGACCTAGTCTTGGAAAACCAATTACACCAACACCTGAAACACAGTCTCCTACAGCAATCCCAACATGGATTAAAAACAACGCAGGCTGGTGGGCAGACGGCTCCATTGATGATTCTTCTTTTGTTCAAGGAATTCAATTTTTAATTAAAGAAAATGTTCTAAATATTCCTCCAACCACACAAGGTTCCAGTTCAGGTAGTAATGAAATCCCAACATGGATTAAAAACAACGCAGGCTGGTGGGCAGACGGCTCCATTGATGATTCTTCTTTTGTTCAAGGAATCCAATTTTTGATCAAAGAAGGAATTATGAGTGTTCAATCATAGGTTTTTAAATAAATTAAGATAAGTGAATAGTATAATGAAAGACATCAATGACATCATGCCAAAAGTCCCTAACATGAAATGGGGTGCATTAATGAACAAGGCACCAACTAATGAAAAATTTAAAGAAATGAATAAAATTTTTCCAAATAATGGAAAATGGCATACTGTTTTTGAAGAAAAAGATCAAATTACAATTGATGGAAAAGAAATTCGTAGAAAAGATCCAAACAAGTGGACATAGTTTGAAAAACTTTTTCCTATTTGCTATTCTCATATCTTCTTCTCTGTTTGTATTTGATTATGCATATGGTCATGGTGTAGGTAGTGAAACATTTCCTCCTGTAGATTTTGATGGAAAGCAAGTTACTTTAGAACTTTCATCTTCAAAAAGTGATCCTGAAACAAGTGATGATCAACAGATTTCAATTTCTATGATTGATTTTGATTCTAAAGTTACATTACGTGATGTAACATTTCAGATAAAATCACAACGTGGTGAAACTTTTTTGTTTGAACAGGAATTCAAAGCTGATAATGGATTTTTAGTTTTTAATTTTGTATCTGAAGATTCAGATTCTATTATACTTGAAGAGGAAACTGGTAATAGTCTACTTGGTTCTTTGTTAGGACTAGAAAGTAGGTTGATACACGTTAAGGGACCAAAACTTAGTGAAGGAGGATTATACAAATTTGATATTAGTATACTCACTGTTGATGATTATTCCAAAAAATTAGAAGAACCACTTGTCTTTAATGCAGGAATTTCGATTGCTCAAACTACTAGACATGATTTTATTGATCCCAATTTTGGTGAACAAAATATCAACGTAATCACCTATTATGATGAAATTTCAAATTTTGAATATGATTCAAATTTAAAACAAATTAGTTATTCTATGCCTTTTGAATGGAGTAAATCAAACATTAATCAAACATCTGTTGTGCATCAAGAACTTCAAATTCCAAAAGACTTTGGTGATTTACTGGTATCTGGTTATACGATGTTTGTAAATGATGTAGAATTATCTTCAGATATAGGAACAATTGATGATTTTTTTTCTAATGATCGTGTAGTCCATTTTATTGTTTATCAAAAAGAATTACAAAATATTTTTGAAACTAGTTCTAGTCAAAATATAATGAATTTTGTAATTAAACCTGATCGTGATTATTCTCATTTAAGCTCAGTAACTGAAAATGGTCAGTTTAGAATTCTTGTTTCTTGGGAACCAGAAAATCTAAAATCTAATTCTAATTCTAAAATAATTTTTGATGTTACTGATATTTTCTTAAAAAATAGACCTGTTTCTACAAATTATGATTTTTCTATAACTCAAAATGAAAAAATACTATATCAACAAAGTGGAATTAGTACCAATTCTAAAACTGAACATAACATTACAGAATTTATGATTCCAAAAGATATTTCTGGAATTGTTTACCTGAATTTCAATAATTTAGATGGAAACAACCTTGCAAAGACAAGTGTACCTATTGTTATTGATAGAATTGTATCTCAAAATGAAATATCTATTCCTGATTGGATTAGAAATAATGCATTGTGGTGGTCAGAAAAACAAATTGATGATATAACATTCATTCAAGGAATTGAATATTTGATAAAAAACAATATTATTGTAATTCCACAAACATCCCAAGAAGATTCCGAGTCTAAGGATATACCTTCTTGGATTAGAAATAATGCAGGCTGGTGGGCTGATGGACAAATTGATGATAAAACATTTGTTCAAGGATTGGAATTTTTAATTCAAAAAGGAATCATTCGTGTCTGATCGGCTTTCGTTCGAAACATGAACCAGTCTGTTTAAATGAATAATTAATGAATTATCGTTACTTTGTTTAGGCCTGAAAGTATAGTGGAAAGAAAGTCAACTCTCTTTTCTTTAGTAGTTGCTGGTGTTGTTGCAATTTTGGCTTTACCTATAATTGGTCCTCATTTTTTACATGGTTTTCATATTGCACACATTTTCTTACATGTTGGTGGAATAACTCTTGCAGTGTTTATTACAATACTTGCAGTGTTTGCCTATTCAAAATTAAAAACAAAACGACTTTTACTTAGTGCAATAGCATTTTCAAATTTCATTGCAGCTGAATTTGTTATGTTAATTGATACAACATGGCCAACAATCTATGATTTTGGTGATATGCCTCTCTCAGAGGTAGGACATTTATTGACGTTTGCCACTTTGGGATTATTGGCTTTAGGAGTGTTTAGAAATGACTGATAGAAATTCACAAATCCAAGAAATAATCGAACAAAATCCTGGAATTCAATTTCGTGAAATTATGCGTTCATCTGGATTAAAAAATGGTGTGCTAAGCCATTATCTGGGAAAATTAGAAAAAAGTGGAGTTATCAAAGTTAACCGCGGTCAAAGACAAACTAGATTCTTTTCTCCTCAAATTACTGAAGATGAATCTATTGTAATCAAGGCATTACGAAAACAAACTCCACGTGATTTGTTACTTGCATTAATTACAGAAGATGGGTTAGAATTTTCACAATTAGTAAAAGAAGTAAAAAAATCACCATCAACTGTTTCACTATATCTTTCACAACTAGTTGATGATGGATTAGTAGAACCAAAATTTGTCTCTCTCAAAAAAAGATATCATATTAAAGCAAGAGATCTCATAGACAAACTAATTGAAGACTATAGACCAAATGTACTTGAGAAACCAACATCAGGCTTCGAAGATATCTTCAACTCTCTCTAGAGTTTTAGAACTAAAAATTCACTTTATCTTTAGTTTACTGCTTTTAACACTATTTTTTACTCCCTTTGCGTTTGCTGATGTTTTTATTCCATCTCATGAATACGTTGGATTTTTTGATTCAAATGGAATTTACACTGTTGTAGGAAATGTAAAAAATGATCTTGATTA
>Ga0233427_10004893_pt1 | contig 10920 bp, 9 predicted proteins | sample SI_118_April2016_5_FD_179885 | JGI IMG/M metagenome (GOLD analysis project Ga0233427, IMG submission 179885) | Seawater microbial communities from Saanich Inlet, British Columbia, Canada - SI_118_April2016_100_MG | ecosystem: Environmental > Aquatic > Marine > Inlet | place: Canada: British...
AAAATGAACACATGAGGTAGAAATACAAACAGGTAATGCATTAGAAACTTGGTGTTCATTTATTACCAGAACGAGCGTTCATTTTCACCGGTATACGCAAATGGTGCGATATTATTGTTGATCGCATTCATTCACAATAAAAGTTAAAGCAAACCTGGCCCAACCCATTCTGGCCCACCTGAAGCAACGCGCACCGCCTGACGCTGCGCGCCGGCAAACGCCACTTCATGCGGCTCAAAACGATCTCTTTGCTCCTAACTGATGGTTAATATCAGGGCGATGAGTTTCTCCCCGCGCCAACAGTAAACAGCACGGGGTAATCGTCCTTCAGGAGGTCAGCCAAAAACTGCATGCCCTGGCAGGGTTTAACCACTACTTGCATACAGCTTCACTCTTTCATGAAGCAAGCAGCCATCCGCCCTGTTTCGATATGCCACCTACCGGCGAACATCCCTGTCAAAATTCCTATTCTCAGTTGATCGAGATCAGCAAAGATCGCATATTCCCGAGCACTCTTCAGAGTGGCATTTCGATAATCGAACATCGATGTCAGCATCACTTAAGAAACGAATACCCTAGTACTATCCCACCTGTCACTCAAGTCATCCCCAGCTCGTCCAACGCCGCTGGCGCACTCAACACTATCTGCTTTGTAGTACCGTTGTCGCAGCAGCCTTGCAAATAGAATACTTGCGAACAGTGATCCGCCACTGAAAGCCATTGCTCGATACAACGGGATCACAAAGACGACAGAAATGGCCCCAGGAGTGCCCGCCAGATTTCGAGTGGTGTTTGTCCTTCAGCCCACTCAAGGTCTTCCAATGCCATCTACTCATAGAGCTATCGGGCGAAGTTAAACATCGGCGCCTGCGATGCAGGGGGAACCGACTAACGGGTTGTTACGCCTAATTTATGTCGTCGGACTGGAATAGTTCAACCAACACCCCTGCCTTAGGGGGCTCGTAAGATCAGAACTCACTCCCGTATAGAATAACTTAGCCTGGTAGTTTACCATCGTCTGTTTTGTAGCAAACAACGCTGGATAGAAATGCAAAACAAACAGAATGTAGCCATGATTGAGGAAGACTTTTCCCTCGACACCTTCGAGAGGTTGGTGTACTCCGGAAGCTACGATAAGGCAGCGCCAATGCTGATCAAAATCCTTCAGAACATTGAACAAGAAGGATTTGACCTAATGCCTGTTAATGCCAACGAAGATGAAAAAGCCAATTTGAAGGCTGAGCTACTAACCAGATTTGCTGCTGGCATAACTTCAATGTTTTCTGACCCCGGATTTAATCTAAATGAGTCACTATTTCTTAAGCTACTAATTTACAAGCGCTACATTGTCTCACTTTTTGGAACAACCGCTTTTTCAAATATGAACCACATTATAGGTCTGGTGGGGCAAGTTGCCGGCAATGGGCAGGTAACGTTTCAAGGTTATAGTTCTTTCTTTAAACTTATGCTGATAAGTTCTATCTATTCACCACCCGAACTAGTGCTGCAAACACTGAACAGCGCACCCGAAGGATTCAAGTTACCGTACTGGCTAAGCCTCCTGGATTCCGAGGCCGTGTTAAATTCCGACGCAGAGCAACATCGGAACCAGCTATTATTGGAAGGTGAGGCCCTGCAAAACGAACTATTGCCACACGAATTCACGTTACGGATTATAAACATATGGATGTTCGTGAGCTACTTCACGACGCCAAAGAAACATGACGTTAAGAAGCACCTAAATAGTATGCTCCTCAAGTGGATGGAGACACAGGGGGTTAAGCAACCAGTTCTGCCGCCCAGGAAATCTGGCACAACCAAACCCAAACTGCTGGTCCTCTCCGAAATGTTTACCTCTAGTCATGCCATGTATCGAGGATATAAGCATTCGATCTCGGAGCTGAGATCAAAATTCCATGTCGTACTAGTCGCCGCAACCGGATCGTATGATGAAACATCGAAATCTATTTTCGATGAAGTAATCAACGTTGGCAAAACAGATCAAATTAAGAAAACTATTGGGAAAATCATTAGGGCCCATGCAGATATCATCTATTACCCTAGCATCGGTATGGAAACGTGGACGATACTGACCTGTCAACTCAGGCTTGCGCCGGTCCAAATGATGGAGATGGGACATCCCGCCACTTCAAATTCCAAATGCATCGATTACGCGCTTATTGAAGAGTTTACACTTGGCGATCCGCATTGTTTTAGTGAAACCGTTGTAGTTAAAAATACGGGTTTAACGATAACCCCATATGATGACAAAGAACGTCCAACTCCGGTTATCCGAGAGAGGCCTGAAACTATAAAAATCGCCATCCCGGCGAACTTATACAAACTAAATTCCGATTTTCTGCGAGTGTGCAAGAACATTGAGCAGCGTGTCACACGGCCAATAGAGTTTCACTTCTTCCCGAATCGCTACGGTATTATGTTAGATTTCGCTACCGTGATGATCCGGAAATGGCTCTCAAACTCGGTGATTTTCCCTACCATGTCATACCAGGAGTATTTACAATATCTGGGCGCCTGTGATATTCACTTCAGTACTTTTCCTTTTGGTTTGTCAAGCGGATGTGTGGATTCCTCGCTGGTCGGGTTACCTATCGTCGCGCTCGACGGACCCGAGGTGCACAGCCATGTTGATCTTGGTTTCCAAAAAGAGCTGGGTTTGCCTGAATGGCTAAGTGCAAATACCATGGAGGAATACGAAGAAGCAGCAGTTCGCCTTATTGAAGACGATGAGCTAAGAGTAAGTCTCTCGAAAGATATGGTTAACGCAGATCATTACAACATTTTCGCAAACCATCATACCAATACAGATTACTTTCCGAACCTGGTTGGTTGGATATACAGAAACCACGAAGCTATACAAGCTGTTGGCCGGAAAACGTGGACCGAAGAAGACTTTATTGAGGGTAATGATGTAAAGCCAGAATCCATTGACCAAGCCTCTTAGGCAGCTTTAGCGCGATTTCCACAGCGAAGACCCGCTACCCGCATATCTGTGCACCCAAGACTGGAACCACCGCTATCCAAGGGTTGTTCTACGAAAACAGGGCTCGATTTCGGTTCACTTCGCGCGATATAGTTGAAGGTGACCTGTTGAGTCGCCGTGCAATAGCTCGAATACTCAGTTTTGCAGAAAGACCTGCCCTGATCTCTTCTCGCTCTTCCTTAGAATATGTTCTTTTCATTTGGGAACCCACTGCAATGCAAATTGATAGAATATGTGTTTCAGTGATCAATTGAATCCACAGCCGTGTTCTTTGGCGGGGAGTCAAAGAACAATACGCGTTCATAAAATCTCACCATGTTCGGTTTCATTAAACAGTTCAGGAACGACAACGGTGCTGTTTATGGCTACCGAAAGGTCCGTGACGACATGCAATCTGCAGGAGAAAGCTGTGGTTGAAAGCTTCTTCCAGCGACTTAAACGAGAAAGGGGCAAGAAGCGAATACACTGGGATCGCGCCGAGGCAAAATACGACGTGTTCGACTACATAGAACTGTTCTACAATCCAACACGGCGTCATGGTGACAATAGAAACTTGTTATCGATGGACTACGAGGAAAACTATTTCAAGGAGCTCAGAAGTGTCTAGAGAACTGGGGGCGGTTCACTCCACAGACCTGTTTGTTAGCTACTTTGAGCTAAAGGAGCACCCTGATGGGCAATGATATTTACGTAACTAAACCCTACCTGCCGCCCTTAGAGGATTTTATTCCCTACCTGGAAGAGATATGGGAGAGCCATTCCCTAACTAATAATGGACCATTCCATCAGGAACTTGAACAGCGATTGTGCGAACACCTGGGTGTCGAGCATTTAGCACTCTTCGCTAATGGCACTCTTGCACTAATAACCGCCCTTCAGGCACTTCGTATCAGCGGTGAAGTGATAACAACGCCCTTTAGTTTTGCGGCCACCACCCATGCTTTGCACTGGAATGGGATAAAACCTGTATTTGCCGACATAGAGGCAGGGAGCTTTGGGCTCGACCCCAAGGCTATCGAAGCGGCGATTACGCCCCAAACTACAGCGATTCTGCCCGTCCATGTCTACGGTCGCCCCTGTGCTGTAACCGAAATCCAGCAAATCGCTGATACCTATGACCTGAAAGTTATTTATGATGCGGCCCATGCGTTTGGCGTGGAACACAATGACCAGTCGGTTTTGAATTATGGCGACCTGTCAATCTTGAGCTTCCACGCCACAAAGGTATTCAACACCTTTGAAGGTGGGGCCATCATCTGTAAAGATGCCGAAACGAAGCAGCACATTGATTTTCTCAAAAACTTTGGATTTGCAGATGAAACCATTGTGGTAGCTCCCGGAATCAACGGAAAAATGAACGAGGTACAGGCCGCATTCGGCCTGCTACAACTGAAGCACATTGATCAGTCCATCGCAGCAAGAGAAGAGGTTGACTGTAGATACAGAACCGCACTCAAAGAAATCCCACACCTTGAACTACCCATGGTTCCCCAGGATGGTAAGTACAACTTCTCCTACTTTCCAATTCTCCTAGGTGGTGACTTCGCCCTCACAAGAGATGAGTTGTATGACCGCCTACGGGAACAGGGTGTTTATGCCAGACGTTATTTCTACCCGCTGATAAGCAGCTTCTCCACCTACAGTGGGCTACCATCGGCTGCACCCGGGAACTTGACGGTTGCGGACGATATCGCCAATAGGGTCCTATGCCTTCCAATTTATCCTGATTTAACGCAAGAAGAACAATCTACTATTATCAGCAGCATCATAAGAGCGGCCAATGAAAGCCATCACCGAAGATAAAGGAAGTTTAAGGGTAGGCATTATGCAGCCCTACTTTCTCCCTTATGTGGGCTATTTCCAGCTGATCCAATCCGTTGACGTTTTTATTGTTTATGACAACATTCAATATACAAAGAAGGGATGGATTAACCGCAATCGCATGCTTCAAAACGGCAAGGACTTATTGTTTTCAATACCTATCGCGAAGGATTCAGACTATCTGGACGTATGCGACAGAAAGATCTCTACCGATTTCAACAGAGACAAACTACTGAGCCAGGTTTCGGGGGCATACCGGCGAGCGCCTTATTTCAAGCAGACCTTCCCGCTGATCGAGCAAATAGTTCGTCGAGAGGAACAAAATCTATTTTTGTACATTCACCATTCGATTGTGAAAGTCTGTGAACATCTCGACTTGAACACCAAAATCAAACTATCCTCTCAGATCGCGATAGATCACGAACTGAAAAGTCAGGATAAGGTCCTCGCTTTATGCTGCGCCGAGGGTGCTGCCGTCTATGTGAATGCAATTGGCGGCACAGAGCTTTACTCTAGTAATCGTTTTCAAGAAGAGGGAGTTGATCTAAAATTCATCGATTCAAAGCCATTAATCTATACACAGTTCGACAGTGAATTTATTCCAAATCTCTCCATACTGGATGTAATGATGTTCAACCCTGTCGACGAAATCGTGTCCCACATTAAATATGGTTAGAAATTTGTCGAACGATAACTGAAACGGTAGTTGTGTCTAAAGATTTACCGCCAGGCTAATGAAAGCACACTGAGGTGCCATTTGATTTCATCGCCTAGAACTTCAACGCACAATTTTTATGTGACTAGCTTTATATTTCTCTATGGACCTAGGCGCTGAAAACGGAGATCGATTTCTCTCCTTTATTTTGAGCAGTTCTTTACTCATACAAATAGAAAGTAGATTAGGACAACATTGTGCTCAAATGGAAAAAATTAGGGCTTATCTTTAACCCTTGGGAGCTTGAGAGTCGCCCTGGCTGGCTGCATAGTTTCGCGCAAGCGCCATGTACGCTGTTGTTTAAGAATACCGTGCGCGTCTATTTTAGCTGTCGCGCTCAACCCGACGACTCAGGCCAATATGTCAGTTACTCCGCATTTGTTGATTTAGATCGTAGCGATCTGACGAAAATCGTCAATATCGCCGACGAGCCGGTTCTGCCGCTGGGAGAGCTTGGCACGTTTGATGAATTTGGGACTTATCCGCTCTCTGTGATTCGCACAGATGATGGGATTTTGGGCTACTACGCTGGCTGGAGCAGATGCGAATCGGTTCCCTTCAATACAGCTATCGGGGTCGGACGAAGTTATAATAACGGGAAAACCTTTGAGAAACTGGGTCCTGGCCCAGCGCTGCCATACTCCTACGATGAACCATTCGTTATCAGCGGACCCAAAATTCGAAAATTCAACTCGCACTACCAGTTATTCTATATCGCAGGAAGGAAATGGCTTGTGTTCGATGGGAAAGCAGAACCAACCTACAAAATCAGAATGGCCACCTCCAGCAACGGACTGGATTGGACGCCGGCCCACCGAGATCTTATTCCGAATGTCCTTGGCGAACATGAGGCGCAGGCTAGCCCCGACGTATTCGAATACGGGGGCGTGTTTCACATGTTCTTTTGCTATCGCCAACCGAGTGACTTTCGACGAAACCCAGACCGTAGCTATAGGATCGGTTACGCCCGCTCTGCAGACCTTCTCAACTGGCATCGTGACGATGATTTTGCAGGTATGGATGTCTCTGTCGAAGGCTGGGACTCAGAAATGCAGGCCTATCCGCATGTCTTCGAGTTAGACGGGGAAATATATATGCTCTACCTGGGCAATGAAGTTGGTAAATACGGCTTTGGCTTAGCACATCTCGAAACGGGACTTGCGTAATGATTTGGGAAAAGATGGGCCTTTTGTTCGACCCTGCTCGTTTCGACGAGTTTTCCAGCTACGTTGGATTTGCCCAGTCGCCACAGGCATTGGTTTTAGATGACCGCGTGCGCATCTACTTTTCCATTCGTAAGCGCTCCGCAAATGGAAAATTCATCAGCCACATTCAATACATAGAAACAAGTCGCGATTTCCGGCAGATACTTGACACGTCCAAAGGCACAGTAATCGCGCCTGGCGCACTCGGAACCTATGACGAACACGGCATATTCCCGATGAATGTTTTGGCAGAGAAGGACAGGGTTTTAGGATATATCAGCGGCTGGTCTCGTCGCTCTTCCGTTTCTGTTGACACGGGCATTGGCGTTGTCGTGAGTGAGGATGGAGGACAAACCTTTCGGCGTATCGGGGATGGACCAGTCCTGACAGCTTCTCTCCACGAACCGTTCCTTGTCGGTGACCCTTTTGTTCACGTTTTCGATGGTGTTTTTCACATGTGGTACATCTACGGAAAACGATGGGAGCGTCAACATTTAGGCGCGGAACCCGAGCGGACGTATGTCATCGCGCATGCGACGTCAAACGATGGATTCGTCTGGGAAAAAGAGGGGAGAGATATCATAGAGGCGAAGTCCGATGCTGAGTGTCAAGCCCTCCCAACGGTGGTTGAAGTTAATGGTCGTTACCATATGTTCTTCTGCAAGAGACAGTCGTTCAATTTCCGCGCCAACACCAATAGAGGGTACCGCATCGGGTATGCATGGTCAGACGACCTGAAAAACTGGACGCGCGATGATCAGGCATGCGGGCTGGAAAAGAGCTCAGCAGGATGGGACTCGGAGATGATGTGCTATCCGAATGCATTCAAATGCAACGATCAAGTTTATATGCTCTACAATGGAAACGAATTTGGTCGCCATGGGTTCGGTATTGCACGGCTAAGAAGTGACTTACAAGACTTCACAGTAAAAATAGACACTGCTGACCCAGTTCAACTCCACCAATATCTACTGAGCTGCGATGAGCAATTCAACCCGCGACTGAGTACTCACGTTAATTTGTTAAATTATGCTGAAAAACTACATACTAAATCAGTTCGATTTGAGATGAGACAGGGGCAAGAACTGGTTGGATTGGTCGCGGCGTATCTGAATGCGCAGGACCGTCAAACCGGATTTATTACTCACATTAGTGTGCTTTCAACATATCTAAGAAAAGGACTTGCCCGGCTGTTAATCGAGAGGTGCATGGAGCACGCTCGGGCCGAAGGGTTCGCCGAGTTACGCCTTGAAGTTTTGCCAGGAAACACTGGCGCACTAAAGCTCTATAAAAGGCTTGGATTTAAATCGAATGGGCAAACAGAGACAGGAAAAATAATGTCTTTGAGTTTTTAACCAGCGTACGGAGCGCCGAATGAGCAGTCGAAACTTAGATCAAGAGGGTGAGGATACGGTAGATCATAACTACGCTTATAATTTCGACTTTGATGTGATGCATGGGTACATGGTCAGATCATTCAAACCTTTTTTTAGGGGCGACGATGTTCTTGAACTAGGTTGTTTTAAAGGAGACTTCACATTACGTTTGCTAGAGCAATTTCAAACCATAACTTGTGTTGAGGGTTCTGGAGACGCAGCCTCCATAGCGCGTCATCGATTGCCAGACAGGGTCGAGTTAATTCATTCCACTTTTGAAGATGTTCAATTACCGCGGCGCTACGATCATATTGTACTAACTCACGTGCTAGAACACATCGACGACCCGGTCGGCATACTTAAAAGAATCAATGATGAGTGGCTTTCTGATAGCGGTCGACTTTTTCTTGTATGCCCAAATGCGAATGCTCCGTCACGACAAATCGCCGTAAAAATGGGCCTCATCACTCACAACGCTGCAGTAACTCCTGCTGAGGAAGAACACGGCCACAGAATCACCTACACCTTGGATACCCTAGAGCGGGATGCAAAAGAAGCAGGACTGAAAGTTGTTCACAGGTCTGGAATATTCTTTAAGGCGCTGGCTAATTTCCAGTGGGACAGATTGCTTGAAACCGACATCATTTCGAACGAATACCTGGATGGCTGCTATGAACTCGGCCAGCACTACCCCGAACTCTGCTCCAGTATATTTCTGATGTGCGAAAAAGGGTAAGAAGAAAACCCCAGACTACTTGCTTGCGACCACCACGAGTGTTCCACCGAAAGGCAATGAAATCCCAAGACGAATAAGAAATATGTTCAGTTTCATGACACTCCCAGTATTGTGTTCATCCAGACTGGAAACTTGACGTTATGTTGGTAGCCGATTCGTCGTCTTCCTTCTCCCGGCCAATCACTTTTCAAACAAACGAGTGATCAACATCGATGGACAGGATGCCCAATGCTAGTGATTGAAGGAAATACGGTTGAGGGTTAGCTGATTCATTCGTATTGAGAACAAGCAGACGCGCCTAAAGAGTCCCTTGCAAAATGTATCGATAACCGCATCGATAAAGCTATTCGCCTTATTGATGATCAAACTTATAGAACGTAGCAAAAAAAATGTTTCAAGTCCTCGAACTCAAGTCTACTCTTTTTAAGATAGAGCATGGCAACCGCTTTGCTAATGGTATTGATGATGCCTTCAAAATCAAACTGAACTGAAAAAGTCTAGCGCAACTCGAATGGGCTTGATGATGTTGCATCCAGCCTATAACTTTAGTTTCTAACATTTCTAGGGGAAAACTTATGCCTTCTGCACTGAAATCAATTCTGATATTTCCAGCCAGCATAGAACAGTCTTTACAGTACTATCGAAAAACCCACCACCAAGGTATTACTGTTGTAGGTGCCTCATCGCTAGAACCTGATCCTGCCGCCAAACTTTTTGAGAATTGGGTGCGGTTACCCTATATTTCGGACGAAAAATTTGAAAAAGAGCTCCTTAACACGATTAGTACTTACAACATTGGTGGGATATACACACCTCACATGGCCATCTGGGGCCACCTGGAAAGATTACTTGAAAAAATATCGCCAGACGGTGACGTCACACTAGTAAATACATTCCCTTTTGATGAAGAAATAGGCGAGTTTGATACCGCAATTGAATTCGCACAGGAACTACATTCAAGTGATACGTTTGTTGACTCATGCCTTACTGAGCGGCCAAAATTGTCAACAACCGAAGCCGCTGCAATATTCCATCATGCAAAAAACATCTACGGTCAGTGCGCCCGTGAAAAAATACTCGCCATGTGTGATATGGCAAGATCAGCCCCCAGGGGCGACCTCATCGAGGTTGGCGTTTTTTGTGGAAAATCTGCATTTATACTGGCCTGGCTGGCCAAGCACTATAGTGTTGGAAACCTATTATGCGTCGACCCTTGGAGCTTTGAAGAAGCACTAGAGCAGGATGATGATACGGGTATCTTGGCTGACACTGCACCAAGGTTAGATTTAAGTTATGCAAAAAAATTGTTTGAAATAAATATATTGCCCTTTAGTGAAAATCATATAAATTTTCTACAAACAACCTCAGTTTTAGCATCCAAACAATACACACCAGGGTTTGAGGTGTCAGGAACAGCATTTGGCAAAACTCAATATAAAGGTGAAATTGCAGTACTACATATCGATGGAAATCACGCCTATGAAGCAGTCAGGCTTGATTTGGAATCCTGGTTCCCAAAACTTATCAGTGGTGGCTGGATAATTATGGATGATTACACCTGGCCCTTTGGTGACGGACCAAAACGGGCAGCAGATGAGTTTCTAGCGAAAAACAAAGAAAGAGTCCTTACTTATTCCATTGCGGGCGGCGCTTTATTCATTAAAACGAAATAAACTCTGCGTTAAATTATATGCTACCCAAGCTTTAACCATCGTCGCTCTATACTAGAAAAATCCATCGCCTCGATCCTGGTATGCTGCCGATCAACTTGCGCCTGCACAGCAATAAATCTTCAATATCTCGGTGACTAAGATTGAAGCAATGATTAAGTCAGGCTGCATACTGGATGGTTGCTACTGGAAAACGGTATCTTTTGTACATTGCGGGTTTCGTCATCAGGAAATTATCACTGAAACACAGTTAACTTGGCAGTACCCCGCTTCGGCGTCACCCGGCACCGGAATCGTGTTATGTTAGACAAATCAACAAGTTGGCGGGAAATGACCACAGATGGTTAGATTCCATGCAGGAACCATTAATAATAAGGAGCGAATATGAAGCCA
>Ga0233427_10004894_pt1 | contig 10919 bp, 8 predicted proteins | sample SI_118_April2016_5_FD_179885 | JGI IMG/M metagenome (GOLD analysis project Ga0233427, IMG submission 179885) | Seawater microbial communities from Saanich Inlet, British Columbia, Canada - SI_118_April2016_100_MG | ecosystem: Environmental > Aquatic > Marine > Inlet | place: Canada: British...
CAACCTTCTCTTCTTCGTCATTTTACTTGTGACTTTGATTGGGTAGAAGATACTGATCAAAGATAATGCTGAGCAGCAAGTACCCCCTCTCGTAATCAAGGGTACCCTTGCGATTAGATACGAGCGAAAGAGTTAGCCTCAATTCTTATCCGGGTAATTGTTTTTGTACAACACGTCTTTAGAATAACCATGGTTGATTTACCAGCGAGGCATAGATTCGGAACATACGCACTAATTTTTGCCCTGTTAGCCATAGCATTCTCTGGACTTTCCAAAGGAGCCGTGTGGGCAACGGTTGATGATGATTCAACCACAACAATTCAGGACGAAGTTTGGGGAGAAGTGATTGTTAACGTCACAATTGAGAGTGATTTACAGCTTCGGGAAATGGATATTGAGATACTCAGCACGGATTATATAGTTGAATTTGATGAAGAACAAGAACCAACAGAAATTTACAGGTCTGAAACTTATGATGAGTTGGCACAAAGTTCCGAAGGGAATGTGAGTTCAACATTCGAAGACATAGATGCTGCAGGATATACGGCCGAATGGATGATTTGGATTGGAATCGGAACCGTTCTAATCACGGCAATATTGTGTTTTTGTTCTCTTGCACTGGTGATGCCAAGTCGCCCTACTTTATGGGCGGGCGGCATATCTTCAGTAGTGCTTTTATTCACTCCCATTATTTGGTACCTCAATCTTCCTTCAGACGGAGTATATGAACAAGAATATTTGACTTGGGGCTTTATAGGAGGGGGCTCATTCTTGATTAATTTTGACCCTACGCCCTCAATGGGTGTATTCTTGTCAATCCTTGGTGGATTATGCTCGGCTGCTATGGTGGGGATGATTATTCTTTACAATCGCGCCGAACCGACTGAAGAAATACCAAAATGGATGATTGCGGATGAATTCACTATATTGCCGAAATCAACTCTTCAGGATTTGATTTTATGGGATAGGGAATCGTTCAAGATTAATTTTTCTGATATTAAGTCTCAACCGAAAAAATTGATCATGCCAGTCATCCAAATAACAATGATCATTCTCTTTTCATTCGCATTGTCAGGTACTTGGGCAAGTTATACAATTGGTTTTGACGATATTCAACCAGGTTTGGGAAATGAAGATATTTTCTTTACTGCAGAAGAAGTAAGTATGGGCATGGGTGACGAATCGATAAAAATTTCTTATGGTATGGGTTTTGACAAATCTTGGGATGAAATGGGCGAAGTCATTGGTCAGTCAGTAACAATTGGTACGATTGCAATATGGATGCTGATCCTGAGTCTGGTTTGGCGATTTGCAGTTTCAACTGGTGGCGCACAGAAAATTCCGGCTCTTTGTCAGCATCACCGCATTATTGACACATTACTGGCGACTGGGGGATCTCTACTTGCATTCGTCTCTCTACTGTATTTCATGGTAAAATCACCATCTAGTGATGAATTATTCTCTGACATTCCCAATGAAATTATTGATGGTGGAACTTCATTCCTTATCCTATCTTTGATGATTTTGCTTGTCCCATTTTCAATAGCGGTTTTCACATTTGGTGAATACGGGGCCCCGGTTCGAACCTTACTGCGTTCTTTTGATATCCCAATTCCAGGCGAAGAGGAAGATGTTGCTGCAGCGACGTCGACTTCAAAAAGGTCTGAGAGGGTTGGTTCAATTCTCCAAAATGCATTCAAAGATCAAAGAATTATTGGTTTGCCTTGGGTGACAATTAGTGTTGTCATACTGGTACTATTTGCTGTGGGCGGTGGTGGTTATCTCGCTTACAAAATCGTAGGGAGTATCGATGATTCAGAAGGTACACAAACCATGATGTTGTATAATCTGAGTTATGACGAGTTCGGAGGAGATATCAGTACAGACAGTGTCAATGTAGCAGGTGGACAGGATGTATCTTGGACCTTCGATCAAGAGTCCGGGCCAGATGGTTTCTCGTTAGTGAGTATATTCATCACCTTTGACTATGATGAGACAGATATTGACCCATTCTGTGATACATTGGATGTTGCATTGACTCAAGCTCCCATAATGTTCGACGACCAAAATTCAACATCCCTAGGTTCGGCCGATGACTGTAGTGAAGTCAATTTGGTATTGAATATCGAACGTTGGTTCGAAGGCGCACAATTAGATGGCGCTCAAGTGTGGATGGATTCAGATGAAGTCGGTGATGCACTGGCTTATTTCAACGAACATGACGGCGGGGTGGGGACTTGGGAGTTTACGATTCAGATTGAGGACAACGGTGGCCCATTAGAGAATGGTGAATCAGTCTCAATGACAATATCGCCTGTGTTTGCAAGTATGTCAATTACCGAAGTTATCTGAGGGGTTACCCATGCGTTCAGTAGTAGAAACTATACCGTGTAACGGGGTAAAGTTATTTATCCAAATGACACACGAATATCTATGGGCATATTAGATATATTGGCTAAAGGTTCAGGAGCAGTAAACGCAGATGGTGAGCGTATTACAAAATGGATTGATTTAGGACCTGAGTGGAAATTTCTGGTCATTATTGGAACAATCATGGTAGTATTGAGTATTCCGTTTTTAATCCTTGATATCATGGAAACCCTATAGTTCACGGGTAATCTCATGGGTAGCCTTATGTTCGTAATCAACACAAGGGAACCCGATGTCGTAGAAAAGAATATCCGCCCCCCCTTGTAATTGATGCCATGAAACGCCCCAGCACCCTCCGAAGTATTGTGATAATTTCTATAATTTCAGCGTGTGTTGCATTTTGGCCGATGATGTATATCGATGTGAACTTATTTGGAGGTAATCCTGCTATCTTCCTTCTTCTATTTACAATTCCTGCAGGAATAGTTGTATTTATCGTGAGTCTTCGGTCAGTAAACAGATTTCACAATAAGTCACTTAATGAGTGAATCAATGGGTTTTTGCTTGAGCCCATTGCAATACATAGACTGAACTTATCGGCTATCTATCCGTCCTTTCAATGCCTACCCTTAGCAACCTCTTCATACAAAGGGTCCCCCTCTGCAAATCATGTATTTTTTACAGTCAACTCGTGTCGGGCAAACAATATTAAACTGGAAGATAAGGTAGAAATATGCATAAAGAGACTTCTTCCAAAAAGTGCGTTATAATCACTTCAGGATTACTTTTGTTGATGTCGCTATCAGCAATCATGGTACTTTCAGTTGATCACATTGCTGACAAATTAGATGATAGTTTGTCAGAAGAACAAGTCAGAGCCTTAGAAGAACTACCCGATTCTGCTAAAGTGAGCGGACTAGATGATTCTGCTTTGAGTTGGGCGGTCAAGGCTGGCGGAGGAAGGTGGGATGGTAACGATTATGCAAGAGGAATAGCCGTCGATTCGAGTGGTAACGCCTATGTTACCGGAGTTTTCAGACAAACAGCATTATTCGGCAGTACTAATCTTACCAGCAGTGGAGAATCTGACATCTTCATTGCCAAGTTGAGCAGTAATGGTTCATGGCAATGGGTGATTAAGGCAGGTGGGTCATCATATGATTGGGGATATGGAATAGCCGTCGATTCGAGTGGCAACGCCTATATTACTGGAAGGTTCGGGGGAACAGCAACCTTCGGCAATACTAACCTTACGACCAATAGTTACGCCGAAATCTTCGTCGCCAAGGCGAGCGAAAGTGGTTCGTGGCAATGGGCGGTCAAAGCAGATGGTTCAGGTAGTCAAGATGCACATGCAATAGTGGTCGATTCGAGTGGCAACGCCTATATCAGTGGGCAGCTCGGTTATAGATCATCCTTTGGTAGCACTACTCTGACAGCCAATACCGGAAATGAAATCTTCATCGCCAAGTTGAGCAGTATTGGTTCATGGCAATGGGCGGTCCAAGTGGGTGCTTCAGGTCTTGATGGAGGAATAGCCGTCGATTCAATTGGAAATATCTATGTCACTGGAGGTTTCAAAGGAACAGCGAGCTTTGGCGACACCAATCTTACTAGCAGTGAATACGACACCTTCATCGCCAAGTTGAGCAGTAGTGGTTCATGGCAATGGGCGATGCAGGTAGGTGCTAGAGGTAGTGGTGGAGGAATAGCCGTTGACTCGGTTGGCAATATCTATGTTACTGGAGTTTTCAATGAAAATGCTACCTTTGGCAACACCAACCTTACTAGCAGTGGAGATTATGATATCTTCATTTCCAAGTTGAGCAAAAATGGTTCATGGCAATGGGCAGTCAATGCAGGTGGTTCATCTGATGATGAGGTATATGGAATAGCCGTTGATTCGAGTGGCAACGCCTATGTTACTGGGGTTTTCAATGAAACAGCTACCTTTGGCAACACCAATCTTACCAGCAGTGGAGAATTTGACATCTTCATTTCCAAGTTGAGCAGTGATGGTTCATGGCAATGGGTGATTAAGGCAGGTGGTTCATTTGATGATTATTCAAGAGGGATAGCCGTCGATTCGATTAGCAACGTCTATTTCACGGGATATTTCGAAAAAACAGCGACCTTTGGCAACACCAACCTTACTAGCAGTGGAAAATATGACATCTTCATTTCCAAGTGCAAAGATGGAGATACTTGTCGTGATACTGACGGAGATGGATGGATGGACAACTTTGATTTATTTCCTTATGACTTTACCCAGTGGGCAGATTCAGATGGTGATGGTTACGGTGATCAACTGAATGGAAATAATGGAGATTCATGTTTAACTATTTTTGGAAATAGTTCCATTGATAGATATGGATGTGTTGATTCTGACGGTGATGGATACTCAAATCCACATGAAAACTGGTCTGTTAACCAAGGAGCTGATGCTTTTCCATATGAATCGACCCAATGGAATGATGCTGATGATGATGGGTTTGGAGATAATGTGAATGGGTTTCAAGGTGATTACTGCTTATCAGAATTTGGTACATCATGGCAAAATGGTAATTATGGCTGTCCGGATGATGATGAAGATGGGTGGTCAAACTATGAAGATAATTGTCCAAGTATAACTAATCAAAATCAAACTGATACAGATGGTGATGGAATTGGAGATGTTTGTGATTCTGACGACGATAATGATGGGTTACTAGACGATGATGATGATTGTCCATTACATGACCAAATTACTGATTCAAACTGTAATGGGATAACTGACTTAGATGAAGATACGGACAGTGATGGGGTTATAGACTACTTTGACCAATGTGAGGGGCATGACGATGAAATTGATATCGACAACAACGGTATTCCTGATGGGTGTGATGAAGATTCAATAAAATCTTCAAATGAATTAGAAATTGAGAAGTACGTTTTGGTCATTGGGGTTGTGATTCTGGTATCTTTTACCATCGTTATATTTGTCAAACGTAAAGAAACAATAGTTCATCCCGATGGTTTTGAAGACCCTGTTGAAAAATATACTCAACAATTGATTGCACAAGGATATGAACCGGAATATGCAAGAACATATGCTGAGCATTTTTATGCACATAACAAATGAAATTTCCTCAAATAGTTGAATGTATGAAAGAACTAGTTCAGATAAGTTGCAAGGGGTTATCCGAAACCCTTTAGCATTTCATTTTCCGATACAAAGGAGATTCAGTGGTTCGATACAGAGGATACCCTTCCGATTTATGGTGGTTGAATGGAGATAGAGAGCTTATTCAGGAGACGAGTTGGATTGTGACAGCCATAACCATAAACCAAAATAACCAAATGATTATTTGTTGAAATTTTGTATGTGGCGAACTCGGCCCTTGACCCATGCAGATATCTGATATGACATTGGGGATAATTGTGTTGACTGCAAGGGACCCCCTCTGATGCGTATACGAATTAATGGGTACCCTTTGATATTGCACAAAAACTAAAATCAAATAACGGATGGAATTAACATGAACAAAGAAAATCAAGGTATGTTTCACCATTTTAAAATTCTTCCTTTACCATTCAAAGTCTTGTTTATAGCGGTTGATATCGGGATTCTTCTGGGTTTATTGTATTATTTTGTTTAATTAGGTATAGTGGGCCCTTTCTGCCGTTACTTCGAACTATGCCGTAGAAAGTTTGAAGATGTTGTCAGAAAGAATATTACCATGGGTAAACGTCATTGTATCGCTGAAGGATGCAATGCTTTGGAGTTCAGAACATTAGGATTTTGCTTGAAGCATAAAGAAAGTCATCAAAACTCTCTTATCGAAAACACAAATGAAGCATACAATAAAATCCCTCTTGCCAATAAAGTTGAAACAGTAGCAATAAATGATTCACAGCCTATTTCATGGGTGCCCTTCCAGGATAGGAAACATAACAAAATTATTTGGTTTATAATTGGATTCTTTTTTGTCCCTCTATCGTGCATCATCGCTGCCATTATTGGATTTATTATTTCAGGATTATTAGGGAATTACATGATTTCATATTTCATACTTTTAATAGTAATTCCGATGATTTACATAACTGGCATTATCTGGGGGTTTACAAAAAATGGACCTGAAGGATTTGCTCTTGGAATTTTGATGTCTATTAGTTATGGTCATCTGATATATTTTATCTCATTTTTATTATTTCCATCCACTGGATCAGGAGGGACTTGGAATTGAATACTTGGCATATTTCACGTCTTTCAATGCCTAGGCTCTACCTTGATTAATTTGTCAATCGATTATATCAAAAAAATATTAATCGTGAGGGCCATACTCTAGTTTAATTATCATACAGTTTATTATTCATTACTAAGTAGATTAATCATGCCCAACTCACCCCCCCCTAATTTTTTTGATAAGTTATTGCATAACCGATTTATGATACGGCTTGCAGAATGGGAACCCACAGGCTGGAAAGAGGCAATGATAATAATTGCTTTACTAACAGCTTATTTGTCAGGTTGGTTGGATACATTATGGCCATTCTGATAATTATATAAGAATTTACTAAATATATTTCTTTGAGAAATTATGTGATGTGAGTAACCCCTAGTTTATGCATATGTAATACAGGGGTATGGAGTAGAAGAATAAAATTAATGGGTAATCATTCCGCCCTTTCAAAGGCTAGTCTGTGTGCCTGACAGCAGTACCTCATTCAGACCCCGAAAACAACACTGTTTCTGAGGTGATTCAATCCCCCTCACCAGTGGGGTGAAAATGATGGAAACAATCCCTTTTGTAGTGACACCCATTTGGCCAGTCCTGTGGGAATCGTAGGAATGTTCATTTGCTTCCATGCATACAAAACGATATGGAATATGTTTTAGCCATGCAAATAGTAGGAGGCGTAATGCTTCTTACAGGAATAAAAATGAATGTTGATCCCAAAGGATTCAATAGAGATATTTATGGAGATTTCGTCGGTATCGATAGCGGCGAGGCATCGGCGATGAGAATGGCTATTGGAGGTGGCCCGATAGGTATGGCAACCCTCCTTCTATACGCTAGTTTCAATTTAGGCGATGCGGACGCTGGTGCAACTATTTTGGTGGGTGCTGGTTTAGGTTTGTCAGCGTTCTTAATCACCATAATCAGTGCCAAATTTAGAGGATTTGTGGATAACCTCCCTACGCTTCCGATGGTTATGATCCCGGCGCTTATCATACTCTGCTTCTACGTGGGTTTGACATAAGCCTCATGCGTTTGATTCATTGAGTATGGGTGCAACGTACGGGCTAAAATAGGTAGGAACAGACCGTAGCGATAAATTAGATAATCTGAGCTTAGTATAATCGATTAACAGACGAATCAATGGGTTTCTGCTTAGACCCATCCGATTGTAATTGTCGAATTAGTGGGATATCAGTGGGACGAAATAGATGCTAGGGACTGAGCCGCCCACGAGTCAATCGGTTAATTGGCTCGTACCATAACTTCGCCACCGCCTTCAAAATCAATTTCCCCTAATGCAGCATTGTTGATTTCAATATGGCCAATGTACTTGTATTCCACATACTGGTATACAATCGTATCATAATCCGAATGGTGTTGATGTTTATGTAATGGACATGAAAAATTACGGTGATTATAGGGCAGATGAGAGTCCCCTCAGTATGACTTGTGAAGAGTTTGTGTATATTGAAGAAGTTAGCTTAGAATTAGTTGGGAATTGGGAACTAAACAGTACTACAGTTACGCTCGACTCTGGAGAATGGATGTTTGTTATTGACAATAAGCGTTGCACTGGGGCTTCTCCAATAGACGATCTCAGGGTAAGCAGTTATTTTGAGATAGACTATACTAAAGCAGATTAGACATTTAATCGATTATACCATGCTCTGATTATCTCTCCGTTAATTTCATGATAGTTAGGCTCGTGCATACATCCTATGGATGAACCGAAGTTACGTAGATTGGCAGTCACTATATTGCTACTTGCTCTCATCCCATCTGTTGCAACTGTGCCCTACTTACTGGAGGGACCTAATCATCCAAGGGGATTTTCAATACCCCCTCTTGAAGAACACGACCCTCTTTCATCAAAGGTTCTACTTGTAATCCTTGATGGCCTTCCAGCTTATGTCATGGAAGATTCCGAATATATGCCTAAACTTGCGAATTGGAGTCGACATGGAGCTGTGATGGAGGTAGACACAGGAGATATGACTTTGACAGGGCCATGCTCCAAACAAATATCTACAGGATTACATGCTGCACCGATTGATGCCGTTAGGAATTGGGAGATAACTTACGACGGGGTAGATGATCCATTTCATTATGCTGAGGAATCAGGCCTAGATGTAGGATTCACCGGATTTTATGTTTGGAAAAATCTATTTCCAGATGAACAATTTGAGCACCGTACAATTTACGACAGTGGATTCAGTGATATCTATGATGCAGATAATAAGACGCTCGATGTCGTGAATGAGTGGGTTACTGAAGATGGCCCTGATGTCATGATTGCTCACTTAGGTGGCACAGACCACGCAGGACACATATGGGGGATTGATTCAGATGAGTATAAGACTAAGATGAATATTTTAGATTTACAACTAGATGCTATCCGTCAGTCACTCCCAGAAGATTGGGCATTGATGGTCACTGCTGACCATGGGATGACGAGAATAGGTGGGCATGCTATTAGTACAGGTGAGGATGCAATGCGCGTTTTTTTGCTTGGCACTGGTTCTGCTTTCGTACCAGGATCAACTGCTACAATTACTCAAAGAGACATCAGTTCTCTATTCATTGTTCTACTGGATTTGCCGTTCCCAGTGTCTGCAGATGCCAGAATCCCTCTAGATACATTGAATCTCAGTGAGGAATCTAAAATTGCTTTGGAGAAATGGAACTGGGAAGCAGCAGTCGCTCGCCAACAATGGTTAGAGGCGGAAGGAATGCAGTACGCTGAAGATATTTCAGAAGACGAAATAGAATGGGATAAGATACCCTCTAATTCCCAAAAAGAGGGGGTATTCGATATAATAGCTGCTCTTACCGTTTTAATTGGAATATTTTTTTCATTTATATATATTGTTGGAATTAAGAATGAAAATCCTCGAGGTACAGTCATAGCTACGAGTATTATTACTGGAATCCTGGTTCTAAATGCTGCAATTTATTTCCTATTTTATGATTTTACAATCCTTGGAATTAATACTATATTTATTCGCAAAGCCATGGGAGTAGTTTTTCCTATATCGGCAGTCTTCCTCATTTTAATCGCGGCCTTCACTTCTAATCGTGACAGGATAGAATGGTTGCATTCGCCAATGAAATGGATGGAAGATAATACTACTTCTTGGTTCCTTGGTGGTCTGTTGGCTGTCTCATTGTGGCAACCTGATGCCCGACTTAGTCCGTCATTATTGGCCCTATTACTAGCTTCACTAACTATCAAGAAATTTGATATTAAAGAGGATAATTATTCTCGTGGAGTTTTTTCTATTTTACTTGTGTTCGCACTATGGGAAATTTGGAATCACATACCGCGATTTTTTGTAGGTTCGTCGTTGCAGCAATTAATAGGTATTGATTTCCTTTACAAATTTCAGCAACAAATGGTCGAATCATTCCTTACGGGAAATACCATTTTAGGAATATTAGTAGTATTCACAGCACTATGGATTTCATCCCATGGCAATAGCACTAATTCAAATCGATTTTGGTGGTTAGATGCAACACTGTTATCGATAGTCATATGTATCCATACATTTGGAAACTCAATGACAGATTTGATTTTATTATTCATAATTTCGACTTTTGGACTTGCGGCATTCGTTGAGAAATCACAGAGTATTGAAATTAGGCCAAAAATGCTTTATCTCACATTGGCAGAATTAGCGGTAATGATGCTAATTATTCCGACTTGGGGTGTTTGGCCAGCAGTGTGTACTCTATTGCTTAACCGGCTAGTTAAACAGTTATTCGATAATGAGTTGATTATCCAACGAACAGTTATCGAAGAAAAGGGGTGGTCACGCACTAGTCAATTACTAGCATTTGCAATAATACCCTTCTTTCTAATTTGCATTGTTTGGACAAGCTTCGGTCAATTGACAATGCTTGGTATACTTGAGTTCAATCCAACAAAGTGGGTAGTCAAAGCAGGATTTTTTGGGGCTAGAACAGATCCTCCAGTATTTTGGATGGTATTCATCACAATTCTACCAATATTTTCCGCTGTGACACTAGTATTGAATTCCTGGATAAGTACAAGACGTTCACTGTCGTATTTACTTGTTCTTCTGAGTTTCATGATTGCAACTAATCTCTCTCATCTTTGGTTGTCATATTCATATCCACAAGTATTCTTGATGATTGGATTCAGTACAATTGTAGCTATCTCATGGCTCTGTGCTACAATTCTAGCCAGTCATTTACATAATATGAATTCTCCTCAGATACATACTGATTAGCATATAATTCCCAACCCATGGGTCCAAGCCGAAATCCGTGAACTATAGGGTACCCATGCGAATACCCCTGAGCGGA
>Ga0233427_10004900_pt1 | contig 10910 bp, 12 predicted proteins | sample SI_118_April2016_5_FD_179885 | JGI IMG/M metagenome (GOLD analysis project Ga0233427, IMG submission 179885) | Seawater microbial communities from Saanich Inlet, British Columbia, Canada - SI_118_April2016_100_MG | ecosystem: Environmental > Aquatic > Marine > Inlet | place: Canada: British...
TATTAATAAATAGTAATTATTAATAAAATATTAATAAACTACATAAATAAAATAATAATAAATATGGAACAAACTAATAAACCCTGGCATTTTTCTAAAGGAGATAAACTTGCTGTTTATTTACGTATGAAAACAAAATGTATATTAATTGTTGCTGCTCTTTTATGTGCAGCACAATTAGGTGGTTATTATCCACTTAACTTTATAAAGAAATACAAAGTATTAAATTTTATTATACTATTATCTTTAGTAGCAAGTATTATTTATAATATATTTGATAGAAATTTCTATTTACCATTTTTAGGTTGGACTTCTTATCCTTGTGGTGGTCTTGCTGAAAAAATCCCTCGTGATGCTGATACAACTGTCACTGTTCAAGTTAAACCTAATGTAAATGTTATTTATTGGGGAAGTGAGCCTAAAACAAATGAAGAACAACCTATTGACAATCCCTGGGATGCTTATGCCAATTATGATAATTCTGGAGTAGTCCGTGCTGATGCTCAAGGAAAAGCCGTTTTACATTTTAGAAATCCAAGCATTTATCAAGTTGGTTTAATGAATAGAACATTAAAGAAACATATACATTATCGTGAATGTAGGCATCCTGGTATGCTTTCTTCAGTTAAAACTGTAAATTTATAATTTATAAATTATAATTATAATTATTTAATTATAATAATAAATTTTTTCTATTTTTTATTTTTTTATTATAATTTTAATATTTATTATTATAAATTTAATATTTTTTCTATTTTTAATATAGTATAATATAGTAATAATAAATTATAAATTATAAATTATAAATAATAATATTGAAATAATATAAAATAAAATGCAAAGTTTAGTATTAGTATTATTAGTATTAGGTTTAATTATGATGGCATTAGGTTATCAAAAAAAATTATTAACAAATATGGAAACAAAAACTGTGGTAGAATATAGATTTATTCCACGTAGTATATATGAAGACCAATTTGAAAATAATAAATTAGAAAGTAGTTTTCAAGATATGTTTGAAAAACAAGACGTTTTTTTTAGAATGATTTAAAAATTAAAATATATGAAAAAAAATTAAAATATATGAATAAAATTTAAATAAGTTAAATTATAAATTTATTGAGTTTTCTCTTTGTGTTCTGCCATTTTGCGTTGAAGCCATGGGTCATCGCTTTGTAATTGAGCATTGGCTTCATCAATACTAATTTCTTTAGAGTTTTCACCACCTAGTTCAAGACTTTGAGTAATTGCTTTAGGTTCAGTATCTTCTTTAGTATCATTAGTATTATTCGTATCAATAGCATCAGACATATTTAACAAACTATTAAAATCAGTATTAATTGTATTTAAATTACCCATACTTGCTTGTAAGTTTTGTTGTTCTTTCATTTCATCTTTAATGGCTAAAGTTTCATTAATACCTTCTTGATGTTTTAATCTATCTTCAGCACTTAATGCGTCTTTTTGACGTTGAGTTTTTTGTTCTTGGTAAAACATATCTTTCTTGGCTTCATTTGATTTATATTCTTTCACTAATTTATTTAAGTCATTATTCATATATTCAATATCATCAATTTTTTGAGGGTTAGGATCCCAAGGGCACCAATATCCCATTTGACCAACAAAGACATCAAAGAGTGGGTCTTGACGTTGAAGAACTGAAGCACGAACATCAGCCTCACGTTTAGTATCATAAACACCACGCACTTTAACACCACGAACACTTGTTTTAAAGTTATTGGCTTTATCAAAGACCTCTCCAATTTTCTCTTCGTTGCTAAATTTAAAATCCTCAAACTTATCTTTAAATTGTTCGAATGTTAAATTATATTCTTCACAGGTTTTAGAAACATTTTTTTTGAGAGCAATAACATCAGAAACATCGACATTACCATCTTCGGATTTATCAATTAAAGATACTAAACCTTCATCAAGCATAGTTGATATTTTTGTATTTAATGCTTTTTCATAATGATAGAACATAAATTTATCCTTTTGCTCTAAAATTTTATCAGGGCTCACAAAAGAAACACAATAGAAGTTTTGACCTGTAATAGGTTTATCAACATCTAAATAATCTTCTTCAATATCACTTTCTTTTAAAGGTGTAGTATTATCTCCACGGCGGTCACGAGGCATTTTATATAATTAATAAGTTTAAATTAATATATATATAATAGAAGAGTTATAATTTAATACAATTATTTATAATAAATAATTATTTTTTAAATTATAATTTTAAATAATTTATATTTTTTAATTAATTATTTTTAATTAATAATATTATTATTTTTTTTAATAAATACCGCAATTATTAAATATAATATTAATATATAATATATAAAAAATAATTAATTAAAATGATAAATCTATTTGATAATAAAGTATCTAAATCTTCTAAAACCTCTAAATCTTATAAAACCTCTAAATCTTCTAAAAACTATAACTCTTCTAAAACTTCTAAATCTTCTAAAACCTATAAATATTGCCAAAATTATTATGTTGATATAAATGGTAATAAAAATAATAAAGTTTATAAAATGTGTAATAAATATAGTCATTGTAGAAAAAATAGATGTAAAAATATAGATGCTAGAATAGAAGCCAAAAAAGAAAGGGAATTTGGTAAAGATTATGATAATTATATTAAAAGTAAAATAGAAAAAAAATGTCCTTTGACATTAAAAACAAAACAAAGAAAACAATGTGAAACTAGAACATTAAAAAAAATATATAGTAATCATAATATTATTAATTTATATAATAAACTATTAGAATGTAATAGAAAAATATGTTTAAAAGATAAAAGAAATTTTTATAATGATTTGTTTAAAAAAAATACTATTAAATTAACAAAAAGTGAAAAAAAAAGATTAAATGAAATAAAAAAAATAGAAAATCCAACTCCTGATATGTATTTAATTAAGACAGGCGATTCTTAATAATTAGTATTATTTTTTAGTATTAGTATTAGTATTAATATGACATTCATTAACACGTCCACTAGGGTCAGTTGAATTAATACCTTCCCAAGAGGTATTTGGTTTCCAATATTTTACAGTTTTTTCACGATTAGGGTATAGTTTTTCAAATATTTGTCTATAATAAAATGCTTCCGTAGTATGTGGTGTATTATAAGGATATAAATACTCTCTATTATTGTAAGCACTTAAAAAATTATCTTTAATTTCTTTATCTGTAAATTCTTTAAGTGTATCAATCCATCTATATGTGATTGAATCACTAAATTGTTCTTTTTGTCTCCATAAAACATCATCTGGTAAATATACATTATTTCCATTTTTATCTTTAATATCAAATGCTTTTCTAAGAATATATTTTTCAATAGGTTTTCCATTATAGCATTGAGTTTTAACATCTTTATGTATATTAATACATAATTTTACAAATTTAGTATCTAAAAAGGGAACTCTTGATTCTAATCCATTTCCCATAGTTGATTTATCAGCACGAAGACAATCAAAATAACCTAAATCCAAAACGCGTTTTTTACATTCAAGTTGATGTTCCATATTATTTGGTGCTTTATGAAAATATAAATAACCACCTAATATTTCATCACTTCCTTCACCACTTAAAACCATTTTAACCCCCATAGATTTAATTTTGCGAGACATTAAATAATGAGGAGTTGATGCTCTAATAGTTGTAATATCATAGGTTTCTAAAACACTAATAAGTTCATCAATAGAATTCATACCTTCTTCTACAGTAAAATCAATTTCATGATGTTTAGTTCCTAAAAACTCAGAAACCATCCGTGCGTAAGGTAAATCAGAACTATCTTTAGCACCAATACTAAATGTATTTATAGTTGGATTTTCTCCATAAATTTCAGGATGCTCTTTAATATATTTAACAGCAATACTTGCTACTAATGAACTATCAAGACCGCCTGATAATAAAATACCAAATGGAACATCACTCATTAGTCTATCAATAACTGCTTTTTCAAAAGTTTCTCTAATTTGTGTTAATAAAATAGTTTCATCTTCATTATTTAATATAGGTTTTTCACAATAATAATATTGTATATTATTTATATTATTATTAGATTTAGACCATTTACCATCTTTTGTATCTTGAAAATAATTAATTGTTTGTAATTTAGGTTGTGTAGCATCAAAATATAAATAATGACCTGGAGGCATATAATTTACTGTAATACAATCATTTAATGCTTTCAATTCACTTGATATATGAATACCTCCATTTTTATCCATACCATAATAAGATTGAGTAATACCAAATGGATCTCTTGCAACAAATACCATATTATTTTGCGTGTCGTGTAATATAAAACTAAATTGACCATTTAACTTTGACATTAAATAGACAATTTCATTATGTTCTAATTTATTATTATCATTATTATCATTATGTTCTAATTTATTATTATCAATATTATCACTACTACAACTATTATCAATATTATCACTATTATTATTTTTATAATTTTTATATTTTACCATAGTTTCATACAATGCTAAAATAACTTCACAATCACTTTCAGTTTTATAATTATAATGCGAAAATTCTTTTTTTAGTTCTTTATAATTAAAAATTTCACCATTAACACATAATACAATAGTATTATCTTGATTAGTTAAAGGTTGAATGCCTGAATTAGGGTCTATTATACTTAACCTCATATGTGAAAAACATCCATATTTTGTTTGATAATATCCTGTACCATCAGGACCTCTATGTCTTATTTTTTGTGAGGCTTTTAAAGCATTTCTTCTATAATTACTATTAGAAATAGGAGTAGATTGAATATAAGCATAAATACCACACATAATTATTAATTAATAAAATAATTTATTAAGAATAAAAATAATAAAACAAATAATATAAATAAAAAGAATATTAATATTTTTAAATTAAAAAAATATTAATTTAATATTATTAAATAATTTATTACTTAATTAAATTAAGGCAATACTGTAAAATATGATTCTCTAAATCTTTGTGATAAATCAAGAGAACAAGGCATAACTGATAATCCATCATTATTTAATTGTAGGCATTTGTCTTGTTCATCAACTGGATTAATTACATTAAAATTAAACATTGTGCTACTACTATCTTTTAAAATTTTATCTTTATTAGTTTCACTATTAATAAAACTATTATATGTTTCTAAATTATTTATTTTAGTTGATGTAAATTGTTGATTTTTATTATTAGAATCACAAGATTTAAAATTCCATTGTGGTGATTGAGTTCCATTATTTTTATTATACTCTAAACAACCATCATTACCATAAATAAGATAATTTGGATATGTAATTGAATTATTAGGTTTATTATCATTATATAATTCAATATTAAGTGATTGTGATGTATTCATATTTTTAAATGATTTAATATCAGGAGATAATTTACTTTGTTTTTGTACTTGAGTTTGTAGTTTTATTAATTCTTCTTTCATTTCTTTAATTTTTTTATTTTGCATATATATATAAGTATCAAATTTTTGTTTTTTTATATTTTTAGGATCATCTAATAAAGCAATATTTTTATTAAATACATCGGCATAATTTTTAATATCAGGAAAATTATTTGAGTTTAAATAATTAGAAAATGGTTCGATTGTTGTAGTATCCATTGTTGTATTTAATAAATTTAGATTTTCTATATTAGCATTTAATTTATTTTTAATATCTGCTTGTTTATTTATTATAGTTTTAAAATTTTTTTTGCTTAAACTATTAATTATTAATGGTGTTGGTGCTTGTATTGGTGCTGGTATTGGTGCTGGTATTGGTGCTTGTGTTGGTGCTTGTGTTGGTGCTTGTGTTGGTGCTTGTGTTGGTGCTTGTGTTGGTGCTTGTGTTGGTGCTTGTGTTGGTGATGATTGTGTAGTAGTTGTTGATGTTGTATTACCCATATTTATAAACTTTTTATTATATAATGATAATTATTTATATTATAATAATATTAATATTTTATTTTCTATATTATATTATTTAATAAGAATTATTAATTACTTAATTATTATTAATATAAAAATTAATTATTACTAATTAAAATTAATTAAAATTAATTATTACTTAATTATTAATAATATAAAAAAAAACAATTTAATTATTATAAATAAAAATATAATAATAATTATTATAAATAAAAATATAATAATTATAATAATAATAAAAAAATAAAAAAATGACAACTTTAAATAAAGATGATTGTAATTTATTAAACACATTTACATCTAAAACTAATAAATTTACATTAGATGGTTATAAAACGTATGCTAAATGTGTAAAAGTATATGATGGTGATACTATTCACGTCGTATTTAAAATGCCTAATAATAATGAATGTTATAAATGGGTTATTAGAGTAAATGGTGTAGATACTCCAGAAATAAGAACACGTAATAAATATGAAAAAGCACTTGGATACAAAGCCCGTGATTATTTACGTTCTTTAATACTTGATAAAATAATTATATTACAGTGTTTAGATTTTGATAAATATGGTCGTCTTCTTGGAGAACTATATATTGAAGGAAATGAAAAATCTATTAGTAATCAAATGATAGAACAAGGATATGCTAGAGCATATGATGGTGGGACTAAATCTAAATGGCTAGAAACTGTAGTTTCTGAACCTGTAGTTAATACTACATCATTATAATTTTTTAAATAGTTTTATAATTTTTTAAATAGTTTTATAATTTTTTAAATAGTTTTTTTTAATTTTTAAATTTTTTATTTTTAAATAATATAAATAAATATAATCATATATTAAATACTGTAAATTATAAATCATAAAATGAATAACCATAATTCACAAACAAAAATAGAAAATAATGTAAACTCAAATCCGTGTATAGATAAATTAACTGACCTTGAATATTTAGAACATATGATACCCCATCATCAAGTAGCACTTGATATGTCTGTATTATTACAAAAGCATACATCTTCAGATATAATGTTAAATTTATGTAGAGAAATTATTAGAATACAATCTTATGAAATTTTTGAAATGAGTAAAATGAAAGCATATAAAGATACATTATTTACAGATGATAAATGGATAAAAGAAATAATTAATACTAAATTAGATACTTATAATCCTATTTTATCAAAAGCAAAAGAGGGAGAATGTAATCCTTTATTTTTTAAACCAAATGATCATTCACAACATATGAAAGGAATGAAACTAACCGATAGAAGTTATCTTGAACATATGATACCACATCATCAAGTAGCAATTGATATGAGTCGACGTTTATTATTACATACAAATAATTCTTATTTATTAGAATTTTGTAGAAAATTAATACTATCACAACAATCTGAAATACTATATATGAATAATTTATTAATGAATATTGATTTTTTATATAAAAGTGAATTGTTACAAAATTAAGTTTTTTATTTAATTTATTTTTTTAAATAGGTTTATTCTTTTTATTTTTTTAGTTTTTATTGTAATTTAATTTTATATATAGATAAAACTAACTATTGAATTAATAATATAATTATTTGAATACTAAATTATATAATTTAAAAATAAAAAATTTTAAAATAATATTAAAAAATATTATTATAATTATAATTATTAAAAATATTAAAAACTATTTTTTATAAATCATAAATCATAAAATTAAAATGTCAGAGATTAAAGAAACTCAAGACCCCCAAGTTGCCCAAGTTGCCCAAGTTGCCCAAGTTGCTGGTGCGATTGATGATTGTTTTAATTTAGATAAAAATAAAGATAATCATTATACCTTTTTACCAATTTATAATCATAAATATTATGAATACTATAAAAAACAGTTATCTACCTTTTGGACTGTTGAAGAAGTTGATTTAAGTAAAGACCGCGAACAATTTAATACTAAATTAAGTGAAACTGAAAGAACCTTTGTTAAAAATATATTAGCATTTTTTGCCGCAAGTGATGGTATTGTTGCTGAAAACTTAGATATGAATTTTATTGAAGAAATAACCTATAAAGAAGTTAGAACGTGTCTGCGTTTTCAAGCAATGATGGAAGATATTCATAGTGAAATGTATAGTCGTCTTATTGATACACTTATTAGTGATGAAAAAGAAAAAGACCATATTTTCAATGCGATTACTACCATACCTTGTATTAAATTAAAAGCCGAATGGGCTAAAAAATGGACTTGTGCTGAAACGGCTACTTTACCTCATCGTTTAATTGCGTTTGCCTGTGTTGAAGGTATTCATTTTAGTGGTTCATTTTGTGCTATTTATTGGTTAAAGAAACGCAATTTAATGCCTGGATTAACACTTAGTAATGAATTTATTGCCCGTGATGAAGGGTGCCATACTGAAACTAGTGTAGCACTTTACAATGATTTAAAGACTGAAATGAGATTAGATGAAAAAGTTGTAAAAACGATAATTGAAGAAGCAGTAGATATAGAGTCTGTTTTTATTACAGATAGTATAAGTTGTTCTATGTTAGGTATGAATGTTGATATGATGAAACAATATATTAAATTTGTTGGTGATAGATTATTATTACAATTAGGTTATGATAAAATCTATAATGTAGCCAATCCTTTTGATTTTATGGAAAATATTAGTGTTGAAAATAAAACCAATTTTTTTGAAGATAGAGTAAGTAATTATAGCAAGGCGGGTGTTTGTGGTAAAGAAGAAGATAAAGAGTTTGATTTAGAGGCTGATTTTTAATTAGATTATAATTGTTCTTGATTTATCATTTGATTATGTTTAGGTATAAATTCTTTAAAACTATAATAAAAACCTATTGTAATATCTTTATGGTTTAAAAACCATTCTTTATCTTTTGTATTAAAAAAATTTTTAAATACATTAAGAGTAATAACTCCAAAACTGTTTAATATTTGATCTTCTTTTTTTTGTGCAAAAAGTATTTTTTGTTCTTCTGAGAAATGGTCATATTCGGTAATACAATATTGTTTAATAAATTCTTTAAATTCTTCGGCAAGTTGTAAATTATTATTATTATCCCGACCCCCCCTCATTTTTCTAACAACTGACCCATTTTTACTTTTACGCGTTAACCGTTTTTTTGTTTTAGTGTTTTTAGGAGTTTTAACTCTTTTAGAGAGTTTTGAAGACTTAGAGCCTTTTGGAGATTTAGACTTCTTCATAGTATTTTTACGTTTGTAAGAAACAGGCATTTGAAATAATTAATAATTGAGAATAAAATTTAGAATTTGAAAAGTTTGTATCAAGATACTTATATTATACAAATATATGTTTTAAAAAAAAATAAGTTTTAAAAAAATAAGTTTTTAGAAAAAAATTAATTAAAAATAATTTAAAATAAACATTTTTCTAAAGGTAATATTTTTTGTTTTTGTTTTTCAATTACATCCTTATATTTTGTTCTACATTCTTCTTCTCCTAAATCCATACAATCATCAATATAATTAAGATTTCCACAATGTTTTTTTTCACATTTGTGCTTATCAGTTTTATTTTCTAAGTTTAAAATAGTTTTAAATAATTTATCTTTACGTTGGGAACGAAGACAATCCCATTGTTCATCAGTTTCAGGTTCTAATTCACCATATTTACCAGAAGACATTTTAATATTACAATTTTTTGATACCATAGTATCATAGTTTTTATTTAATTTTTCTAATTTTTTTATATTATCTTTATATTCTTTACTTCCAGTACAATTTTTCTTTAAACATTCCATACGTGGTAAATTTACAATTGATTGAGCACACCAAACTTCTTTATATTTTTTACCTCCTTGTTGTAAGTTTTTTTTTGTTTTAACTCTTTTAGAGAGTTTTGAAGACTTAGAGCCTTTTGAAGATTTATATTTCTTCATACTATTTTTACGTTTGTAAGAAACAGGCATTTTAAATAATTAATAATTGAGAATAAAATTTAAAATTTAGAAAATGTGTATTAAGATACTTATATTATACAAATAAAAAAATAAGTTTTTTTTAAATTAATTTTGGTTAAGTTTTTTCTAAAAACTTATTTTCTAAAAACTTAATTTATTCTTGTAAAATATTAATATCATAGCGATGAAGATTAAAATGTTCTTCTTCAATCGTATCTTTGGTAATAAATCGAACCACTTTGACAGGTAATTTTTGTCCTAATCGCACAGCACGTCCAATTGCTTGTGCTTCAATGGCTTTAGTAGTTTCCATTTGACTTTGTAATGCGTCAATAAAGACAATGTGGTTTGCTTCTGTAAGGTTGCTTCCACTATTACTACGCTCACTACTTAACATAATAACACGATAAGTATCATCTTTTTTAAATTTGTTAATATTTTTATTGATAACATAGTTATTGCCAGAACAATAGATAAATTTAATATTAAATTCGTCTAATGTTTTACCAATCATTTTTAACATTTTATCATATTGACTGAAAATAATGACACGATTTTCTTTTTTTTCAAATAAATTATGTAAATATTCTACTAATGCTGACATTTTACTACCGTATTTATTAATACAGTTTGTTTTCCATTCACTGCCTAATTTCTGTTCTAAAGGTGTAAGTAGTTTAGGTTCAACGACAGCGTCTATTTTATTTTTTTCTTCATTTTCCCTTTCTTTTTCCCTTTCTTTTTCTAACTCGTCTTCAGGTTTTTTATTAACCATATCAATATTTGTAATATTAAGTGTTTTAGCATCAACAACACCACGACATTCAGGGCAATTAAATTTAGATGTTAAATTTTTAGATAATTTTTTAGCACATACTAGACAAAATATATGTCTACATAATGTAACAGCAATTTCATCTAAATCATCAAAACATATAATACAGGGGTCTTGTGTTTTATCTTTAATAAAATCATTGTTTGAAAATAATGTAATTTGATTATTAATACGTAATTTATCACTTTCATATAGATTTAATAATCAAATT
>Ga0233427_10004904_pt1 | contig 10905 bp, 12 predicted proteins | sample SI_118_April2016_5_FD_179885 | JGI IMG/M metagenome (GOLD analysis project Ga0233427, IMG submission 179885) | Seawater microbial communities from Saanich Inlet, British Columbia, Canada - SI_118_April2016_100_MG | ecosystem: Environmental > Aquatic > Marine > Inlet | place: Canada: British...
CTTTTAAATTTTTCATTTAAATAATTTTTTTAACCCTTCAGAAGAAGCTTCAGAAATACCTTTTTCAGTTATTAATCCTGTTACATATTTTGCTGGTGTAACATCAAAAGCAAGATTCATTGCTTTGCTTTTTTTAGGATAAATTAAAACTTTTTTTATTTCATCATTTTCATCAAGACCTTCAACATATGATAACTCTTCTGAATTTCTTTTCTCAATTGGAATATCTCTGCCCTCTTTGATTTCCCAATCAATAGTTGAGCTTGGTAACGCAACATAAAATGGTACATTATTATCATGAGCTGCCAAAGCTTTTAGATAAGTACCTATTTTATTACATACATCTCCATTAGATAAAGTTCTATCAGTTCCTACAATGCACATATCAACTTCGCCTCTTTGCATTAAAATTCCACCTGTATTATCAGCAATAATTGTATTTGGAATTTCTTCTTCATTAAACTCATACGAAGTTAAATTTGCACCTTGGTTTCTTGGTCTTGTTTCATCTACCCATACGTGAACTGGTATACCTTTTTTATGTGCATGATAAATTGGTGATGTGGCTGTCCCCCAATTAATTGTTGCTAACCAACCCGCATTACAATGTGTTAGAATGTTAACTGTGTCTTTCTTTTTATTATAAATTTCTTCAATTATTTTTAATCCATTAATACCTATGCTTTCACAAAACTTTTCATCTTCATCGCAAATTTCTTTAGCTTCATTTAACGCTAAATCTAAAATTTTGTCGTTATTAACACCTGACAATTTTTTAATCATTCGATCTACTGCCCATTTCAAATTTATTGCCGTAGGTCTAGATTGAATTAATTCCTCTGAGCTTTTTTTAATAAAATTAAGATCACTATTTTCTTGAACTGCTAGAACCATTCCATAAGCGGCGGTCCCTCCAATAAGAGGTGCTCCTCTAACTTCCATTATTTTAATTGCATTAACCACATCTTTTACCGTCTTAAGTTCTTTAATTATAAACTTATGAGGAAGTTTAGTTTGATCAATTATTTTAATGACATCATCTTCGTACCATATAGTTCGATATTCTTTTCCTTGGATTCTCATTTAAATAAAACTCTACCAGCAACTGTTTTTAACTTTTCTATTGTTTTTTGAGTTCTTTTTTCTGGTGCTGTAATTATTGCGACATCTAAACAATTATTTGCTGGATCATTTGGATCAATATGATCTTCAAAATTATCAATTAAATTTTTAATCATTACTTTTGCTTTTTCAGCATTACCCAAAAGAACTTTAATTACTTGTTGTACATCAACATTTACATGATCAGGGTGCCAGCAATCAAAATCTGTGACCATTGAAACTGAAGCGTATCTAATTTCAGCTTCTCTTGCTAATTTTGCCTCTGGCATATTAGTCATACCAATTACATCTGCTTTCCACGATCTATATAAATTGGATTCAGCTAATGTTGAAAATTGAGGACCTTCCATAACTACGTAAGTACCATTTCTTTGATAATCTATATTAGATTTTTTAATAGCTTCTTCACAAGCACTCATCAATCCATTTGATGTAGGGTGTGCCATCGAAACATGAGCCACTATTTCGTCATCAAAGAAAGTTTTGGATCTTGCAAAAGTTCTATCAATAAACTGATCAACGATAACAAATTTACTGGGTGGCAAATCCTCTTTTAACGATCCTACAGCAGATACTGATACTATATCTGTAATACCTAACTGTTTAAGTGCATCTATATTTGCTCTAAAATTAATGTTTGATGGGGAAACAAAATGCCCTCTTCCATGTCTTGGTAAAAAATAAACTTCTTTATTGTTATAATTTGTTTTTAAAATTTGATCAGATGGTTTGCCCCAAGGAGTATTTATATCAAGTAATTCTCTATCTTTAAATTCCTCAACATCGTAAAGTCCACTACCTCCGATTATTGCTAATTTATTTGTTGTCATAATAAAAAATTTATTTATTTATACTTTTATATTTAACTATTATGAATTTAAAAGATTTTATTAGATCTATTCCTGATTATCCTAAAAAAGGTATTTTATTTAGAGATATTACAACCTTAATTAAAGATGAAAATGCTTTTGCCGAAACCATCAATCAAATTGTTGAGAGATCAGAAAAATATAATTTTACTAAAATTGCAGCAATTGAGTCTAGAGGATTTGTATTTGCTTCTGCTGTTTCATACATTTTAAAAAAACCATTTATAATGCTTAGAAAAAAAAACAAATTACCAGCAGATGTTCACTCTGTTGACTTTAAGCTTGAATATGGGACTGCAACAATAGAAGTTCACAAGGACTCCATTAATGAAAATGACTCGGTATTGGTAGTAGACGACTTAATTGCAACTGGTGGTACAGCAGAAGCAGCAGCAAAACTAATAGAAATATCAAAAGGTAAAGTTGCAGCTTTCGTATTTGTTATTAATTTATTTGATCTCGAAGGATCAAATAATTTAATTAAAAATAATTATAATGTCGAAAATCTTATAGACTTTCCTGGTCATTAATTGTTAATTTTTGGCCTTAAAAAAGATTTTTTACCAAGTAATGCATTTAAATAACCTGACGCTCTATGAGAATAAATTTCTTTTTTTTTTTTATCTAGAATAAAATAGAATAATAATTTTAAAACTGCTGATAAAAAAGATGGTAGACCATTAAATATTGCAACTAAAAAACCATAATGTTTTTTGTTAAAATAAAATTTAGACCATATCCAATGCCAATTCCTTAAAAGTTCAATCTGATATTTATATTTACTATTGACTGCACTCGCTCCAAGATGATTAATTTTCGATTGTGGAACAACATATATATTTTCGTTATTATCAATTACTCTTTTACAGAGATCATCGTTTTCAAGATATAAAAAAAAATTTTCATCAAAATAATTATTATCTTCAAAATTTTTTAATTGATTTAATTTTTTAAGATTTAATAGCATTGCAAAACCATCAACACTTCTAACTTTAAAAGGATCAATTTCGTTATTAAATGATATTTTTTTCTCATCAAGTTTGTAATTTGGATAATTTTTTTGATTTGAGATTGGAGCAATTATGCCAAATGAGTCTAAATTTTTAGATGCATTAATTATTTCATCAATTGCACCTTTTTCCAAAATTATATCTGGATTTAAAATAAAAGCAAAATCTGTTTTAATATTCTTTAAGCCAAGATTGTTACCGGGTCCCATACCAAGATTTTCTGGAGAAATAATGCATCGAACGTTCTTGTATGTATTTTCTATATTTTTTTTAAAATTTTTGTCATTTGAATTATCTACAATCAAAATACTAATTTCATCTGGAATTGATTTAATGCACTCGTGTATAACATTTTCACTCATAAAACTGACGACTATAATGGATAAATTTTGCCTAGATATTGTCATATGATCGATGTATTGGACTATACTAACACTTTTTACTAATGTAAAAATAATTTAATCAATGAAAAAAATAATTGTTACTGGGGGCTTAGGATTCATTGGGAGTAATTTAATTGATCTTTTAATTAAAAAAAATTTTTTTGTAATTAATGTTGATAAAATAACTTACTCGTCCAATACCTATAATGTCACTGAATATTCAGCATCAAAAAGATATAAATTTATCAAGTGTGATATTAAAGACAAAAAATTTAAAAAAATACTCTTTAAACACAAACCAATCTGTATATTCAATTTAGCTGCCGAAACTCATGTTGATAGATCAATAGATAGTCCAGAAAGCTTTGTGCAAAGTAATATTGTTGGAGTATATAATATTCTAGAATGCTTCAAGGAATTTTCAAAAAAATATAAATCTAAACTAATACATATTTCTACTGATGAAGTTTATGGAGATGTTCTTAAAGGCAGATCAAGTGAAAGTTTTCCATACCAACCAAGCTCACCCTACGCCGCAAGTAAAGCGTCCTCTGATCATCTTGTAAGTTCATATGTAAGAACTTATAAGATTCCAGCTATTGTAACAAATTGCTCAAATAATTATGGGCCAAAACAACATCCTGAAAAATTGATACCAAAATTAATTTATAACATTCTTAACAATAAACCTCTTCCAATTTATGGCAAAGGCAAAAACTCTAGAGAGTGGATTTTTGTGAAAGATCATTGTGAAGCATTATTTAAAGTTTTCCAAAAAGGAGTTAATGGAGAGTTTTACAATATAGGATCAAATAAAAATCTTAACAATTTAGAAGTTTGCAAAAAACTTATTAATGTTACAAAAAATTTAATAAAGCATAGTAAAAAAATTAAAATTAATTTTGTAAAAGATAGACCGGGTCATGACTTAAGATATGCTTTAAACAGTAACAAAATAAAAAAACAACTAAATTGGTATCCAAAAACTAGTTTTGAAAAAGGAATTAAATTAACTTTCGATTGGTATAATGATAATAAAGGATATTATAAATCATTATCAAAAAAAGACATCACACATAGACTTGGAAAAAAATGATTAAAAAAGGAATTATTTTAGCAGGCGGTATGGGTACCAGGATGAGTCCTTTAACTAAGGCAGTGAATAAACAGTTGCTACCTATTTACGATAAACCACTTATATTTTATCCACTTTCAATTTTAATGCTATCTAAGATAAAAGATGTTTTAATAATAGTAAATAAAGGCCAACTTCAACAATATAAAAAATTAATTCCCAATGGAAAAAAACTTGGTATGAAAATTACATACATTGAACAAAGTAAACCAAGGGGTTTGCCAGATGCTTTTAAATTAGGTGAAAAATTTATAGGTAAAGATAATGTAGCTATGATATTGGGAGATAATTTTTTTTATGGTCAAAATTTAACCTCAAAACTTCTTGAATGTGCGGAGATTAAAGATGGTGCTAGAGTAATATTACATACTGTAAAGAATCCAGAATTATTTGGAGTAGCTAAAGTTGATAAAGACAATAAAATAACGACTTTAAAAGAAAAACCAAAAAAATATTTGTCAAACCAGGCAATAACGGGGTTATATTTTTTTGACAATAAAGTTATTGAATATTCAAAAAAATTAAAACCCTCTAGAAGAGGTGAATTAGAGATTATTGATGTGCTACACAAATATAAAAAAAATAACAAACTTTCTGCAAGTTTTATTGGTCGTGGTGGTGCTTGGCTTGATACTGGATCAATAGATGATTATTACAACACTATAGCTTTTGTTCAAGCTATTGAAAATAGACAGGGATTCAAAATTGCGTGTATAGAGGAAATAGCACTAAATAATAAATGGATTTCAAAAAGAGATATTATAAATTCTATTAATTTTTATGGAAATTGTAATTACTCAAAATATTTAAAAAGTTTGATATAATGTTAAAAATTAAAAAAACTAAGTTTAAAGGTTTGTTATTAATTGAAGGTAATTCGCACAAAGATAACAGAGGATACTTAAGAGAAATTTTAGTCGAAAAGCAAATTAAACAAAAATTTAAATTTCAAATTGTTTCTAAATCTAAAGGTAATGTTCTTAGAGGCTTACATTTTCAATACAAAAAACCACAAGCAAAATTTATATCAGTAATCAAGGGTAAAATATTTGATGTAGCTGTTGATTTAAGAAAGAACTCAAAAACATTTGGAAAAAGTTTTAGTATAATTTTAAGTGAAAAAAATTGCAAATCAGCCTTTATACCTGCTGGTTTTGCGCATGGATTTCAAACTTTAGGAAAAGAAAATATTGTTTGTTATAGTCTTACAGAATATAGATCAATAGGAAATGAACATGGTCTATTTTATAAAGACCCAGCTTTAAAAATTAAATGGCCAAAAAAAAACCCAAAAATTACAAAAAAAGATAAAAATGCGAGTAAATTTAATGAGATTTTTGGGTAATTTATTTCTCTTTTAAAATTTTATTTCTAAAATTATTATCAAATTTCATCTGATTAGTAAAAAAATAATAATCTCTTTTTTTAATTCTTTTACATACTTCAGTAAAAAAATTTCCAAAACAGTCATCTTTATTAATGTTATAATTAATTATCTTTTTTTTTGATCTAACAGTTAATTTTAAAACCTGATTTGATGGAGGTGAAAAAACTCTACCTAACGTTAAAATATTATCTTTTTCATGAATATTTAATTCATTTTTATAAATTCCTCCAAATTTAAAGCACCCTGAGTATGTTTTTGATTTATATCTAATCAAAAATTTTAATGAAGTAATTAAATTATTTTTATTTACACATGTCAGCACTTTTTTAGAAAGAATTTTTTCATTTAAAAAAAACCTAGCAACTGATGATGCGTAAGGTCCCATATCCATTAAAACACCTCCCTTAAAAGTCTTTGACCTTAGAAGGCTATTTTGAGCTGGCATTGGTATAGTAAAATTACATTTTATTTTTTTAATATCATCAAAATTATCTATATGCTTAATCAATGTGTTGAATTGAGAATGATAATTAAAAAAAGTTGCTTCTGCTATTAATCTTTTATTTTTATAAGATAAATCTATCAATTTATTCAATTCATAAACTGAGTCACATAAAGGTTTATCGACAACAACATGGTAGCGTAATTTTAAAGCTTTAAAGGCCCATTTGAAATGTAGAGCATTTGGTAACGAGATATAGACTAAATCTGCATCTGAGTTTTTTAATGCAAAATCATAAGAGTTGTATTGTTTTGAAATATTTTTAATTTTTTTTTCATATGATAACGAAGCAATGGAAACATTAATTTTTCTCTTTTTAAAAAAAGGTAATAACCTTTTTCTTGCTAGGTTGGAATATCCTAATAGTAATATTTTCAATTTAAACCTTAACTATTTTAATTTATTAATATTTATACTCCCAAAAAGTAATCGTGCTTCTATATCAACTTTTTTTTCTTTTATTAATTTTATCATTTGATTATGTGAAACCCAAATATAATTTGTTGGTAAGGTAATTCTTGTACTCTTATTTAAAAGAAAACCAACATATCGTATTTGACAATGAAAAAATCTACCTCCTTCATCAGACATGATATTGTCATATAATCTATTTTTTTTTAGATCATTATTTAGAATGTAATTACTAATTACTTTTTTTTGGAATAAAGTGAGGTTTTTATCTTTTTTATAATTTTTAAGATCAGATGAGTTTACTGTACATGACAGAACACTTTTTTTTAGACCTGGTTTCAGTATATATCGGCATAAATAATGATTTGTTTGATCAAATTTTTTAACAAGAAACCCAGAGATAGCTAAGTTTTTACCTTTTAAAATTGGCTGACACCATTCATCTACTTCCCTTTTGTTAGTTTGAATCTCAACTCCTATTATTGAAAAATGTTTTTTATTTTTATGAACTATAGCTTTACTGTTATAATTCCAATCTTTTAGTTTAGTTAATGGAACAATTAATGTTTTTAAAAAATAAGTTTTATCTTTATTTTTTATCCACTCCTTTATTGAAGAAATTTTATGTAATGGATTGTCAGTAATATTATGTGAAATATTTGATGAAATTACTGAAAGAGTATCCATATTAAGTAAGTTTTTTTTATTGGCCATTCTGCAAAGTTCTGGAAGTGAAACCCAAATAAACCCGTACTTTAGTCTAATCTTACTTTTAATATTTATTAAAATATTAGAATTAAATTTATTAAAATATCTAAAGCCTTGTTCGGACTGTTTGTGCAAAAAATTCTTATTTAAATTCTTAAAATATTTTAAATAAGGTACTTTTTTACCACCATGTACTTGACTATAATTGCTCTTTGTAGCTTGGACTGTGGGTGAAAACTGTATTTTATTTTTATTACCAGGTTCTACTTTGGTTTGTAATAAGTATTTGTCATTTTTATTATTCTTTAATATTCCTAAAATACCAACTTCTTTTTGTAGTATAATTGGTTGATCCCAATTTTTTTTATAAAAATTCGTTTTAACTTTAATCCCTATTATCTTAAAAAATCTTTTACTATTGTGAAAAATTCTGTCTTGATTAATTGTCCAATTTTTTATTTTTGAAATATCTATAGTTTTAACTTTTATTATGTTTGTTTTTTTCTGTTTACCAAACCATTTATATAATTTTTGATCCATCAATATTTTTATAAAATTTTAACTTTCGGGACATGGGTAATAAATCTCCCACCTCTTTTGATAAATTTAGACTCTTTTTTTAAAATTTCTTTTTTAAAATTCCAGGCTCCTAAAAAAGCATAATCTACAGACTCATCAAAACCTTCTTCAGGAGATATTATCGGCAAATGCTTTCCTGGTGTGTATTTTCCCTGTTTATTAAGTGTTGTGTCAGTAACATAGTCAAAATATCTTTTATCTATATTACAATAATTAAAAACAGTTGTTGATTTATAGGTTGCACCATAGCTAATAATCTTTTTATTTTTCTTTTTAAGATTTTGTAGTAATTTAATTAATTCTTTTTTTGATTTTTCAACTTTACGTGAAAAATTATTAAATGTTTTTATATTATTTAAACCATTGTATTTTTCATTATCAATTATCTTTTTTAACCTTTTGGACTTTTTATATTTTGATCCATTTTTAGACACAAAGTACCGTAATGAGCCACCATGATTCTCTACTTCTTCAATATCAAAAAGTTTTAAATCATATTTTTCTGTTATTTTGTTGATTGCCAATGCAGAAAAAACATAAACGTGTTCATCATAAAATTGATCATATGAATTTGATCTTATTACAGATTTTAAAGAAGGATCTTCAATAACAAGAACTCCATTTTTTGATAAACTATAATTTATAGCCTGAAATGTTTCTTTAATATTTGGTATGTGAGAAATTGTGTTTGCTGAAAATATAAGATCTGCTTTTTTGTTATCCTTAAATATTTTTTTTGCTAATTTTTTATTCCAGAAATTTGGATAGGTTTTAAAATTTTTTTTTGTTAAATTGGCTAAATTTTTGCATGGCTCAACAGCTATAACAGAATTTTTTGGAAAGTTTTTGATAAATACACCATCATTGCTTCCAATCTCCATGACTAAATCTGGATGATATTTTTTTTTTAATTTGTTTGCAGTTTTTCTAAAAGCTGCTCTCATTGTTTTTGACTCTGATGCTCTGTGGGCATATTTGTCTGTATATTGTTTTTTTGGATTTACGGGGTTTGTTACAGACACTAGGTAGTTTTTAGTATCAAATGATACAGACAAATTATAGAAAAATTCTTTTTTTATATTAGTTTTACTAATGCTTTGTAAAAAAGAATTTGCAAGAGGTTGTTTCCCTAAATTTAAAAATTTTTTTTTCATAATTTGTGTTATTCTCTATTATATATAATCATTAAAATTTAAATAAGTTTTTTAATAAATGTTTGCAAACAAAAGAATTATTATTACTGGTGGTGAGGGCAGATTTGCAAAAGTACTAAAATTTTATAATAAAAAACATGATATATATTATCCTTCTAAAAAAAAACTCAATATTTTGAGCATTAAATCTATTGAAACTTATTTAAAAAAGATAAAACCAAAATATTTGATTCATTGTGCTGCTCTGTCAAGACCAATGAGTGTGCATGATAGACATATTTCAAAAAGCATTGACCTCAATATAATAGGTACGGCAAATATTGTGAAAGTATGTTCGGAACTTAAGATTAAACTTATATACTTTTCAACAGGTTACGTTTATCCAGGTAAAATTGGCAATTATAAAGAAAACGATCCCGTTTTACCTATTAATAATTATGCCTGGTCAAAACTTGGTGGCGAATGTGCGGTGTCTATGTATAAAAATTCTCTAATTTTAAGAATTACCATGTGCGAAAAACCTTTTTTACATAAATATGCCTTTCATGACATTAATACTAATTTCATATTTCATGAGGAGGTTGCAAAAATTATTCCAAAAATTTTAGATAAGAAGGGAGTAATCAATGTGGGTGGCAAAACTCAATCTGTCTACTCATTTGCAAAAAAGTACAATAAGAATGTTAAAAAAAAATCTGGTAAAAAATTATTTCCATTAAACCCATCAATGAATATAAGTAAATTAAAAAAGATTATAAAATAATTTTAAGAAGAGCTTAAATTATAGAAAACTATTTAAAATTAATTATTTTTTATAAATTTTATTTTTAAAAATATTTAATTTAGCTAAAAAGTAAAATAGCATTTCAGTAAAATTATTTAATAAATATATTAGTCCATTAAAATAACCACATGATGCTCTAAAACCATCATACGTTGCTGAAATACTAATTTCACTATATTTTAAATTAAAAAATTTTGCTTGTAGGATGATCTGGAATGAGAATAGATAATTATTTGAACAATTTTTAAAAGGTACTCTTTCATAGAAATTTTTACCAAAAATTTTATAACCTGTGTGAAATTCTGATAAATTTATTGAAAGAAGTTTGCTTGTTAACTTGCTCATTATTTTGTTTGAGATATATCTTATATAAGGCATTCCATCTTCATGGTGGGGGTTACGATTGACAAACCTAGATCCAATAATTAAATCATAATTATCTTCTAATAATTTTTTTGCATTTATAATTGAATTTGGATCGTATTGATTATCACCATGTATCTCTAACACATAATCTGCTCCATCTGAAAAAGCGGTATCGATACCTTTTTTTAAATTACCACCATGTCCTAAATTTTTTTCATTTTTTATAACATGCCAATCAAATTTTTTTGCAATCTCGTATGAATTATCTTTTGAATTATCATCAAAAAAATAAATTTTATCAAATAAATCTTTGTTAATTTTATTATATAATTTCTCAATAACAGGCTCGCTGTTATAACAAATAACCACAGCATAAATTTTTTTATTTGGGACTAATTTATTCATTTTTTTTTGGTAGCGGGAAGTGGGATCGAACCACTGACCTCAGGCTTATGAGTCCTGCGCTCTAACCAACTGAGCTACCCCGCCATTAAA
>Ga0233427_10004905_pt1 | contig 10905 bp, 8 predicted proteins | sample SI_118_April2016_5_FD_179885 | JGI IMG/M metagenome (GOLD analysis project Ga0233427, IMG submission 179885) | Seawater microbial communities from Saanich Inlet, British Columbia, Canada - SI_118_April2016_100_MG | ecosystem: Environmental > Aquatic > Marine > Inlet | place: Canada: British...
CCCGATACCGATGGTCGCCGATTCCCGGGTTGAAAATCCGAACAGACGCGCTGCCCCGCCCGCGCCCACAACCTTGCCCAAAAACGCAAGCAGAACCAACAGGCCTACAAATAGCGGTGCGCCCGACAGCGCGCCCAGGTTCAGGCTTAGGCCGATTGAAGCAAAGAATATGGGTGCCAGAAAGCCAAATGTCATGGCCGACATGGTTGTTTTCACCCGCTCGTAGCTTTTTGCGTTGATGGTTTTGCGGCCGAAATAAAGCCCCGCGACAAAGGCACCGACAATGAAATGCAGGCCCAGCATTTCGGCCAGAACAGCAAAGGCGAAGGCGCCGACCAGCATGGCGGATATCTCCAATTCCTGTGCCTTCAGGTGCCTCATCAATCTACCGCCCCAGGGAAAGAGGTAAAGGCCGACAATTCCCGTGACGACGAAAAACAGCACCGTCTTTCCTAATAGCAAGGCAATATCTATTCCGATGGGAGGTTCCCCCACGGCAATCAAGCCGGTCAGCCAGGCCAGCAAAAGCAAGCTGAAGATGTCGTCGAATACGGCAGCCGAGACGATGGTCTGCCCCACGGTCGTCTCCAATTTGCCCAGGTCCATCAATATGCGCACGGTCGCCGGTACCGCCGTAATCGCCAACGCCGTGCCAATGAACAGGCACTGTGCAACGCGGTTGTCCGTATGAGGCAGGAACATCCAGCCCAGGCCTACGCCAAGGGCCAGAGGAACGACCATGCCCCCAATGGCCACCACCAGGGCACCGGCGGAATGCTGTATGACCTTATGCGGCTGCATTTCCAAGCCCGCAAACAACATCAGAAAGAACATGCCCAGGTCCGTGACCGAGACGAAGACTTCGTTTTCCGCCAGATTTATTAGGTCGGGAAAGGTATCGGGAAATTCCGCTATTCCCGCGCCCAGGGTAATGCCGGCAATCAACTCCCCTACCAAAGAGGGCTGGCCCACACGCTCCGCCAGTTCACCAAACGCCCGCGTGGTGACGAGGAGTATCAACAATACATAAAACAGATCCATTGCGACGATCCGCCTTTACCCTAATTCGCAGATACCATCACTTTGTCAGAGACTGAGACAGGATTCAAATAGCCTTGATCGCTTGACAGGCCACGGGGATTATTTGAACATTTGTTTAGGCATAAATTTTGGGAGGTTCGCCATCATGGCCCGCTACGACCGCGTCATTAAGAACGGCATGATTATAGACGGAGCGAGGCTACCGCGGTTTCGCGGTGATATCGGTATCAAGGACGGCTTGATTGCCGAGATTGGGCATATCGATAGCGCGGATGGCGACGAGGTCATAGATGCCGAGGGGTTGGTCGTCGCGCCGGGCTTTGTGGATTTGCACACCCATTATGATGCCCAGCTGTTCTGGGATCCGTACTGCACCATTTCGGGCTGGCATGGCATCACCTCTGTTGTGATATGCAACTGTGGTTTCGGCTTTGCCCCGGTGCGGGAGGAGGAACGGGACCGTGCCATGCTATCGATGACACGGGTGGAGGCGATCCCCATGGCCTCCATGCAGGAAGGGATGCCGTGGGACTGGGTCACTTTTCCCGAATACCTGGATTCTGTTGATCGCGCGCCCAAGGCTATGAACATTCTGCCCTATGTGCCTATCTCGCCCTTCCTTATTTGGGTGCTGGGTATGGAAGATGCCAAGGCCGGGCGCAAACCCACCGATGCGGAACATCGTGAACTGTGCCGCCTGATTAACGAGGCCATGGACGCGGGTGCCTGCGGCTGGTCGGCCCAGCGGATGGTCCCTTCCGGCCCGGCGGCGGTGCAGCGGGATTATGACGGCACGCCCATGCCCACCGATGTCATGCACGATGACACCTGCCGGGAATTCGCCAAAATTTTGCGGCAACGCAACGAAGGCTTCATGCAGATGCTGCTGATTTCCGGCGACAGCGAGAAAGACCGGGCGTTTTACGAGGAAATGGCTGAAATTTCCGGTCGCCCCATGATCATGAACATCGTCCAGGCCTTTGATCACAAGCCGGAGATCCACCGCGCCGCCCTGAAATGGCTGGCCAGTTGCCGGGATCGTGGCATTCGCGTTGTCGGCCAAGGGCTGACCACCGATGCCGGCTTTACCTTCACGTTTGAGAATTGGAACCTGTTCGATGATATCGACGCCTGGTGTGAGGCCACCACGGGCACGGTAGAGGAACGCAAGGCCAAGCTGGCCGACCCCGCCCGGCGCGCAGCCCTGAAGGAAAAAATGCCGCGTACGGCTATTGGCCCTCTACCCGATATTGTCATCGTCGGCCCGCAATTGGAAAAGAACCAGCAATGGCTGGACCATACCCTGGCCCTGGTGGCGGAAAAAACCGGCAAGCATCCTGTGGACGTGATGCTGGATATGGCGGTGGAAGAAGGTCTGAAGACGGATTTCTTTGCCGCACCCCCTAATGGCAGCCTGGAATATCTCAAGGAAATTGTCGATGATCCGTATGTGTTGTTTGGCGTCTCTGACGGCGGGGCCCATACAAAATTCCTGACGGCTGGACGTTATCCGACCGAGACCATTGTGAAGATCGTGCGTGAAAACAACATGATCACATTGGAAGAGGCCCATTGGCGGCTGTCCGCATTGCCGGCCCAATTTGGCGGCTTTGAGGGGCGTGGTGTGCTGAAGAAGGGCGCGCCGGCGGACATCATTGTTTACGACTATGAGAACCTGGAAGTGCTGCCGGACGAGATTGTCCACGACATGCCGGCGGGCGAATGGCGTCGGGTGCAGCGCGCTAAAGGTTATCGCTATGTTCTGGTCAATGGCGAAGTAACGATCCGGGATGATCAACAAACGAATACTTTTTCGGGCCGGCTATTGCGCTTTGGCACCGGCCTGCCGCATGCAGCCCAAGGGGAGGCGGCGGAATAAATGGTACAGCAGAACACTGCAGAAAACGCGGCGCAGAACCCAGCACAGAATACTGCGGCAAAGGTCAGGTACGTCAATGCAGAGTGGCGGGACCGGGATGAGACGCCGCGCATAGGCAGCCGGGAAACCCGCCGCGCCAATACCTCGTTCCAGGATACCATGGTCTACGATGCCCGTCCCCGTTTGGCGGCGGGGGAGCTGGATTTGGCAAGTTCCGGCTTTACCTTGGCGAAAAACCAGACGGCGGTGACGGATTTTCGCGATGATGCTCAGGTTGCCGCCAAATATTATGGCGAAATGGAGGCCCTGGTCTGCCGGGCCACAGGGGCCGACCGCGCCATTGCAAAAAGCCATTTGGTGCGCACGGAAACCCCCATCGATTTCAACGATGGCTATTCCCGTTTCGTGCATTGCGATTACAACATGGCCCGTATTGAGGATCTGACGGAAGAATTGTTCGAGAGGGAAGGCATTGTGGCCCAGGATAACTGGACCTATGCCTGGTACAATACCTGGCAGCCTTTTGACCATGCGGTGGTGAATAACCCCCTCGCTGTGATCGACTGGCAATCCCTGCCCATGGCCGATGTGATCGGGTACTTTTATACCGGGCGTGGGCGGGACAGTTTGGTCGCCGCCCCCGTACATAACCCTGAGCATAAATTCTGGTATTTCCCAGAGATGCAGACAGATGAAGTTCTGCTCTTCACGCAGTTGAACCAACAGCAGGGCCAGGCCATCTATTGCCCCCACACTTCGTTCGATGTTCCCGGTGTCGCCGACGACGCCCCGCCCCGGCGCAGTGTGGAAACCCGTCTGTTGGCGATTTTTGAGAGCAAAAACTAAACGAAAGCGCAAATTTTTTTGCCGAAGGAATTCCGACTTTATGCCCAGCATAGAATATTTCTACTCCGCCCATTCCGCCTTCGCCTATTTGGGTTCTTCCAGACTTAAACAGATTGCCGACGCTGCGGGGGTTGAAATTATTCATAAACCCATGGATCTGCGCATTGTGCTGGCGGGCAGCGGCGAAGCCGGTTTTGCCGGGCGCTCTAAAAAGCACATGAATTATTATTTCAAGCGGGAGATTGACCGCTGGTCCGAGTACCGTAATGCGCCGGTGTTGGGCTATCGTCCGACCCACCATGACAATAGTAACGATATGGCCAACGGCATGTTGCTGGCTGGGTTACAGCAGGGCATGGATATCGGTGATTTGGCCCACGCCATGCTGGAAGGGCATTGGCGCTATGATGCCGACCTTGCTGATCGTGATACCCTGGTCAAATTGGCCCAGGGTGTCGGCGTCGATCCGGAGCCGTTGCTCGCCGCTGCACTGTCGGACGAGGTTGAGGCCATCTATAAGGCCAACACGAGGGAGGCAATCGATAGATCTGTCTTCGGCTCACCGACATATTTTGTGAATGGCGATATGTTCTATGGCCAGGACCATCTGGAATTGGTGGAGCGCGCCCTGAAACAACCCTTCATGGGTGATTGGCCTTTATAGTCTGACGTTATACTTCCCGCTGCCGCGCACCGATGGCATCCGCCAGGGCTAACAGGCGGCGGGCTGCTGCGACGTGAAGGTTTTCCACCAGTTGGCCGTTGACGACGACGACTCCTTTGCCCTCGGCCCGCGCTTGTTCAAAGGCGGTGACGATGATGTCGGCTTCGGCGATATCATCATTCGAGGGGGCAAAGACGCGGTTTGCCGCATCCAACTGGCGGGGATGGATGAGTGTTTTGCCGTCAAAGCCGAACTGCCGGCCCTGGTGGCAGGCGGCCTCAAATCCGGCATCGTTCTTCAGGTCCAGATAGACCCCGTCAAGAACAGCCAGCCCATAGGCCCGCGCAGCCAGCAGACACATGGACAGGGCCGTTGTGAAAGGCTCCCGGTTGGGCGTGTGCAGGGCGTTCAGGTCTGTTGCCAGATCCGACGTGCCGACAACCAGACAGCGGGTTTTCGGCGATGCGGCGGCAATCTCCTCGACATGTAATATGGCCAGCGGCGTTTCGATCATGCACCACAAATCCATGCCGTCGGGCAACTGGGCCGCTGCGGCGCGGACTTGCCCGGCACCCTCTACCTTGGGCAATAGGACGGCTTGCGCGGATGAAGCCGCCGCCGCCGCCAAATCATCCGCATGCCATGGTGTGGCAGGACCATTGACCCGCACGACAACTTCCCGTGGCCCATAACCGCCGTTGTTGACGGCGTCTATGACCTGTTCGCGCGCCATCACCTTGGCGTCCGGCGCGACGGCGTCTTCCAGATCCAGGATCAGGGCGTCGGCGGCCAGGGTTTTGGCTTTCTCCATCGCCCGCGCGTTCGAGCCGGGCATATAGAGGACGCTGCGGCGTGGTCGAATGTCTTGTGCCATTGTCTTACTTCCCTATTTCTCTCATTACTTCCAGGCAAAGACCGGTTGTTCCAGATGATCGACCCGGATGTCGCGACCGGCCATCACCACCTCGGCGAACTGATAGATTACCACCGCTGTTGGCGCATTTACCTGATCGTCACCAAACAGAACACGCAGGACCGGGCGGTCGCTTTCGGGAATGGTGATGAATTCAGGTGAGTCCGGACGGATCAGATCGGCCAGGGGGATGATCATGATCTTGGCTACTTCGTCAGGGTTCGGCGACATGGTGGCGCCCTTGCCGGCCCAGATCACCATAGGCGTAATGACATAGCCGGACCGGGTTGGATAATCATCCAACAGACCCAGCACCGCATCTTCGCCAAGGTGGAGATTAATCTCCTCCGACAACTCGCGCAGGCCGGCCTGTGTGGCGCTCTCCCCCGCATCGACCCGCCCACCCGGTAGAGCCTTTTGCCCGGCATGAGAGGACAGGCGGGGGGTGCGTCGGGTCAGAATAAAGGCGGTTTGTCCCGTGCCATCGTCAATCAACGTCATGGTCACGGCAGCATGCTTCAGGCCGTCATCAGGGGTGCCATGAACTTGCCGCTCAAAGCGCGTTAGGTGGTCGGTGAAGCGTTGGCGTAGCGCGTCTGTGTAGGGAAAATCCGTCGATGTCATCTTACTCGATCCAAAATTCTTAATTGCTCCCAACATAGCGGTAAGCGCGGGGCAATCCAATAACTGCCAGTACTGCAAATCATATAAAGATATCGATATATTCGAATTTAAATTTGACAGGCCAAAAAAAATTGGCCTACTATATCAATGCGCCGATTTGAGCCAGCTTGCGGGCGCATTAAAAATACAGCTAAACCGGGACGGTACCGACCGCCCAGCCAACGCTGTGGCGGTTTTTTTGTGGGTAGCCGGGCTGGCATAAACAATAGTGGAGAAGACCATGACCATTGAAAGCAAGAATCCGGAAACCTTGGCCCTGCATGCGGGCTATCGCGCGGACCCGGCCACAGGCGCGGTTGCCGTGCCAATTTATCAAACCACATCGTATCAGTTCGATAGTCCCGAACACGCGGCCAATCTGTTCGGCCTCCAGGAGCTGGGCAATATCTATACCCGCATCATGAATCCCACGGGGGATGTTCTGGAACAACGTATTGCCGCCCTGGAAGGCGGGGCGGCATCCCTGGCCGTCGCATCGGGACAGGCGGCGTCGGCCCTGGCGGTTCAGAACGTGGCCCAGGTTGGCGACAACATCGTCAGCTCCACCGATCTTTATGGCGGAACCTGGAACCTGTTTGCCAATACCTTGAAACAACAAGGTATTGAAGTACGTTTTGTCGATCCATCCGACCCCGAAAATTTCCGCCGTGCCACGGATGACAAGACCCGGGCTTATTATGCGGAAACCCTGCCGAACCCGAAATTGGTAGTTTTCCCCATCAAGGAGGTCGCCGATATTGGCCGCGAACTTGGCATTCCCCTGATCATGGACAACACGGCGGCGCCCATTCTGTGCCGGCCCTTTGACCATGGCGCGGCGGTGATTGTGTATTCGACCACCAAGTATATTGGCGGCCATGGCACCTCGATTGGCGGCTTGATCGTCGATGGCGGCAATTTTGATTGGGAGGCGCATCCTGATCGCCAACCTCTGCTAAACCAGCCGGATGCCAGCTATCACGGTGCCGTTTGGGCCCAGGCGGCTAAACCCCTGGGTCCCATCGCCTATATCCTGAAAGCACGGGTGACCTTATTACGGGATCTGGGCCCGGCGGCCAGCCCCTTCAATTCGTTCCAGACCATCCAAGGATTGGAGACGCTGCCCCTCCGCATTCGGGAACATTGCCGCAATGCAGAGGCGGTGACCGATTATCTGAACCGTCACGACCAAGTTGCCCGGGTCATCCATCCCAGCCTGCAGGCGGGCGTGGACCGGGAACGGGCTGATACCTACCTAAAGGGCGGCTATGGCGGCCTGGTGGGCCTGGAGTTGAAGGGCGGCTTGGATGCAGGGCGCAAATTCATTGCTGCCCTGGAACTGTTCTATCACGTCGCCAATATTGGTGACGCCCGTAGTTTGGCAATTCATCCCGCCACCACCACCCATTCCCAATTGACGGCGGAGGAGCAGGCCGCAACCGGTGTCACATCCGGTTATGTACGCCTGTCTATCGGTATCGAACATATCGACGATATCATCGCCGATCTAGCTCAAGCTCTCGACAAGGCTGCCTAGTTTGGGGCTTCTAATTCTGCCCGTCGCCGCTTTGCTGTAACAGCAATTGCGGCGGCGTGCGCAGGAATAGCGCCGCGATGGCGCAGATCGCCGGATAGATCGCCAGCACCAGCAACGTGGTTTGGTAGCTGCCAACCGCGTCAAAGGCGATGGCCAAGGGTAACGGCCCGATGGAGGCACCCGTAACGCCGATCATCTGCCCCGTGCCCTGGATCGCGCCCAGATGCTTGCGGCCAAAATACCGGGGCCAGACATAGCCGAAAAACGTCATGGTACAGCCATTGTTGATGCCAAAGGCCACGGCGTAGATCATCGCCGTTGTCAGGTCGTCCACCATGGCTGCGCTGGTCAACGAGGCGATCATGACCAACAGGCCAAAGACAAAGACCCGATGGGTCGGGAAGCGGTCCAGGGCCCGCCCGATCAGGGGAATGGCAATGATCATGACCAATGCGGAAACAGGAAATATCCGTGCCGCGGCAGCTTCACTTAAACCTTGGGTGGTGAGAATAGAGACCTGGAAAAAATGCAACGCCGTCACCAGCATGGACAGTCCGAAAAGGCCGGTCGCGAGGATCCAGAAGGTTGAGGTTCTAAGCGCCTCGCCCAAGGTCAGGCCATGGATGGTTTTCAGCTCGTCGCCATCCTGTGCCACCGTTGCGGCATCGCCATCGGGTGCCAGGCCAATGTCCTCCGGCTTATTATGAAGCAGAAAAAGCACGGGCGGCAGCAGAAGTATCCAGGTGCTGGCACCCAACCAGAACCAGGCCTGCCGCCAGCCAACCATATCGATCAACCACTGGGACAGGGGAGGGTGCACCGCCATGGAGACGGAAAACCCCAGCGCCATGAGAGAAAGGGCAAAGCCCCGCCGGCGGTCGAACCAGTGGGAGATCAGGTTGGAGCAGTTCAGCATCAGGCTGCCTTGGCCCAGAAAGCGCAGGGCGGCAAAGCCCACCGCCAACCATAAAAATCCCGCTGCGGCACCAAAGGCAATACAGGCCAGCCCCAACAACAAGGTGACCACCACCAACATGCGGCGCGGGCCCAGGCGATCCACCAATCGTCCCATATAGGGCAGGCCGAAAGCGGCAATCAGGGTCGCAAAAGCATATGCGGATGATAGGGACGTCGCGGAAATGTTCAGGTCGGCCTGAATATGAACCAGAAAAACGCTGAAGGTATGTGATTGTCCCGGGCCCGAGACAAAAATACCCAATGCCGCCACGGCCACAATGACCCAGCCGTAAAAGACCCGGCGATTGATATTAAGGGCAAGAGATTTCATGGCTGGTGATGAACTTCGAACTCTACTGGGCGGGCTACTGCTTTTCCTGTTCGACTATAACATCAAAAGGCCAACAGTCGTTCGGAAAGGCACGAATTTGATGCCTGGTTCAATGTAGAGCGGACCGGGTAGAGCGGGCCGGTCGGGTGCAAAAAAGGGGACGCCGAAGCGTCCCCTTCTCTTAATCGCCGATGCGAAATCAGCGATTTTTCTTTTGCCGAAACCTAATCAGGCACCTTCGTGACCAATGATGGCAACGGAGGAGACGTTCTGATGTGGTTGACCACCCAGATTGTGGGTCATCCCGAACGTCGGGTTGTCCAACTGGCGCGGACCGGCGCGGCCCAGCAATTGGCCATACATTTCATATAGCATACGCAGGCCGGAGGCACCGATGGGGTGGCCAAAGCATTTCAGGCCGCCATCGATTTGGCAGGGAACCTGGCCGTCGGCATTGTAGAAACCATCCAGCACGTCTCTCCACGCTTCACCTTCGTTGGAGATGTAGAGATCTTCCATGGTGACCATTTCCGTGATCGAGAAGCAGTCATGGCATTCGAACATGGAAATCTGATCCCGTGGCTTTTCGATACCGGCCTCTTTATAGGCCCGCTCTGCCGCCTTGCGGGTGGTCAGGAAGTAGCTGCCATCCCAGGAGTTGTGGCCGGATTCCACACCATTGGAAACCGCCAATTGAAGCGCCTTCACGGTGATCCGATTGTCCTTGCCCAAAGATTTTGCAATCTCCGGCGTGGTGACAATGGCAGCAGCGGAGCCGTCAGAAACGCCACAGCAATCAAACAAGCCCAAAGGTGCTGCGATCATCGGTGCCTTCAGCACCGTATCCAGCGGGATCTCTTTTTGCAGATGGGCCTTGGGGTTCTTGGCGCCGTTGGCATGGCTTTTCACAGAGATGGTGCCGATGGCTTTCTTGATCGTCTCCATATCAACGCCATGTTTTTCGGAGTAGGCGGTGGCCAACTGGGCAAAACCACCCGGTGCTGAACCGTTGTTGCGGATCATGTCATTGAGAGGACCCGCGCCACGTTGGGGCAGACCGCCATAGCCGGTGTCTTTCAGTTTTTCAACACCAACCGCCAGGGCGATATCAGCCGCACCTGAGGCAACCGCATATACCGCGCCGCGAAAGGCTTCCGTACCCGAGGCACAGAAGTTTTCCACCCGGGTCACCGGAATGTTCGGCAATCGAAGGGCGACGGACAGCGGTACGCCGGATTTGCCCACATGTACTTCTTCAATGGCGGTCGCGAACCAGGCCGCATCGATCTGGCTGGTTTCGATACCCGCATCCAGAATAGCTTCCTGATAGGCTTCAACAATCAAATCTTCGGCATCGCAGTCCCAACGTTCACCGAACTTGGAGCAACCCATACCAAGAATAGCAACCTTATCTCTAATACCTGAGGCCATAATATATCTCCCAATTACGCCGAAACTTTTGGCGCGGCTTTCCAAAAATACTTGTTGAAATTACGTTTTTCGTCTGCGGCTTTGATGCGGAAGACCATGCGGAATTCATCGCCCACGGCAACCGCGCCTTCATCCACATCCGTGAAGTCGGCCATCATGCGACCGCCTTCGCCAAATGCCACCATGCCGAAATGATGGGGCGGGTCCGGCGCGTAGGTCAGATTATCAGCCGTCCAGGACTGGATCGTCGCCGACGTTTCCGCCATGCGGTGATCGTCCTGGGTGTTGATGGCACCACAGTTCGGGTTCACGCAAATCCGGGCTTTTGGATATTGCACCGTTCCGCACTGTGAACATTTACCGCCAACAAAGCCGATGACCATTTCCCGGTTCCGGTACAGGGTGGTCAAGGCCGTCTGTTTGTCCGTCTCCGAACGCAGGCCACCGTCCTGTTGCACCAGGCCGTTGAAGGCCAGGAATTTGTTGTAGTTGGTCTCTTCCTTGCGATGGGCCAGATGACCCTTGATGCCCTGACGATTGGACATAGTGGACAGTTTATCGGTGGTCTTGAAGATCAAGGCGTCACAGCCCTGGCCCCAACCGATAACCATAATGGTTTGCCCCGGCTTGGCGTCCTGCAGGC
>Ga0233427_10004912_pt1 | contig 10895 bp, 9 predicted proteins | sample SI_118_April2016_5_FD_179885 | JGI IMG/M metagenome (GOLD analysis project Ga0233427, IMG submission 179885) | Seawater microbial communities from Saanich Inlet, British Columbia, Canada - SI_118_April2016_100_MG | ecosystem: Environmental > Aquatic > Marine > Inlet | place: Canada: British...
CCTGGCTCTGCAATGCCCGGTCGATCAGGGTGATCAATGCACTGAGGGCGTCGCCCATCCGTTCGTTGTCCGAACTTTGTGTTTTGGAGTCCATCAGCAGGTTTTGCCACGAATCAAAGCTTACTTCTGATTCGCCCGAACAGGTTAATCCAGTGAGAATTCCATGCACTTCAGCCGGTGAGCATCCTGGAATATGGTTTTCGAGCAGGGTCTGGAAGTGCTGGTAGAAGGCTCCGTCCAGCTTCAACTCCGGAGGAGAAGTCATGGTAGATCGCAAAAGGCTAGGGGGTGATCCGCAATTATATCAAGACTGCGCGAAACACTTCGCCGTTGACCTGATTAGCTGAGCACTCTATGATTCTGTTTGTGCGGGGCACATCACGATAAATACAGGCCCTGCCAAATACCCTGAGGAGGATCAGGTCAAGATGAACGACAAGCAAGCGGCGCCTTTGCGCGACGAGATTGAGGGGCTTGCGGATCAACTGGAAGAGTTGATCGCGACTTGTAGCAATCTGCGTACCCAGAATGAGCAGTTGCGCATGGCAGAAGAAGCTCTGATCGCAGAGAAAGAACAATTGTTGAACCGAAATCGGGAGGCCAAGCGCCGAATTGATCTCGTGGTGGACCGACTGCGCTCACCCACGATAGCTTGATTTCGTTTCTTTCAAGGATAGGTTCCATCAGATAATGTCCAAGGAAGGCGTTAAAGTCAGTATTCTTGATCGTGATTTCACGATTGCGTGTACGCCAGGTGAAGGTGAGACTGTAGAAGCGGCGGCAGATTATCTCAACGCTCAACTGCAGACCGTTCAGGCGCAGAGCAAAGTAATCGGCTTGGAGCATACCGTCGTTCTCGCTGCGCTAAATATCGCCAACGAATTGTTGACTTCGCGCCACCGCGGTGTCACCGATGATGATGCTTTGGAGCGCGTGCGTGAATTACGCCAGAGGGTCCACACATTTGCTGACGCGAACAATTAGGTAGAGGCGAGTTGTGCAAAACTAAACCAACAAGGAGGAGATAAAGTGCGAAATTTAAGTAAAGAACACATCCTTAAAAAGTTGTCATCCACAGTTGCAGGTATTTGTCTTGTCGCAGTTTCAGTTATCACTATAGCTGCAGAACCAATCGTGATCGGACTGCCTCTTAATCAGACCGGTCCAGTTGGTGTTGCTGATCATCAAGATCACCTAAACGGTACGATTCTTGCGATCGAAGAGATAAATGCTGCTGGTGGGGTGTTGGGTCGAAAGTTGGCGTACAAAGTCGTCGATACTGATCTGCTAACGCCCGACGGTACTGTGGCAGGTTTCCAGGGCTTGATTGACGCTAAAGTACACGCGATCTCCTCACCTTTCGTACTAATAACGAACCCGGCAATGGATGTCGCTGCCGCTTATGGGGCGCCTTATCTCACTGGTGACACGAAGATAGATGCGATTAATTATTACAAGTCCAATCCACAGAAGTTCTCCAACTGGTTTCATATTGATCCACCCGAGGTGAATTACGGGGTGGGCATGATTCCCTTTCTGGATGCATTGAAGGCCTCAGGCAAATGGAAGCCGCTTAATAACAAGATTCATATAGTTCAGGGGCAGATTGGGTATAACCAGCGCATTTCTGAAGCGACGATTCAGGCTATTAAGGATAGCAACGGACGATGGGAACTTGCCGCGATCACCGACCTACAGGATCCAGTGAATGACTGGAGTCCGATTATTCGGGATATCCATGAGCATGGGGCAGCATTCGTGATGCTGAATCACTGGGTAGCTTCATTCTATGCATCGTTTGCGGAGCAATATCAGGCGAACCCCCTCAAAGGGAGCTTAGTCTACATGCAGTACGGACCGTCACAACCAGAGTTTCTGGAGCTTGCGGGAGACGCTGCGGAGGGCTATATCTGGAGCACTGTGTTAGGCGTTTATAACGATAAACAGGGTGCCGAGTTTCGAGCTAAATATAAAGATCGGTTCCCTGGAATTATGGGGCTAGCGTATACCGGCATGAGTTACGACGTTGTCTATATGTTAAAAAACGCGTGGGAAGCAGTTGGGAACCCGAACGATTTTGACGCGGTCAATCAATACATCACCAATCACCATTATCGAGGCGTAGTGGGGTGGTATATGTTAGATAACGATTGCCGCTGTTCACCGGCCTATCCTGATGAGGTAGATGATATAGACAAAGGGATGGGGCATCTGTTTTTCCAAGTACAAGACGGCGAGCATAAGATCATCGCACCTGATCCTTTGGTTGAGGTAGATTTCCGCTCGACTCCGTGGATGTAATCAAGACGCAGGACAACACCGCTACAATGCCGCTCTTCGGGTGTCAGGATATCGATCTGACTCTCGGAGGGCGGCAAATCCTACAGGGCGTCAGTCTTGAGGCAAGTCGGGGCCAGGTCCTCGGTGTTATCGGCCCCAATGGTGCTGGTAAGACGAGTTTATTTGAAGTTCTAAGCGGACGTATTCGCCATCAGCGGGGTCAAGTAACCCTGCAAGGCCGGGAAATTAGCCGGTTGTCCATTCAACAGCGTGTACAGGCCGGCATTGGTAGGACCTATCAGAGCCCCGTCGTGCCGAACGAGCTTTCAGTCGCGCAAGTGCTTAAGGCTGCAAGAAAGGCCTTCTATCCTAAGTTAACCTCACACCAAGCGGAGTGGGCCGCCGAGGTCTTAGGTTTGAAGGTTCCCGGCCATGTGCGGGCGGGCTCTCTTGACACTCTTCAGCGCCGAAAATTGCTTATGGCGTGCTTACTCATGCGTCGTCCTAAAGTCCTTCTGCTAGATGAGCCCGCATCAGGATTATTGGCAGCAGAACTGGACGAGCTTGATCAAGTGCTTCGCATTCTCGTTCGTGAGATGAAGATAGCACTTCTCCTGGTAGAACATCGCCTGGAGTTACTCGCCGCCATCGCGGACCAGGTACTCGTGCTAGACGTAGGCCAGTGTATTGCGACCGGCACTCCAGAAGATGTATTTGGTGATTCCAAGGTTCAGGCGGCTTATTTCGAGAGTGCGACAGCATGAATGCGTTACTGGATGTCTCAGGGGTATCAGCGGGCTATGGACCATTGCGCGTACTTCACGATATTAGTTTCTCTATCAACCGTGGCGAGCGGGTTGGCTTAGTAGGGCTAAACGGTCATGGTAAATCAACCTTATTTCGCACCATCACGGGCCTTGTAGACTGGCAAAACGGATCGATCATGCTAAATGGTGTGCAGATAGGTGGAAAACGAACTCATGGGCCCGGCCGCATGACTCATCGTATTGCTCGGCAAGGGGTGGCACTAATGCCTCAGGGCGATGCGATGTTCATCGGTTTGACTGTGCGTCAGCATCTGGATGCAGGTGCGTTCACCCGTCTAGCCTGGTCAGAGCGGCACGACCGCAGGGAACGCATTCTTGAGATATTCCCTCCATTACGAAAACTCCTTAACCAGCCGGTTGGAAAACTGTCTGGTGGGGAGCGACGCATGGTTACGCTCGGCCGCGGTCTTATGGGGGATGTAAAGCTCTATCTTGTTGATGAGCCATCGCTTGGTTTAGCGCCTAAGATATCGCGTGCTGTAGTCGACGCTCTGATTAAAGTAGATTTGGCTGATGGGGCGATGGTCATTGCTGAACAGAATTTGCAGCTCCTAGAAGGGTGTGTCGATCGGCTAATAGGAATGCATGGCGGCGAGATCAAGGGCGCTGCCGACGCGTTATCACTTCATTCGGAGATAGGCTAGCATGGACATGTTTACCTTGATGTCAGGCCTTCAGTTGACTTGTATCTATGGAATCCTCGCCATTGGCGTATCGATTATCTGGTCGAGTCTTGGAATGCTAAACCTAGCGCATGGTTTTACGTTCGCGGCATCTGGTTATGGGGCGTGGTGGGCCGCGACAACTTTTAGCCAAAGTGCATGGGTAGTATTTGGCGCTGGTATATCGACTGGAGCCCTGGTCGGCATCGGCATATATTTTATTGCATTTGTTTATATCTACGATAAGCCGAATTATCCAATACGTGCACTCATCGCTACTATGGCTATCAATATGGTAGGAGTGCAGACACTCATGTGGTTATTTGGCCCTCGCATGAAGCCATTGCCAAAAGTATTCGGGTCTGGGGTTGTAAAGCTCGGTGAGATCATCATGACCTATGGCCAAGTGGGCACAATAATGTGTTCGGTCGGAGTGCTTGGAACGCTACTTACATGGCTAGGTCTTAGTCGTCGTGGTCTCGAGATACGGGCAGTAATGCAAAATCCAGAAGGAGCTGCGTTGGTTGGTATTTCACTAAGAACCACGGCGTTATGGGTATTGGCTCTCACTGGTGCCCTAGCTGGACTGGCTGCGGTACTGCTTTCACAAACTTTCTTTGTTCACCCCTACGCTGGCCTACAGCCTCTAATAAAAGGTTTGATCGTAGCTTTGCTGGGCGGACTCGGCAGCGTTGGTGGGGCGATGATTGGCGCCGTGATTATTGGGTTTGCAGAAGCATTTACGGCGAGCTACCTAGGAGGTCAGTATGTGCTGATGGTTCAATTCGGAATGATTATCGCGATCCTATTGGTTCGGCCAAGAGGTATCGCTGGCTTGCTGGACGAATCCCGAGAAGAATAGCGCTCGGTATGGCGAAGAAGAAACACTCCACTAACCAACAGGTGGGCCGGCGACGCTGGTTGCCGCGGTTCATTCTTTCTGGAAATCGCACCTTTCACCGCCGCTACATACCTTTTACCCGTCGTACCTGGTTTCAGGGGTATGCTAAAGCTAATCCCCGGAGTCTAGTTCGGGAATACAAACTCGATGACAAGAGGCCATGGTTTTGGATCGTAGGGCTTTTGCTCGCCCTAGTTGTCCCGATGGCTGTTGGGACGAATCTGGTATACACCGCAGCGATTACCTTTGCCTTGTACTCTGCGATTAATTTGATGTGGATGTTAGTTATTGGTACCGCTGGAATCTTTTCACTGGCAACGTTGGCAGTGGTGGGAGTTTCGGCATATCTGACGGCATGGCTTTCTATAGATTTCGGAATTACCTGGCCGATGATGCTAATCCTCGGGCCCCTAATTGGGTTGCTGGTCGGGGTAATTATCGGCCTCCCAGCGCTTCGTATTGATGGGCTCTACTATGCGTTGCTCACGATGGGCATGATTGAGCTTTGCCGCGTCTACGCTGTGTCATCGAAGATATTCGGCGCGGCACAAGGCGGACTGTATGGGGCCGACACCTTCATCCCAGAAGCCTGGCAGTTTCAAACATCAGGTCTTGTTCTTGGTTATATGGCAGCGTTTTGTTTAATGCTCCTCATGTTGGGCATTTACCGCGTAGTTAATGGACAGCGCCTTGGTCTTCTTTTAGCTACTGCGCGTGAGTCTGAGGCAACTGCAGAGGCGATTGGCATCAACTACCAGTTTGCCAGGTTTACCGTCTTTCTTATTTCGTCAGCCGGCCTTGGGCTGATTGGCGGGTTTTATGCTGCTTACTATAAAGGCGCCTCGCCAGCGCTTTTGTCTATAGATATGGTCATGCTGCTATTTGCAATGATTGTTATCGGTGGAATAGGGCGTGCAGAGGGGGCAGTTGTAGGAACTGCTGTGGTGGTGTTCATCGACAAGATCTTCATCGAGTATGGTCCGATACGGCTTGTGATTATCGGTTTGATCATGCTTGCAGTGACATTGTTTACACGTAACGGGTTACTTGGGATTCGCTCCCAATTCATTGAATTTCGTAACAAGAAAAAGAGTGAAAGGCGTGCCCAAAGAACCGAGAAAGGAGGAGAAGCATTGACCGAAGAAGCCACAGAAATTGTAGATAAGGATCAAATCTACTATCGTCGATTTGACAAACGGTTGCGGGAGAATCTAAAAAAATTGGTGACTCCTGGATTAATCGAAGAACACCGTCAAAAGCCACTAGGACAGCACAGCGATGCACTTGAGCGCGTACTAAATTACTTTCGTAGGGCTGGAGGAGAAAATAAGTACGTTCTCTACGAAATAAAGCCTGGCATCGAGTACAAGATGGTTGCTACTACTGGCATCAAAGGGTTGTTGCCGCGGAATGTAGACGATGTTGTTTACACGGATAAAAACGTGGCATTACACGCAGTGTTTCTTAAACGCGTACAGGACTTGATGGAGTCTTAAGTTATGGCAGAGATTACCCTCACCGGTTATTGCGACAGATTTAGCGTTAGACCAGGAGAAGAAATTCAATTCATGGTTAGTGCGGAAGGCGCTGAACAGGCGGAAGCTCAACTGGTACAACTTATCCATGGCGATGAAACCCCAGGGGGGCCTGGATTTGTAGAAAAAGAAGTGCCTGGACCGATAGATGGTTCACAGGCTGTTTTTCAGCAGTTTACCCAGGCAGGTAGTTTTGCGAGAGTTGTTGATCCTGAATGCCGTCTTGCGGTCGAAGGATCGTTTACGCTTTGGGCATACATATGGCCAACGACTCCTGAGAAAGGTCGCCAAGGCATCCTCACAAGGTGGTCTGTCCTGACTAATCGGGGTTATGCCCTTGGGATAAATGAGGCAGGCTCACTCGAATTCTGGGTTGGGGATGGAAAAAAGGTTGAATCAGTTCGTGCTGAAGTGGGATTGAATTCTCATCAGTGGTATTTGGTTGCGGCGAGTTATGAGCGCTCAAGTGGTCGGGTATTGTTGTATCAGAAAGCACTTGAAAATCGATATTCCAATTTACTGTCGAAGATAGTGCCGCTGGATATGAACTCCTTTGTTACCGAGAGCCTCCCAATCGAACCAGCAGACGCGGAGTTAGATTTTCTATGGGCGGGCTCTAATGATCACAATGCTGAGCGAGGCGATTTTGTAAGCCAACTGTATAACGGGAAAATTGATCGCTGTGGAATAACCGTCGGTGCGATGACCCGTACTGAATTAGATCAACTAACTGTGGCTGGCCCCGAGCAGTCGAAGAACCTTGCCCAGTGGAATACAACTCTTGGATATTCAGATACGGGGATAGGTGACGAGTTGGTTGACGTCGGGCCATACGGACTTGACGCTAAGGGATGGAACCGACCAGTGCGAGCCAGCACAGGATTCAACTGGAACGGCAAGGACGACTGTTTTCGACTTGCTCCAGAGCAATTTGGTGGCGTATGGTTCCATGACGATGCGGTGATCGACTGCTGCTGGAAGCCGACGTTCTCGATGACTTTGCCGGAGTTGAAAAGTGGCATATATGCGGTGCGGCTGAGAGCCGGCGAAATTGAAGATCATTTATGTTTTTTTGTTCGGCCAAAGAAGCCAATGGCGGCCATTGCTTTGCTTGTGCCAACTTGCAGTTATTTGGCTTACGCTAATGACCGTTTGGGCCTAGATTATCCCGTTTCCCAGTTGGTTTCTGCCCATGTTCCAGTATTTCATAAGTGGGATATGGATCTGGCGAAGCACCCCGAGTATGGGGCTTCTACGTACGATCACCATAGCGACGGTGGGGGCGTTTGTTACACCAGTCGAAGACGCCCGATATTTAATATTCGCCCACGCCATAGAATGGCAGGGACGGCAGTCGCGTGGCAATTTCCTGCAGATCTATCGATTGTTTACTGGCTGGAAAAAAAGGGTTACGACTATGATGTCATCACTGATGAGGATCTTCACAAAGAGGGCATCGCATGCTTGAGTCCTTATCAGGTAGTGATAAATGGTACGCACGCTGAGTATTATTCAGAGCGCATGATGGATGCTACTGAAGACTATGTAGCGGCAGGTGGTCGGTTAATGTACTTATCAGGTAATGGTTACTACTGGGTAGTCTCATTCCGCGAGGATGATCCTGGGTGTATGGAGGTGCGCAAGCTCGATTCAGGGTCACGAGCCTGGCAGGCAATGCCTGGTGAACACTACATGGCGAGCAATGGCGAACGTTCTGGTGTATGGCGTAATCGTGGGCGACCACCCCAGAAGTTACTGGGCACTGGATTCACCTCTGAGGGCATGGATGAAAGTAAACCGTTCCGTCGAATGCCTGACAGTTATCACAAAAGCGTTGCCTGGATTTTCGATGGCGTGGAAGAAGAGTTGATCGGAGATTTCGGGCTCGCGGCAGGTGGAGCCGCGGGTATTGAGATCGACCGTTACGATCTAACCCTAGGCACCCCCCCGCACGCTCGCATACTGGCATCCTCAGAAGGCCATTCTGACAACTATCCCGTGGTGTCAGAGGAGATTGCATTTAACTTTCCAGGCCAGGGTGGAACCCAAGATCATCGCGTTCGTGCAGACATGACCTACTTCACGACCCCAAACAACGGCGCAGTGTGGTCACCAAGCTCCATTGCTTGGGGTCAAGCGCTTCCATGGAACGAAGCGGAAAATAATGTTTCTACAGTGATGGCTAATGTACTTGATGCTTTCTCCAAGCCAGGCCCTTTACCGGGAAGTGAGTATGATGCTGAAGAAAAACATTGGCGTTAGCTGAAATCGGGCGCCGTAAAGCAGTGCCAATATGGCCTACTTCAAGATAATTTCACTAGACGTGACAGCTGTGACTGCTTTTTGATGGAGGGACATCCAGCGTTGGGTTGCGACTAAAAAATCCTTCTGGTGACAGCGTCATAAAACTTGAGGCCGATGGTTGAACTGGGAAGTCCTCAGTTCGTGGTTGATGGTGCAGCCCAAATACGTGCCATACAGTTAATGGGCAATCGGTTACAGAGCGGTCTGCTCGCGTCCAGTTCGGTAATCCTTCGCCGGCTTGGCTTTGGTTTACATAGTCTCCGGCGGGCCAGCGTTCAGCCTCTGTTGTTGGTGTGACCCAAAGGTGATAGCGGGTAAATCCCCCCCTCATCCCAAGCTGTGAGCGTGGGCCACCTAAGGCGGTAATACAGCTGGTTGGCATTAGCCGGTAACCAGGGGCTCTGCCCAAATTATCAGAATTGGCGCGGTTAACTATCTTCCAGTACCGGTTGTGCTCGGTGCTGGCGTTTCGTTTTGCTGTCATCTCCGTTTCGAGTAATGTCTCAATAGCGTAAAACGCGTTTCCAACAGGATTATCGGGGCCCTCAGGAGCCAATTCTGTGTTGACTTCAAGTACGGAGTTGTCTGAACCATCTACGGCCATTTCAAGCCGAGCACAGAATAGGTGCTGATGTATTTGCCCGATGACACCTGGTAAAACCTCGGTACCATAGCGTGCTGACTTAGCCGGGTAAATTCCTGCAGTATTGATAATTCCGGTGGCTTTAACCTCAAGGGTTATCACTCCATCAAGGTATAAGTACCAGTAGTAAAGATACTCATAGTTTCCCACAGTTGCGATAAAGGAGACTACGAGTCTCCGGCCGCGACGTGTATCTACTTTACCGGTACGAAAATCACTGTGCTTCCATAGTATGCCGCTATCTTCTTCATGCATGCATATTGCGTTTTCTATAACTTGTGCAGTACCGTCGATTCCGCTAAGGATTCCATCGAAGTAATGTATAGCGCCTAAGCAGTCACAGCCAAGAGTAAGACTATTAGCCATGGCGCCGATTCCATATTCACCGCAATCGAATGCGTTCTTGCGAGAGTGCAATCCGTAGGGGCTCCCGTATGGAACGATCATTTCGGCAACTGATGCTCGCCGGATGACAGATCGCCAGCGTTCTCCATCCTTGAGTTCAAGATCATATAGGACAACACCCTCACGCGCGGTAAAACCGATATGGAAGCGCCAGTTACACCACACCACAGAGTGGCCATCGACAACAAAGCTTGGTCCCTCCGGCTGTACAACCTCAATAGGCCTCAGGTCCGTGCGCCAGTCGACCTGAAAACGTTCGGCATAGTTGCTATCCTCGTTAGGCACGCTCGATGGCCCGTCGTCAGTTACGCTTAAGACTTCACCGCGATTAATATCTATAAGAGCGTATAGCCCCTCGACTGGGTGTGCGAACTGGTTATCCTCTGGCTTGCTGCGCGCCCATACGATCGTCTGCACGAGTCGGCGCTCATCCTCATCGGGTAAGCCACTGCGACCTACTGACCATGGATCTGCACACACGAGAGAAAGGTCGGTTATGCCTCGCCGATTGAGTGCGGCGATAAACTCAGGGTTGCCTAGCGCGATGCGTTCTGCATCAAGAAATTCATCAGGCCCGATGCGTGGTTGGACGCCGGGCCGCTCGGTCCAACTTTCAACTGTCGAGAAATCCAGCGAGACAATTGCTTCGAAGACGTTACCCGTGACAGTATCGTACGTGGATACCAACGCTTTTCTGGGGACTTCAACTTGAAAATCATCGGTTAGTCGACAATCACGCACGGGCTCTTTGAGTTCTATGGTCTCGAACCGCATACCCGCCCCGAGGTCACGATACCGGCGAACGATGACGGCAGCGCGAGCAATTTCACTTGATGTCAGTGGCTCAAGGGGATGCGTTTTTCCTATATCCATGACTCCAATGCTTTATCTCCATTATTAATGGTTTGGCGCGATTGTGATTAAGCATAGATTCTATCGATTCACTTTACTGTCCTCAAGTCGGGAAATCTCACCCCCGAAGACCAATAATGAATATCTTGTTGTCGTTAAATACACGCACTTATCACGCAATTCGGTAGAATAGGTTCCGGCACCGCCTGCGGTGTTCGCAAGTTCTCGCCAATCCCTTAGAACCTGTATCACAGACCGGGGATCATTTTGCAGGCGCCGTTGTGCATGTCCCGTTTTATCCGGGAAAGCCTTAAGGCGCCGCAGTGGCCCCCACTTGAACCTTTAGGTTCAAGGTACACCGGGAACCTGCGGCACAGGCGGGTGGTGCCTTTTTCTGACCATGGTGATGAATACGGTAGATGAAAAGCGCCAGCTACGCCGACAGATGCGTGCCAGGCGCCGGGCATTGTCTGAAACTGAGCAAGG
>Ga0233427_10004914_pt1 | contig 10894 bp, 5 predicted proteins | sample SI_118_April2016_5_FD_179885 | JGI IMG/M metagenome (GOLD analysis project Ga0233427, IMG submission 179885) | Seawater microbial communities from Saanich Inlet, British Columbia, Canada - SI_118_April2016_100_MG | ecosystem: Environmental > Aquatic > Marine > Inlet | place: Canada: British...
GTTATGGGAAAAACTAGCTGACGATGCCGGAAACGAAGTCTCTGGTGGCGCATTTGTTTCAGACAAAGTACGCCGTAAGTCACCTGCGTGGTTAGAAAAGAACAATGCCAAGCACAGCGATTGGGAAACGCGTTGGCAACGTAAAACAAAGTATTACGACATTAATACTAATCTCGATTACGAATTTTTCGAAACGGTTTGCGCAGCGATGACGCAGATGAACGAGTTCTATCGTTCGGTTTACGATTACGGCAGGAAAAAAGCCAAACATGTTACCTTGCAAATTGGTGCCAAGCGAACAGACTTTGATCGCTTCTCAATGGAACTACTCGGGCGCGCGATTGAATCTGAATCTGTTGGTGGCTATTGGGTTTCAACACGTAGCACAGTGGCTGCCTTCGACCGCTCAATGGGCGATCCCAACAAAACTAAAGACGACCTATGGAACACACTCTTTCACGAGGCGAGTCACCAGTTTATGTCCATCAAGATGGAAAAAAATGAGCGGCGCGGAATTTACACCCCGGCATGGCTAGATGAGGGTACTGCAAGTTATTTTGAAGGTTGCAAAATCACTGCAAACGGCACTATTCTTAAGAACAACGTCGCTGAAGGCCGCTTGCGCTCTTGGTGGTACCTCGAACACATGGAGGGAATGGGCCACACTCTTGAAGAATTGATTGCACATCCGCGTAACACCGGGCCACTTAATGGCACTCTAAGTTACGAAGGCGATTTCTACCCTTATGGTTGGGCACTTGTTTACTTTTTACTCAACTACGAAGAAGGTGACCGTCGTGTTTACGCGCCACCCATCACACCGGGTCAGGGCATCCCGAGCGAATACAAGTCTGTACGCAAAGCTGGGCGCTTGGTGTACCGTGATCCGTACCTGAAGTACATCGAGTATTTCAGCAAAAAAGGCAACGTCGATAACGATCAATTCATGCCGCTTGAAATGGCCAAGAAATTTTTCGTTGAAGAAGTGGGCGACCCCGATGTGCCTAACTGGGACGCCTTTGAAAAACGTTGGCGCAAGTTCACTAATTCACTTTATGGTGAAATGCTTTCTGGCCCTGAATTCGCAGATGTGCTCCAGGCGCGTTCGCGCGGATACGTTCTTGCCGGAGACTACGAACGCGCACGTGTGACTGCCGAACAAGCAGACGACAAGCGCCCATTCGACGCTGAGACTTACCGCCTACTTGCAGAGGCCAACCTAGGCGAAGGCCTTGAGGGAGATGCGCTTTACTGGATGTTCCGCCACTGGGAAACCGTGTGGGAAGCAGGTGATGCTGAAGCTACTGCCGCTGCAGAAGAGTGGCTTAAAGAAAACGGTGGCAAGTCCTTGTTAGGTTCTTATCTAGAGCCAACCAAGCTAGCGCGTAATCAAATCGAAACGGCAATGCAAGCCACGCTTGAAGATGGGCATCCTATTTGCGGGCCACTGTTTGCAACTCACGCAATGCGCGCATGGCAAATCGAGTTTGATTCGATAAAAGAGCAGTCTTTAGAATTAAGCGAACTGGCTGAGCAAGATTTACGTGCATGGCAAAGTGCTTTTTCCAAAACCGAGGCATCAGACCGTAAAGACACTTTAGATAATGGCGACTTAATCGACGTCGTGAAATACGAAAAAGATGGCGTTCTTATTTATAACCCGGATGGATGGGCCACACCTGGCCAAGAGCGCACCAACGCTACAAATTTAATGAATTTAACTCCGCCATTTTCGTTGCGTAGTGAAATCATAATCGACGGCGTAGCAGCTTTCTTCTTTTTTGGCATAGGGCGTTCAGGCAAAGCTCAATCGCGAATCGTAGTCGCAAATACTGACAGTGATGGGCAAGTCGTTCAATTCCAAAAAATGTCTTATGTCGTTGATTCGCAACGAGGAGAAGCCGCACTCAAAACTCCAGAGATTGGTCGCGGGTATTTCGAAGAGTCCGATGCCATTACTGTGCAGTTCGACTTCGATGCTGAAGGCCAAGGCTCTTATTCCTTAAACGGAGTTACGAAAGAGATGCCCGAAGGCTTCTCGATAAGCGATCTTACTGGTGGCTTTGCCATAACCGCTTCCGAGGATACAGCAGTGTTATTCAAGCACACTGTCGTGCGCCCCAGTGCGGCTTTCTGGCCAGTATCACCGGCGAGCGACGACGAGTAATTTACCACCACTCGTACTAAAACGCAGCGCTGTATTTATTACGGCGCTGCCTTTTTTAATGAGCGCCCCTTCAATGTCGAGCAAGCGTTGAGGTGTTACTTTTTCACCAAGCTTCAGCAATTCCGCGCGGACGGCCTGGCGTCGCAAGTACGACGGCAACTCAGCAAAGTCACGGTCTTGCGCCAGCAATTGCTGTTGTGCGCTTTCCCAATCGGCAGCCTCGCCGGCCAATTTAATCAAAGCCTTAATCGGGTCGCCAGTCGCGATCTCACCAAGCTGTGGCAACAACTGATGGCGAATTTTATTGCGCGTAGCGTACTCGACATCGGAATTACTCTGGTCTTCGAGCCACTCCATTTTATTTGCCGATAAATATGCGCGCATTTCGCCACGCCGCATGCTCAGTAAAGGACGACACAACTCAATACCACCGCCCATATCGCGACTTGGGCGCATGCCGACCAAACCGTTAATACCGGTTCCACGCATGATGCGCTGTAAAATGGTTTCGGCTTGGTCTTCGGCATGATGAGCAACGAAAACTTTCGAGGCCTGGTGGTGCTTTGCGATCTCTAACAAAGCGGCATAGCGCTGATTGCGCATATCATTCTCGTTGATGCCTCGGTCGCAAGGGATGCGCTGCGAGACCACTTCGAGACCTAGCCTGCGATAATCGTCGACAACTTTTGCCGTTTGCTCGCTCGATTGCTCATGCTGGGCATGGTCAATAACTGCGACAATTGCAGTGGGCAGCGACGACGTTTGCGAAGCACTCTTATAGGCATGAGCAAGAAAAGTTGAATCTGCCCCGCCCGAACACGCCAAGACCACCTTGGAGTTTTCACCGTAAGGCCCGAAGCTGATTATTTGGCTTGCGACTTGCGAAATCATGATGGCAGATTATGCCATTTCCATGGCCTATTCAGGCAAAAACACACTAAAATCTGTGTCACTCGAATGTTGGCACACCGACGTGCGGCATACTCCTTTTAACCAAAATAAAAAACTATGGCTATCCGTGTAGCAATCAATGGTTTCGGCCGCATCGGTCGTAACGTTTTCCGTATCATGCAAGCTCGCTCCAACGATTTCGAAGTCGTTGCGATTAACGACTTGACTGATGCAGCGACTCTCGCGCACTTACTTAAGTACGACACCGTTGGCGGTCGCTTTGACGGCACCGTTGAAATCGACGGCGACAGCATCGTTGTTGACGGTTCGCCAATAAAAATTATTGCCGAGCGCAACCCTGCCGATTTGCCATGGGCCGAGAACAACATCGATTTCGTTGTTGAAGCGACAGGCATTTTCTGTACTCGCGAGCAATGCACCATGCACCTCGACGCTGGAGCCAAGAAAGTGTTGTTAACCGTTCCGCCTAAAGATGAAATCGACAACATGGTTGTTATGGGAGTCAACGACGACACGCTAACTGCCGATCAACGCATTCTGTCCAATGCTTCTTGTACAACAAACTGCCTAGCGCCACTAGCTAAGGTGTTGCACAATGCATTCGGCGTCAAGCGTGGCTTAATGAACACGATTCATGCTTACACAAACGACCAGCGTATTCTTGATTTGCCACACAGTGACTTGCGTCGTGCACGTTCGGCTGCATGCAACATCATCCCTACTTCGACTGGTGCTGCTCGCGCCGTTGGCAAGGTGCTACCAGAGCTCGCAGGCAAGCTAGACGGCATGTCCATGCGCGTTCCTGTTCCTTGTGGTTCTGTTGTCGACTTGGTTTGTGAAATCGAGAAAGACAGCGTCACTGTTGCAGAAATTAATGCGGCCGTTAAAGCTGAAGCTGAGGGCGCAATGAAAGGCGTTCTTGAATACAGCGAAGATGCTTTGGTTTCTTCTGACATCTTGCGCAATCCACACTCCTCTATTTTCGACGCTGGCCAGACCATGGTTATGGACGGCAACATGATTAAGGTTGTGTCTTGGTACGACAACGAGTGGGGTTACTCAAATCGCGTATGTGATTTGATTTTCAAAGCTCACAGCATCTAAAGAATCAGCATGCTTGATTACGACTTCGACGGCAAGTGCGCCTTCGTGCGAGTAGATTTTAATGTGCCATTGAGTGATGGCATCATTGGAGACGACACTCGTATTCGCGCAGCACTACCTACGATTCAACACATTCTTAATAATGGCGGCGCTGTTATTTGCGCAAGCCACTTAGGTCGCCCGAACGGGCAAGTTGTCGAAGCATTACGCATGGCACCTGTTGCCGAGCATCTACAGAGCTTGCTTGGCGACAAACACACCGTGCTTACTGCCACTAGTGTTTGTGGTGAAGACGCCGTTGCCGCAGCTGAAGCCCTGGAGGCTGGCGAAGTGTTGGTCTTAGAAAACTTACGCTTTGAGGCTGGCGAAACGACTAACGATGCGGCATTAGCGTCGAAGCTGGCCGCGATGGCTGACGTGTTTGTGCAAGACGCCTTCGGGACATGTCACCGCGCGCACGCTTCCACTGCCGGAGTGCCGGCAATTTTGAAACCCGCACTGGCCGGAATGTTGCTGGATAAAGAGATCAAAGCATTCGCTAACGCCTTCGAAAGCCCCAAGCGTCCTGTAGTGGCCGTTATTGGTGGCGCTAAAGTGTCTGACAAAATTGTGGTACTTGAAAATTTACTCGACAAAGTAGATCGGGTTCTGATTGGTGGCGGAATGGCCTACACTTTCTTGAAGGCGCAGGGCAAAACGGTGGGCTCTTCCCTCTGCGAAGACGACCGTCTCGATACTGCGCTTGCCGTTATCAACAAGGCCGCCGACAAAAATGTCGAGTTGCTTTTGCCAAGCGATCATCTTGTCGCCGATAGTTTTTCGGAAACAGCAAATACCCAAGTGGTAGGCGACAACATCCCCGACGGCTGGATGGGATTAGATATTGGTCCTGAAACGACTGCCCTTTACCGGGAACGGCTAGTGTCCGCGGCTACCGTAGTCTGGAACGGCCCAATGGGTGTATTCGAGCTCGAGCCTTTTAGCCACGGAACTTCGGCCATTGCTAAGGTGCTAGCCGATAGCGATTGCTTGTCTGTTGTCGGTGGCGGAGATTCTGTAGCGGCCATTAAGAAAAACAAAGTCGAAGATAGTATTTCCCACATTTCAACGGGCGGTGGCGCTTTCCTAGAAATGCTCGAGGGCAAACAGTTGCCCGGCATCCTCGCGCTTAGTTAAAGTGCTTGAATGTATACTTGGTCTCAACGGTTGTGGGCACTGATTGGCGGCGCCTGTTTAGCTAGCCTTATTGCGTCTTTCCTCGGTGGTGCGAATCACTCATGGTATGCCCTAATATTGCCTCTAGTTCTTGGCAATATTGCAGTGGCGTCGATTCTTTCGTTAGTCTTGGCACCGTTTTCAAGTACTCCAAATCATTCGTGGGGGAAGTTTTCGTTTATGGTTTGTTTGGTGCCGAGCCTAGGCGCCATCGGCGTAACGCCAAGCTTTTTGGCCGTGATCAGCCTCATCACACTCGCTATATTGGTGCTAAAGTTTCGTTCCATGCCGACTATTTCTGGGCGAAGCAACAGCATTATTATTATTCTTGCCTTGTGCGCTGTCATTGGAGGCAGCTATAAAAACCACTTTTACTTAAAAGGTGTGAATGAGGCACTCAGTGTCCCGCGGTTGGCAAAATCTGAAAGCACGGGGCTAGTAGCGCCCGACATCATTCTCGTTTCACTTGACACCTTGCGTGCGGACGCCATTGTCGGAGAGCGAAGCCCACATTATGACTTACCGTTTTTTGATGGCATGCGCGATCGCGGCCAATGGTGGGACTACGCGTATTCATCAAGCAATCAGACCTTACCGGGACACGCCTCGATGTTGTCAGGTAAGGATGCCTTGGCCAGTGGCGTCCGCTACAACTTCAATCAGTTGCCAGGACCGGACAAGCTGCATTTGATATCTGAATATTTCAAGAAGGCCGACTATAAAACAGCAGGGGTCATTTCCAATGCGTTAATTGCCGGCAACATGGGCTTCAGCCGAGGCTTTGATTTATATGACGACATCACCACTCCTCGTTTTGGATTGCGCACAGCTTGCGAGAATTACTTATCTCAAGCTAGTTGGATTGGGATACTGGCTCCAAGGAAAATTGTTTCGGTTTTATTATCAAAAACAAATTTTCGCGCCTTGCAAAAGCCACCGCGCGGCATGGGTGCCTACAGCATGCGTGAACGCGGTAAAGTAATCAATGAGCAGGCCGTTAGTGCTTTAGACCAACTTTATGAAAACGAGCAGCCGTTTTTCTTCTTTTTGCATTACATTGATGTTCATCATCCTTATGGTGCCCCGCAACCCTTTGATGGTTTGTTGACGAACGGGCTGACCCCTTTGCCTGAGCGCTACCAGCCAAATGAGAGGCTTGACGGCATGATCACCCTCGATCAGCTCGATGTCCTGCGCGCAGAGCTGAAAAGTGATGATCTGCAAATTCACGGCGAGGCCCTTGCAGCAGCAGATTACTACCACCAAATATATTTAGAGAACTTGCTATTCCTCGACAGCCTACTCGAAGAGATTCATGGTTATGTTGAGAAATCTCAAAGACCGACTTTATGGGTCATCACCGCCGATCACGGCGAGCATTTCGCTGAGAATGATGTCATCTTGCACGGCAACCACATGTTTCAAGATTCGATTCGCGTACCATTCATTCTTGCTGGGCCCGGTATTGATGGCAATATGCGCCGCGGCGGAATACCTGATGTCGCTGATATCGGGCCTACCTTGCTGGAGTACGCCGGCATTGCAATACCGCAAACGATGAACGGCCGCTCGCTGTTGGGCGGTCACGATTTACCGCCGAAACTGCATGTCGTCACCGATGACGTGCGCCTCATGCTGCGCATGGCGGATTACAAGTTAATCGCCGTCCGCGAAGGTGATTCGGTGAAGGCTACCCATGTTTACAATCTTGCCGAAGACCCGAACGAGCTCAATAATTTACTTGGACGCAGCGCAATGCAAGAAGAGCTCCTCGACGCTCTCGGTGAAGAATTACAGCGCGACACCTTTGAAGGCGGTGACGGTAATTTATCAGCCGAGCAAAATGCTGCGCTGGACGAGCTAGGATACGCTGATTCACACGAAGATCACTAGTCTTTTCTAGTACTCGACGGCAGGCACGCCCCTAAAGCTACTTCAAGCACGGTCCCTTTATACTAGGCCTATAGCTTGTCCAAAGAAACACTATAAAATGTGTTTGCATATAGCCCACGCACTACATATTGTGGTCTATAGCGGCTACTATTGCCCCCCTTCTAACTAATAATTCACTCTTATACGAGAATAATAATGCACGAGACCGAAACTGCAGTGGCTGAGCAAAAAACAGCCGAAAACACTGGTTCAAGCGTAGGAATGCGCATCGAAAAGCGCAACGGCAGCTTTGAACCAGTCGACCTCAACAAAATTGTACGCGCTATTCAGCTACACAGTCACGACCTAACAAAAGTCGATCCGATGATTGTCGCAACGCGCACAATCTCTGGTATCTACGATGGCGCCACTACGGCCGAGCTCGATCAACTGGCTATCCAAACCGCCGCTTCTTACATTGCAACAGAGCCTGAATATTCGCAATTAGCAGCACGCATGCTTAATACATTTATCGGCAAAGAAGTGCGTAACAGAGAGATCCAATCCTTCTCTCAGTCTATTCGTTATGGCCACGAACAAGGGTTAGTCAACGATCACGTTTTTGATTTCGTTCGCGCTAATCGCCGCAAGCTTAATGACGCCATCGATAAAAATCGTGGTAAGTTATTTCAGTATTTCGGACTGCGTACGGTTTACGATCGCTACTTGCTGAAGGATCCGCACACACGCATGGTAACTGAAATTCCTCAGTACTTCTTTATGCGTGTTGCTTGTGGCTTGGCCGAAACTCCAAATGAGGCGATTGAGTTTTACAACCTGATTAGCTCTCTCGAGTATATGCCGTCGTCCCCTACTTTGTTTAACTCGGCTACTTGTCGTACTCAGTTAAGCTCTTGCTACTTGCTTGATTCTCCACAAGACAGTCTCGACTCTATCTACAATCGCTACAAAGATATCGCGCGTCTATCAAAATACGCGGGCGGTATCGGCTTGTCTTACTCGCGCGTGCGCGCCAAAGGTTCTCTGATTCGTGGAACGAACGGCAAATCAAACGGAATCATCCCGTTTTTGAACACACTCGACGCGTCAATCGCTGCAGTCAATCAAGGCGGGCGCCGCAAGGGGGCGGCATGTGTTTACCTCGAAACATGGCACGCAGACATTCTTGAATTCTTAGAGCTGCGTGACAACACTGGTGATGAAATGCGCCGCACGCATAATCTCAACCTTGCAAACTGGGTACCTGACTTATTCATGCAACGCGTTAAGGACGGAGGCGGCTGGTCGTTGTTCGACCCTAAAGATGTGCCGCACTTTGTCGACATTTTCGGTGACGAATTCGCCACAGAGTATGCTCGCGCCGAAGAAGCCGGTCTTGCTCGCGAAGTTATTCCAGCTCGCGACCTGTACTCCCGCATGATGCGCACCTTGGCGCAAACCGGCAATGGTTGGATGACCTTCAAAGATAGCTGTAACACTAAAGCGAACCAAACGGGCCAGCCAAACAACACTATCCACCTCTCCAACTTGTGCACCGAGATTCTTGAAGTAACCTCAGAGAAAGAAACCGCGGTATGCAATCTTGGATCAATCAATCTAGGCCGCATGGTTAAAAATGGCGCTGTCGATTTCGACCGCATCGGCCAAATCGTTGAGCGCGCAGTTACTTTTCTTGACCGCGTTATCGACATCAATTTCTACCCAACAGAAGACGCGGCTGCCTCAAACTCGCGTTGGCGCCCAGTTGGTTTCGGCATGATGGGCCTGCAAGACGCTTACTTTAAGTTGCGCCTGCCATTCGACAGTCCTGAGGCTAAAGATTTATCAAAGCGCATACAAGAGCATATTTATTACCACGCTCTTAAAGCTTCTAACGAGTTGGCCATCAAAAACGGGGCGCACGAAGCCTTTGCCGAGACTCGCGCCGCTAAAGGAGATTTGCAATTTGATTTGTGGGGCGTGACTCCAAGTGACAATGGTCGTTTCGAAGAACTACGCAAGAGCATCGTCGAGCACGGGCTGCGTAACTCACTAATGATTGCGATTGCGCCAACAGCGACAATCGCCACAATTAGTGGCTGTTACGAATGTGTTGAGCCACAAGTTTCAAACTTGTTTAAGCGCGAAACTTTGTCTGGTGATTTCATCCAAATTAATAACTACCTTGTTGCCGACCTTCAGGAAAAAGGTCTCTGGACCGAAGAAGTTCGTGCGGCAATCAAGAGAGCCGAAGGTTCGATTCAAGATGTTGATGTCATCCCTGACGAGATGAAGCAGCTTTACCGCACCGCCTGGGAAATCCCTATGAAGTCTCTAATTGACATGGCTGCCGACCGCGGCGCTTACATTGATCAGTCTCAATCACTGAACTTGTTCATGGAGTCACCAAGCATAGGCAAAATGTCTTCGATGTACATGTACGCCTGGGAGCAAGGAGTCAAAACCACCTACTACTTGCGTTCGCGCCCAGCGACGCGCATTCGCCAGACCGATGGCAGCGACGCAGCTAATGCGACTGAACCGGTCACGCAATACACTGCCGACGAAGCACTGGCTTGCTCTTTAGAAAACCCTGAATCCTGCGACGCCTGCCAATAACAGTTATGCGTAAAAACTCAATCCTTGATCCGGGCTTCGAATTAACCCTTCGCCCAATGCGCTACCCTTTGTTCTACGACATGTACAAAGATGCTATCAAAAACACGTGGACCGTTGACGAAGTCGATTTCTCAACGGACATCGTTGACCTGCGCGAAAAAGTTTCTGAAAGCGAGCGTCATTTAATTCAACGCTTGGTTGCATTCTTTGCGACTGGCGATGCAATCGTGTCGAATAATCTTGTGCTGAATCTTTACAAGCACATCAACTCTCCGGAAGGCCGCCTGTACCTGTCTCGCCAACTTTACGAAGAGGCGTTGCATGTGCAATTTTACCTGACTCTTCTAGATACTTACATCCCCGAGCCTGAAGAGCGCAATGAAGCGTTTGCCGCGATTCACAACATCCCTTCCATTAAGAAGAAGGCCGACTTCTGCTTTAAATGGATGGGGTCGATCAGCAAGCTTGAAGAAATCAAGAATGACGACGACCGCCGCTCCTTCTTGTTGAATCTTATTTGTTTCGCCGGTTGCATTGAAGGAATGTTCTTCTTCGCTGCTTTCGCCTACGTTTACTTCTTGCGCTCCAAGGGACTTCTTAACGGTCTTGCCTCAGGCACCAACTGGGTATTCCGCGACGAGTCTTGTCATATGGAGTTTGCTTTTGAAGTCGTTGCAACAGTGCGCGAAGAGTACCCGCACTTGTTTGATGACGAAATGCGCCTTCAAGTAATCGAAATGATGGAAGAAGCACTTGAGTGCGAGATGACATTCGCTACCGACCTCCTCCAAGAGGGAGTCCCTGGTTTATCTATCGCTGACATGCGTACTTACCTCGAGTTCTGCGCTGACCAGCGTTTGCAAAACCTCGGCATGAAGCATCACTACGGCAGCAAGAATCCTTTCAAGTTCATGGAGTTGCAAGACGTTCAAGAGCTGTCCAACTTCTTTGAGCGCCGTGTCTCGGCTTATCAAGTTGGAGTCGAAGGTGATGTCGCTTTCGACG
>Ga0233427_10004920_pt1 | contig 10881 bp, 8 predicted proteins | sample SI_118_April2016_5_FD_179885 | JGI IMG/M metagenome (GOLD analysis project Ga0233427, IMG submission 179885) | Seawater microbial communities from Saanich Inlet, British Columbia, Canada - SI_118_April2016_100_MG | ecosystem: Environmental > Aquatic > Marine > Inlet | place: Canada: British...
CTCGCTGGACTTCGACAAATTGATCTTGAGACGTTCTCAGAACTCACGACAGAGAACTTTTTCAGACTATTCGACACCGCAAAGAGGGGTTCCCTATAACGTTAAGGGATAACGTCTTTGGGATAACTGTTCGCATAATGTATATTATGTAAAGTACAAGATCCTCCTGCAAATCCCGACCGATTTAGCCGGTTTGACCCTACTGGCTTCGTCAGCGACAATTCTCATCAGAACGGGAAGCTAAAACCCGTCCCAGAACCCTCCCTGAGGGTTACGACAAACATCTACCGAGGACCTCTTACCCGATATGACTCAAAAGGAAATTGAACCCGGCCGTGCTGCCGAAGAAACCTCTACCCCCCCGATAACTGCGAAGCCTAGCGCCTCCGCAAAGTCAGGGGCCCAGGAACCCGCAACTATTGGATCATCGATCGTCATCCATGGGGATGTCACCGGTGAGGAGGACTTGGTTGTCGATGGTTCTATCGAAGGAACCGTGAATTTCAAAGACAACAACCTCGTGGTGAGCGTGAACGGGCGGGTAACCGCAAATATTAATGCCCGGATCATCCGGGTAGACGGAGAGGTCAAAGGCGAGCTTTACGGCAGCGAACAAGTCGTAATCAGCCCCTCCGGGAAGGTAAAGGGTGACATTCGCGCACCGCGGGTTGTCTTGGAAGACGGCTGCACCTTCAAGGGCTCCGTAGATATGGAGACCGACAAAGCCTCTGTTGCCGATCGCGCCACGACACCAAGGCTGCGCCCGGCGGCGGCCCGGCCGGTACGGCCTGGGCGGGAAACACCCGAAACCGGCTCGATTCGTAATTAAAAAAACCGCGGCGAGAGCCGCGGCTTTTCTTTACGACACCTTACTTTCTGCGGGGACTAGACCGACATACTCAAACTCGTCCGGTCGGTCGCGCCATAGCGTCAAGACTCCGAGCGGGTGGGTATCGAACACCACCCCTGCGGGTGATGCCCGCCCTTTTACTATTTGCCGCCATTTCTCGTCCGGTCGGTCCTGCCGCTGAAAAAGCCTGGATAGGCCCGGTGATCAGTTCCGGATGTTCGTAAATCATCTCATCAGATAATGGGACGAAAATTAGTTTTTTCACGTTTCAGTTCCCCAATGCGTGTCTGATGAGAAATCTTAATTACTGAGAATGGTTTTCAGACGGGAAACCTGTGGTAAAACAGTGGCAAAGAAATGCCACTTTTGCGAGACTCTGAGCATTTTTAAGTGCTCCTAGTAATCTCTTGCACACCACCGTTAATAAATCATGGCAACGATAATAGCGATCGTAGAGGACGACACCGACCAGCGTGAAAACTACAGCGATGTGCTAATGGCGCACGGCTATGAGGTTCGCGCTTATCCGGATCGCCCCAGTGCCCAGATTGCTTTTGAGCGGGAACTCCCTGACCTCGCTCTTTTGGATATCATGTTGGGCGAGGACATGGACGGCGGGTTCGACCTTTGCATGCAGTTGCGCAATCTCAGCCCTACCCTTCCGATCATCTTCCTAACGGCGCGGGACAGCGACGCCGATAGAATTTCATCGCAAAGGATGACGGCCTGGGACTACATCACCAAACCTGTCAGTCTCGAATTCCTGGTCGCGCGTGTGCACGCCCTACTTCGTATTTCTGAGCAACTCCAATCTCAACCCGAACCTGAACATAATGTCTCGGTCGGATCTTTGGTGGTCAATGAAAAAAGCATGCTGGTTCACTGGAAGGAAAATCCAGTCAACCTGACCCTGACTGAGTTCTGGATTATAGAATCCCTAAGCAGAAACCCTGGGCATGTCAAAACCTATGATGCCTTGAGCGATGTTACGCGGCAGGGTCTGGTGGAGCGAAATACCATCAATGGGTACATTCGGCGAATTCGTAACAAATTCCGGGAAATCGATCCTGCCTTCGACCGCATCCAAACCGTTCACGGCACTGGTTACAAATGGGAGCAGGACCACGGGTGAACTCGCTCGTCGGTTCGCGCTCGGCCAAAGCGTTGCCCGATGGCGGCGTGGCCCCAGGGGCGCCCCAAATCCGGCCCGGCCTCAAGATCCGGACCAAACTTCTACTGCTCGTTCTCCTTCTTCTCGTTATTCCTTGGATGGGTTATGAGTCCGTTCGGGAGATGGAGAAGTTCCTCCTGGCGGGTCAGGAGCAGGCCTTGGAACTTACTACCCAAGGTATCTCAAGTATCCTCGGCAACCGCACAGATCTCTTCGACCCCGGGGTGGGTGTCCCGGAAATAATAGGGAGACCTCTAACCAGTCTTCTTGGCGAGATAGAGGAACCGCTCGCGATCGATGCGCCCGCCGAAATTTGGGCGGCAAGTGTTGGGCCGCTCACCCATTTTTCGGGTTTTGGCCTATTCGAGTGTGGGCCCGAATACCGACCTGAGTCACTAGCCGTCCGCCACGGCCTCGCCCTTGGCCCTGACTCTGTTTTTGCATTTTTTGAAATCGACGACGATGTTCTAGTGTTTCGAGATCCCACTCTGCTTTCGCTGGATGCAAACGATCAAATCCGGATGACCATCCAGCGAAACAACGGTGAAATCCTCCGATATCTGCTGACGGCTCAGGCGCCAGGGCGACTCAGTGTCTATTTGATGCGCGCAAATTGGAAGGACGTGGTCGATGGCGAAGCCCTGAGAGAGATTGTCGGAACGCTCGACCCACTCACCGGCGGCTTCGCGGTAAAAGTCCGGATCCCGCGGGACCTGCTTGGCGTGGGTGCGCGCCTAAAGTTTGAGGTCGTTGATATTGACGACCGGAACACCCGCGAGATTGAGCAGATCATCAGTACCGAGCCAGACCCGGGTTCTCACGAATTCGGTAGTGTCCGTCTGGTCACGCCCGAACTCGCCAAGCTAATACAACCACTCTATATCTCGGAGGCGAACATTACGGTGTGGGACAGATCCTACCGCGTTCGGGCCCAGGTTGGTTCGGTGGTGCCGCCCGCAAGAGAGGCCTTTGGTATGACCCCGCCCGAGAAAGCGTCACTTCTCAAGCGCGCCGAGGATCAGCTTATACGTTTTCTTGGCTGGATTCTGAGGAGCCCAGCCCGAGGTCTCGCCGACATGCCGGCCGACTCCAGCGCGGAGGACCAACGGGTCTTAGCGCGGGTGCTGGCCGAAGGGGAACCGAGCACCGAGCGCCGGCGCTATGGAGACGCAAAGCTCATTGTCACCGCCTCCCCAATCTGGGCTCAGGGCGAGATCGAAGGAGCCGTGCTCATCAAACAGAGCGCGAATAAACTTCTGGCACTACAGTACAAGACCCTGCAGCGTTTCACGATCCTCTTCCTCGCTGTGTTTGTCTTCCTTTCTCTCGCAATCCTTATATTTTCAACGCGTCTCACGTATCGAGTCGGTCGCCTCCAACGGGAGACCGAGCAGGCTGCCTCGTCTGAAGGGAGACTGCTCAAGGATCGAATTCGTGCTGGCGCTCGTTCTTCAGACGAGCTCGGGAGTCTCACCCGAAGTATCTCCTCCATGCTGCACAATCTCGGCCAGTACACCCGTTATCTGGAAAGACTACCCGACACGCTCGCGCATGAACTGCACAATCCTCTTAACGTGGTGAATTCTTCTCTGGAAAACTTGCAATACAACCACCGCGAACTCACGGATGACAAGCATCTGCAACGGGCCAGAAACGGGATTGGGCGCCTGCGCTCCATCATCACAAGTCTCACGGAAGCGGCCAGCCTCAAAGAGGCATTAAGTCAGGAACAAGAGCAACTGGAACGGTTCGACCTTCGCTCACTCATCCAGAACTGTGTGGAGGGCTATCAATCCGCGAATCCTGGCTATCGGATTGTGGCGACCCTGGCTCCGACCTCTGCCTGGATTTTCGGAGTGCCGGATCGTATCGCACAAATGCTCGACAAACTCATCGACAACGCCATTGCCTTTGGCGCACAAAATGGTCTCATAATCGTGAATCTTCGGCACGGCGGCGATAATCTGGAGCTGACCGTGTCCAACGATGGGCCGACACTGCCCCCTGAGATTGCTGACAGCCTCTTCGACCCGATGGTTTCTAGTACCCGCGATGCACGAAAGACCCACTTGGGTCTCGGACTCTATATCGTGCGGTTAGTCACGGAGTTTCACAAAGGAACAGTCGCGGCAAGAAACCGCCGTGGAGGAACTGGAGTTGACGTAGTAGTGTCGTTGCCGACGCTCACGGGCCAATAATCACTGAGCCAGAAATTCTCTCGTGAGTTGCTATAACAATCCGGTGACAATGTCAGCGACTTCAGGCTTGCCCCGTTTTACCTCGTCTTCAGAAAGTCCCTGCAGCTCATGGGGGAACACAAGCCATTGGTCCGTCTCATGGGTAAAGAAGTCTGGAACCCTACCCGTCTCACTCTTGGAGGGCTTATACCAGCACGTCGCCACCCGGAGATCCTCCGGAAAATTGCGTCGACAACGCGCCTTCAGTTCATCCACGATCGCCTCGATACTACGGCCCGAATCCAGCACATCATCGACAATCAAGAGTTTATCCTCGCGATCCAGCTTGCGGATTAAATACCCGAGCCCGTGCACCTGCACCGCATCTGAGGTATCCGCAATCCCACGATAGTAAGAAGTGCGTATCGCCACATGATCTGTTGAAATTCCAGCATATTCCAGCAACTCCTGAACCGCGATTCCCACGGGAGTCCCGCCCCGCCAGACCCCCACAATGAAATCGGGGCGGAATCCACTTTCGATAATTTTCCTGCCCAGCATAAAGGAATCACGTAAAAGCTCGCTTGCCGAAATGAAGGTCTTTTCAATCATGACTTACCTGATGAGTGCTATTAATCAACGCCGATCGTCGTCATCAGCGACTGGGTCCGGTTTAACTTGCCCATCAAAGGCGCCGTCTTCCGAACTCATTGATTCAGTCTCTGTATCTGCGTCGGGGTTGCTTTCGTCTGTGGTCTCTGGGTCGAGAATCTGCCCACTTGATTCTGGTGCGATATCGGTATCCTGCGACTCGGCCTTGGTCGTTTCGTTCGTATCGGCCTCGGGTTCAGACACAATTGTAACGCCCTCCTTCGTGTCTTCAACGCTGGAATCTACGGTGCCGTCGGTATCCTCCTGATCTTCGTCAGGTATTTCGGTTTCGGGTGCTGGAGTGCTTCCCTCAGCGACATCGGTCTCTTCTGCGTCAAGTGTCTCGACCTCATTCTTCGGAGTTCTCTCTAGATCCCCCTCGACTTCATCCTTTGGCTCGGGCGAGGGTGCCACAATCCAGCCTGGATCTTCGGCCTGACTCCTGGCCGGAAGGTAGTAGACCACCTGCGCGGGCAATTCCTTTTCCGGGTAACGTTTTTTGAACTCATCCACCCCGACCCGGGAGATGCCGTAACTCAGGAATATTCTGCAGCGTTCACAGGTCGGACCTCGATACCGAACCCGTTGCTCGTCATTTACCCAGACATTTATTCTGCCATGGGGATTACTCCAGACCCCCTCCACAATGATGTCTTGCCATTGACCGCGAAGCTCGCGCTCACTAATTAGAGAGTAAAACCGGGACTCATCGTCGAAGCGACTACCGAACCACAGCGTGCCGGTACTCCCAAGCTCAAACACCCATGCCGCCTCACCGGTAGCCTCATCGATGAACTGCCCGTGTCGATTGCGGGCAGGATAACTGCCTTCAAAATCTTCCGGGAAAAAGACCTGCCAGCGATACCAAAACGCCTGGGTAGAGGAACTGGGCGGGCTCATATCCTGAGCAAGCTCGGCGCGCTCAACGCTTTTCTCGCAATCGTTGAACGGTGGTTCAGAGAGGCAATCCCCGGGCCGGAGTTCAAAACGTTGCACGATGGAATCGGGCACGAGTCCGGTTGGATCGCCAACTTCAGCCACAGCCCACTCCTTATCCGTCAAAAACCGGGCAAATCCCCCCTGCTTATCATCGGCTGCCTGCGCAAAGACCGCTACGAAGACGAGACCAATTCCAAGTATTCGAGATTTCATTACAAAACCTCTAGGTCTGCGGTAGAGGATGCGCTGACAACAGCTTTACTGATTTGTTCAGCGAGGATCTCAACTTCTGGCCCTAGGGCCCTTGAATCTGTCACTGGCGGCACCATCGATCGAATGGCCTCCAAGAATTCTATAAGGGCGGGAGGCGCGCTCCTGTCTGTCACGTGCAAGGCCTGACTTGCAGTAACTCCAAGATAAGCCAAAACGGCATCAAGCGCACGACCCGCTGTTCCATATTGATTGAAAGCCCAGAATGTGGGTACCCCGATGTCGTTTTGCCCGAAACCACCACCCTCCGAACCGGGTAGCAAAGTAACTTGAGCGGCCCTCCTCGCCTCCTCCTGATACGCAACAGCCGCCATCCCGGCGACACCGATGTATCCATCTTCCTTCGCGAGCAGCTGATCAGGGAGATGAGAAACCTTGCTGTCAAGCAGCTTGGTGATCTGCCGATCGCCGAGGGTTGCAAGATCTGCCCAGGACGCTGTCGCGCCATCAATCGCGGGATACGCCAGGCCGTTATGATATCCCCCGGTTGAAAAGACACGGCCTAAGGGGTTATCAGCATCGGGTGGAATATATACCGGATTATCCGTAATACTCGACAATGACGACTCCGCGACCGATTCCAGGCGACCGACAGTGTGTTCGGCCTGCGCCAGCACCCGAGGAACTATCCGCCAGGACACAGGCGCCTGAAACGAGCGACGGTCAGGGTCTCCGCCCAGAGTGAGATCTCTAAGCTGTTGAAGCGCACGGAGCTCCTCTGGTGCGGTCCAGAGCAAATCCAGGCTGGGGTCACAGGCCTCTAGCGGGGCTCGCAACGCCTCAATAGAGAGAGCAAAAAACCGGTAGGCCAGGTCCAGACGTCGCCGGGCTGATAGCGCAACATCGGCGGCAAGTGCGCTGGCACAGGGGGAGCCATTGACCAGAGCAAGGTTCTCTTTAACACCCATAACCCGTTCTTGCGAGAGATGGTTAAAGAGGTGCCCTAAGGGTTGAATTTCCCCGGCGCACCCGATTCCCCTAGTAGGTACCGGAGGCAGGCAGCCTTCATCAAGCATCGCGGCGACCCGGCCCACCAGGTCTGAGGAAACCGCAGCGTGTCCTTCAATAAAATTCACAAGTCTGGCGAAAACAATCCCGCGCACTAGTCGCTCCGGGGCGGGATCACCAAAGGCCGCCGACGTAGCGAAACTCACCTTTCTCGCATGAGTCTGGCGCTGCTCTTTGTCAAAACGTTGGTAGGCGTTCTGACCGTACCCGGAGGTAACTCCATAAATGACGATGTCGTCATCGCTTTCCAACAACGACAAGAACCCACTCCTTGCCCCGTCAATCTTCGCTATTGCCGAATCACTAATTTCGACACTTTCGCCAAGCCAGGCGACTTTGTGGTAGTTCTCGAGTGAAAATGATTCTCGGGATACGAGGGAGGTCATAGGGATATCAAATTAGTGGTGCCCGGGGCCGGACTCGAACCGGCACGGCCGCAAGGCCGAGGGATTTTAAGTCCCTTGCGTCTACCAGTTTCGCCACCCGGGCATGGTTAGATTTCATTATTCAAGTCGTATACCGCACCCTGATTACAGAGTATTTTCACCGTCGTGTTCAGGGATCTGAATAATTACATTATTTACTGGTAGTAAGGCTCTTGATTATATTATGGTTACAGTACTCTGGTCCGGATGACGCAACCACTCCCCTTCCCCAACCGCGACCTGTACCGCTATCAGATGGATTTTTATGCGGGCCCTCACAAACCCATCCGTAGACTCATTAGCATCATCAACACCTGTCGCTAAAGTGACCCAATCTGTAGTACCCGGGCTGAAATCTGAGGTGAGATTGGAGTCACATTCGTGACATTACTACGGTAGGACTTCTTTGTTGTTGCGGTAGATGCGTGGCCCAACCTTTCTAATTCGCTACGCACCCAAGGTCCGACATTGGTAGTTCATAAAAATTGGGAGGGGATTATTTAGTTGGCAGGCATAACGCGGTGACGTAAAGACCGCCAGTGGGATGAGATTTGCCCGAGTGCTCCCAATATTCGATCGCCGTGCTCCGTGAGTTTTGGTTCATCATTTGTCGTTGTGTCCTCGCGCCAGGCCATACCCAAAGACGGGGTTCCTGCTCGACACCTTCGATATGCTCAACGTCTTCGAGAAACTGCTCGATTTCATCTCGGCTCGGTTGGTGACTGAGGGACTCTTCGTTTTCCGCGCAATATTCGACTGCTCCTACATGTTCAGACGCCTGATTTGCGGTCGCCATGCAGTGCAGATAATTATCAAACGTCAAACCTGTCTCAAAGGTTCCGCCCGTCCCTATTAAGAAGATAAGTGCCCACTTGATTGCCGTTCTCCTGTGCACTCAAAAATAACGGAGGCAATTTTAAACCCTTCCTCACCTTGTCCTGACACGCTGGGCAGGTTTATCAAAATATTTTGCGTGTTCCATAGTTTCTAACCATCCTCTCCCGCCGATCCAAGCAAAGGATCTTGATCTGGGTGCAGGCAAACCTTTGCTGGAATTCAGAGGGCCGTGTTTTAACAAGTGGCACCCCAAAAGCCGGCTAATCCAAAAACGACGCTTGTTTTTTCGCGCCACGATTTACCGCCTACTCTAGGTCTGGCTTGTAAAAACCTTAAAGCCTAGAAAAGGTGGGTTAAGGGCGTGGTTCGTCAAAGGTTTCAGGAGCAAGCAAGAGAGCAACACGGAATCAGAGCGGTGATCGCTGCAAAAACCGCAAGGATTTAGGTCTTTGTTACTCTTTATCTTGGCCGTTTTTGCGTTCGTATTGTCGAGATAAGAGCACTCCGAGCCTTCAGGGTGTGCTCCCTGCGGACTCGACTCGAATAAAGATGGAGGCTGGGGTCGGAATCGAACCGGCGTCCACGGCTTTGCAGGCCGCTGCATAACCACTCTGCCACCCAGCCGAGGAGAAAACTGTGGAGCGGGAAACGAGACTCGAACTCGCGACCCCAACCTTGGCAAGGTTGTGCTCTACCAACTGAGCTATTCCCGCACGAGGACAGGGAATTCTATCGGGCCCGACCACCTTGTCAAGTTGCCAGGGTTAATGCTCGGACAAAGACGGCCATGCGCCCCGCAGGTAAACAACCATTGACCACAGCGTTAGCGCGCCGGCTGCGTACAGGAGCACTTCACCAAAAACGACTGCCGATTTCTGCAACCCGGCCTGGGCGAAAAGCAAAACAGTAATTGCGACAAATTGTAAAGTCGTCTTCACCTTCCCAATGCCACCTACAGCAACTACTCCGCGCCGGCCAAGTTCTGCCATCCATTCGCGCAGCGCCGAAATCGTGATTTCGCGGCCGATAATAATCGCAACGATGATGGTGAAGAGTGCCGGACTGAATATCTGCGAGCGCATCTGCGGATCAGCCGCCATCAGCACCAGCACGGCTGAAACCATTAACTTGTCTGCTACAGGGTCAAGAAACGCGCCAAAAGGCGACTCCTCGTTCCGCTGCCGGGCAAGAAACCCGTCCGCCCAGTCCGTCACACCCGCCAACAGAAAGACGCCAGCGGTGAGATAGCCGGACGCTCCCCCAACGTATAGCGCCACGATCACAGGAATCAATGCGACTCGAAGCAGCGTTAGGATGTTGGAGATAGTCCAGCGCATCAATTAGCCCGTGCGTAGGTGGTCAACAAGACGCTGCGCGAGATTAACACTGATTCCATCTACTTGGACAAGATCCTCGACAGTGGCTCGCGCGAGTGGCTTGATCCCTCCAAAGTGACGGAGCAACGCCTGGCGTTTCTTCGCGCCAATTCCAGGGATATCCTCGACTTTTGACCTGGTGCGCGACGCATTTCTCTTCTTCCGATGCCCCGTAATGGCAAACCGGTGGGCTTCGTCGCGAATCTGCCGCAAGAGCAGGTGTGCCGGAGAGCTGGCATCGAGTAATAATGGGGCCTTACGGCCTGGCAGATAGAGGCTCTCCCGCCCCGACCGCCGACCAGACCCCTTCGCCACTCCAATTAGGGCCACATCCGTGGCTAGATTATCTTCCAGCGCTTTTAGCGCTCGTGTGAGTTGGCCCGGGCCGCCATCGATGACCATAAGATCGGGACGAATCGCATCGCCCTCATTGACACGGGCAATTCGTCGGCTGACAACCTGCTCCATCGCGGCAAAATCATCGCCCGGCGTTATCCCTTTGATATTAAAGCGTCGATATTCGGCCGGGACAGGCCCAGACGCCTCGAACACCACGCATGACGCCACTGGGTGCTCTCCTGCACTATGACTGGTATCGAAGCACTCGATACGCTCTAGTCGTTCCGTACGACCCAACAGCTCTGTGAGAGCTTTGAGCCGTTGAAGGTGATCTGCGTCTGAGGCCAGTTGACGCTTCAAGTGGTCAGTTGCATTGAGGCTTGCCATCCGTACCCACTGTGATCTTATGCCACGGACCCGAGACTTAATTCGGACCCGATGGCCCGCAATATCATTGAGCGCGTCCTCAAGCAACTGTGGCTCAGGAACGGCTGATATAACAATTACTTCGCTTGGAATGGGATGATTCTGATAGTGCTGGACCAGTAGGTTTTGAAGCACCTCCCCTTCCTGACGATCCAACGGGTTTTTGTGAGAGTAATGGCGACTTCCAAGATTATGCCCCCCTCGTATCTTCATGACCGAAAAGACCACCGCGCCACCCTCAACGGCAAGCAGGACAACGTCCGCATTATGTTGGCCGCTGGAGACGTACTGGCGCTCCTGAAGAGTCCGGAGCGCGAGAATCCGGTCGCGATATCTCGCGGCGGACTCATAGTCATGGGTTGAGGACGCTTCGTCCATTTTGCGAGCGAAGGCATCACTGATCTCACTGTCT
>Ga0233427_10004927_pt1 | contig 10874 bp, 8 predicted proteins | sample SI_118_April2016_5_FD_179885 | JGI IMG/M metagenome (GOLD analysis project Ga0233427, IMG submission 179885) | Seawater microbial communities from Saanich Inlet, British Columbia, Canada - SI_118_April2016_100_MG | ecosystem: Environmental > Aquatic > Marine > Inlet | place: Canada: British...
CGGAAGAAGGGCCTGGCGCGCTGGCGGCTGAGATCGGTTTTGAACCCTTCGAACGGGATGACGGGCTCTACCCGGAGCCGTTGTTCGATCCGCACCTAGCCTATAACCGGTTCCTGTGGGACCAGGGTTATCGCGCCGATCACCCCTGGCATGAAATCGCCAATGCGGCGGAAGGGCCGGGCGGTGAGGTGCTGTCGGGCTGGCTGATGCGCTATGCCCATCTGCCCGCACGTGTCCATGCCGAACACAGCGAAACTGCCTGGATGACCGATCGCGCGATGGAGTTTGTCCGGCAGGCAGGCGATCAACCCTGGTGCCTGCATCTCTCCTACATCAAGCCGCACTGGCCCTATATCGCTGCTGCGCCCTGGAACGACCTCTACCGGGACATGGAAGTTCCACCGGCAAACCGTGACGACGCAGAACGCGCCGATCCCAACCCGGTCTATGCCGCATTCATGGATCACTGGGAGAGCAAAACCTTCAGCGAATCTGGTGTGCGCGAGAACGTCCTGCCGACCTATCTGGGTCTGATCGCAGAGGTCGATCATCACATCGGGCGTATGATGACGTTTCTTGAAGAGCAGGGGATGGCCGAGAACACGGTGGTGGTGTTCACCTCTGACCATGGCGATTATCTTGGCGACCACTGGCTGGGCGAGAAGGACCTCTATCACGAGGAGATCGTGAAGGTGCCGCTGATCATTGCCGATCCCCGCGAAGGCGCCGATGCGACCCGTGGCGGGATCAACGACGCTTTCGTCGAGGCGATCGATCTGGCGCCGACCTTCCTGGAGATGTCGGGCGGCGAAGCCATGTACCACCGTCTCGAGGGACGCTCGCTGGCAGGGCAGCTCGCCGGCGATGCCGGAGAGCTATGGCGCGACTGCGTCTTTTCCGATGGCTGCTTCGGCAAGAAACCGGCGCGGGTGGCACTGGGTCTTTCAGGCAGTCAGGCCCGCAGCTTCATGGTGCGCACGAGGGAGTGGAAATACACCCATTTTCAATCCGCGCCGCCCATGCTGTTCGACCTCGTCAACGATCCCGAAGAACGCCGTGATCTCGGCCACGACCCGGCCCACACAGCGGTTCGCAGCGAAATGAAAGACCGGATGTTTGACTGGATGATGAACCGTCGCCTGCGCGTGACGACCCCGGATACAAAGATCGAAGCCGCCACGGCAGCAGCGAAACCCAGCCTGACGGGCTGGCCGATCGGAATGTGGTAAGCGAGCGATGTCGGTCGCACTGGTTTGTCTTTCTGGTCTTGGGCTTCAGGATTGATGCAACTCACCAGGCAACAGCAGGGTCTGCTTGATGGCGACGGTGGTCCGGCATGCCAATGGGCCATGCAGTTCAACCATGACCTCGGGAACTTCTTTGGGGCCGAACAGATGGTTCCCGTCGCGTCAGCGCATTTTGCTCCCGATACCGGCATGGCCGGGGACCCAGGCAAGAAACTGCTCGCATTTCTGGAAAGCCACCAGGCCAGGGTCGTCGTCCCGGCCTATCTTGATCCCTGCTCGGTGGATATCGGCCGTGCGGCCGAATGGATGGCCACCTATGGCGTGAGCGAAACATTCATCGCCGCTGATCGCGAAACCCAACGCCATTGCCGGGCGCTTGGCTTCCGACCGACCTATACCTGCATCAACTACCAGACGATCGAGGCGCCAAAGCGCGGCGATCATCTGGCCTGGGGCGATACCGGTGCAGCGATTGCCGCCAATGCAATGTTCGGTGCACGCACGAATTTCGAAGGTGGGCCCTCGGCGCTGGCTTCGGCGCTGATCGGTTGTACGCCGGCCTATGGCATGCATCTACCCGGGAACAGGCGCGGCAATCTTTCGGTCAGGATAACCTGTGCGCCCGAGGAGATCGCAGATTGGGGTGCGCTGGCCGCGATCGCGGGAACCCTGTCGGTCGGTTACGACACCGTTCTCGTGTTTCATGGCGACTTTGCGCCGCCATCGTTCGACATGCTCAAGCAGTTTGCTGTCGCCTTGGCGAGTTACGGCGGCCACGCGATGTTCCACCTGGCAGGGGTGACGCCCGAGGCAGCGACGCTGGAAGCTGCGTTTGGCGGTACCGTTCCTGGCGAAGAACATGTTGTGACGCGCCAGGACCTGGATGCTGTTTTTGAGCGCAGCACCATGGCCGACAACTCCGTTGATCTCGTTGTGTTTGCTGCGCCGCAACTCTCGATCGATGAGGTTGCCGAGATCGTCGAACGCCTTGACGGGCGCCGGGTCCATGGAGACACCAAGCTCATCCTTGCCATCGACCCTCAGGTCCGCTCGCTTGCCGACAAGGCTGGTCTTACCGAACGCCTTGCCGCGCTTGGGGGCGAGTTCTCGACCGGAACGTGTTTTTACCCGGAAGCGCCTGTGTTGAGAGAAACAACGGGTTGGCGAAACCTTGTCACCAATTCGGCCAAGCTCGTGAACACGCTGGCCTCGGCGGGTTATGACGTCGCCTGGCGACGTCTGGGTGTCTGTCTCGATGCAGCGGTGACCGGGCGGTTGGAATCGTGATGCAAAGCCCGACCCTCAGTCTGACCGGTGGGCGTGGCATGGGTGCCCCGGTCCGTGGTCCTGCGCTGGTATCGGGCCAGGGATTCGGGTTTCGCTACGACCTCGACAGCACAACCGGCGTGATCTCGAACCGTGACCACGACCTCTATGGTGAGGAATTGGCCGGGCGTGTTCTTGTCTTCACCAAACCCAAGGGCGGCATGGCGGCGTCCTGGGCACTGGCTAGTCTGAGGGACCGCGGTATCGCGCCGCTGGCAATTGTCTTCCGCGAAGCCAGCCCGATCTTCGCGCAAGGTGCGCTTTTCTCGGGATTGCCGATCATGCACATGCTGGAGGGCGATCCGTGTGCGCTGATCCGGACCGGGGACGACGTTGCGCTTTATCCGACAGAAGGACGCATCGACATTTTCCGGTGACACGGTGGCGGCTGGCCTGGGTCAAGACCAGACTTGCACAACAATAACTTTAACGTTAAAGTGATAGAGGTAGTTGACAGTAGCGGAAAGAGAGAGACAGGTCATGTCCAAATTCAGCTGGATCGAAACCGTCGACCGGGCCGATGCCGGGCCGGAACTGCTTGAGGCTTTCGGTGAAGTCTGTCGTGGCGACGGCAGCGTGCACAATATGTACCAGGCCTTTGCCACGCGTCCGGATCTGCTGATCCTGGCGGACCGGTTCTACCGCGAACTGCTTCACAATCCGCGCCGGTCTCTGGAAGACTGGCTGCAGGAATTGGTTGCGACCCATGTCGCGATCCTGTGTGGCTGCAAATATGCCCGCGACAACCACGGCACCAACTTTGTCCTGTTGCTCGGTGACGAAAAGCGCGGCTGGGCCATCCTGGAGGCGCTGGAAGCAGGACGGATGCCCGAAAGCGTTGACGCGCGTATTGCAGCCATCATCACCTATACCGAAAAACTCACACTCCATCCCGCTGAGATGGCGGAGGGCGATGTCGCGGCCCTGCGTGCGGTGGACCTGAACGACGCGCAGATTTTCGAGGTCAACCAGGTCGCGGCCAACTTCTCCTATTGGGCACGCATGCTGAACGGGCTTGGCCTGACCACACTGGGTGAGGCGATCGGGACCTATGAAGGTGAGACATGAGCGAGAAGGCAACGCGGCGGGGCAAACGGCGCGGCGGGCGCAATATGGCGCTCGATCGCCACGCGCTTCCCGCACAGGACCTCCGTCGCGATCAGGCGCTGCAGCTTCCCGTCATTCCCAGGAAAGGCACCCAGGCAATCCATACCGGCGCGCTGCGTATTCTCGAAGAGGTCGGTGTCCAGATCGATGACGAGGCAACACGCAAGGACCTTCTGGAAAACCACGGCTGCAAACAGGACGAAGACGGTTATGTCCAGATCCCGGCTGAAAGGGTGGCCGATGCGCTGGCGACCGTGCCCGACAAGGTCGAGCTCTTTAACCGTGACGGCAAACGGGTGGTCGATACCACGGCAAGCCGGCCTGCCTATTGCGCCGGGCACAACTGCGTCAACGTTCTGGATTTCCGCACCGGCGATCTGCGTCCCGGCATCCTGCAGGATCTGGCCGATACTGCAGCCGTATGCGAAGCGCTGCCGCATATAGATGTCGCCTGCACGCTGGGATACCCGACCGACATCCCCGCCGAAGAGGAAGCGCTGGGTTCGGTCAATGCGATGATGGACAAGACGATCAAACCGATCGCCTTCACCGCCCATGACGAGATCAAGGCAGAGTCGATCTGGGATTCCATGGCGCAGCGCATCGGAGGCTGGCAGGCCCTGGGGGATCATCCCTGTGGCCTTGACCTGACCGGCCCGGTGTCGCCCCTGAAACTGGGTGACGAACTGTGCCGGCGGCTGCAGCTTGGCGCACGCAACAACCTGCCGGTCGTATGTTATCCCGCAATTTTCCCGGGCATGGCCGGCCCGATCACGCTGGCCGGTGTGCTGGCGCAATCGGCTGCTGAAACGCTGGCGGGCATCGTCGTGCACCAGATCGCCGGTCCTGGCGCGCCTGTGCTGGCGGGCTCCTCAGTCCTGCCGATGGACATGAAGACCGCAACGATCGCTTATGGCGGCCCGGAATACATGCTCGGGAATCTCGGTGGCACCGACTACTACAATGCGATCGGGGTGCCGAGCTGGATCGGTGCGGGCTGTTCGGATGCGCACCGCGTCGATGCCCAGGCCGCTTCGGAAGTCGGCGCCAACATGGCGTTGGCAAGCCTTGCCGGTACCGCCTTCATCCATAATCTGGGATTTCTTTCGTCGGGCCGCACGGGTTCGCTTGAGATGCTGGTGCTGTGTGACGAACTTGCTGGCTGGACCAGCCGCTTCGCCCAGGGCATCGAGGTCACCGAAGAGTCCATCGGGGTCGAGGTCGTCAAACGTGCGGCCAAGGACAACACCTATCTGACCGACGAGCACACCACGGCGCGTTACCTGACCGAAAGCTGGTTTCCGCCGATGTTCGAGCGTTCCGATGCGATCATGTGGGCCGATGACGGCGCCGTCACCATGCAGGACAAGATCAAGACCCGGCTGCACGAGATTCTGGGTTAGTTCCGATGGCGGTCCGTGTGAAGCTGAGCGATGTCGCACGCCGCGCCCGTGTTTCGGCGATGTCGGTCTCGAACTACATGAACGGGCGTCACGGCACGATGACCGAAGAGACCCGTGACCGCATTGCCGAGGCGGTCACAGTTCTGAACTACCGCCCCGACATGGCAGCGCGCAGCGTGCGCACCTCGAAAATCCAGTCGGTCGGGCTGATCGTGGTCGATGAAAGCCCGACCTACCTTTCGGACGGTTACACCACGCAGCTTGTGTCCGGGCTTGGTGATGCGCTCAATGCAAAGGGATACACGCTTCAACTCGAGGGGCTCACTGCCTCCAGGCTTTCTGCCTCGACCCTGATCCGCCAGCGCCAGACCGATGGCCTGTGCGTTCTCCCGACCGGCAGTCTGGCGACACGCAAGGAGATCATCCGTACAGTCGCCGGCACCGGGCAGCCGTTTGTCCTGTTGCTTGAATCTCTGCCGCGCGCCTGGCCCGATGCGTGCTGTGTCCTCCAGACCGACCGGCAGGGTGCGCGCGAACTGGCCCGTCATGTTCTGGAAAGGGGAGCGCGCGATCTCGTGGTCCTGAAGCAGTCGCATAACCATTGGCAGGCCGTCGCCGAACGGCAAGTCGGGATCGAGGAGGCCGTTGCCCAATTTGGCGAGGCGGCAAGTCTGAAGGTCACGCAATGTGGAAGCGGCGATGTCGCGGCCACGGCAGCTGCGCTCGATGCCTATCTCGCGAACGCCCGGCTTCCCGATGCTTTCATGGCAACCAACGACCAGATCGGCATCGCCGTGCTGAAGTACCTCAAGGCGCGGGGCATCGCCGTGCCCGGCGATGTACTCGTAACCGGGTTCAACGCCTTTGATTTCTGGCAGTTCTCCGACCCGGTGCTGACGACCGTGCGCTCACCCGGCTTCGAGCTGGGGCACCGGGCAGGCGAGGCCATGATCGAGCGGATGGAGAAGGGTGTTTTTGCCGAACGTCGCATCACCCTGGAGACGACCTTTCAGCCGAGTGAGACGACGTGAGCTAGGGCCAATCGGGCGTCGACGAGCGCAGGGCATTTGCGGGCAGGTTCCAACGCGCTTCACAGCCGTCGACCGTCAGAGGAAAACGAATCCTTCTTGCCGGCCCCATGTGGTCTGCTCGATCACACCGGAATGGTCCATGTCGGTTTCCGGGGCGTGTTCCGCTTCGGTTTCCGGCCCGCCCTGACGCGTCAGAAGGTGTGCCGTGCGTGCAAGCGAGAGCCGTTTGGTTGCTGGTGAGCCATCCTCAATCCGCGCTGAAAGGCCAGTCAGGGCCGCGGCTGCCATCAAATAACCGGTGGCGTGGTCCAGCGCCTGTACCGGAAGCGGTGTGGGTTTTTCCGCATGAGCCCAATGCATGCCGGTATCGGCAATTCCGCTGCTCATCTGCAACAGGCTGTCAAAGCCGCGCCGTGTTTTCCAGGGTCCGGTCCAGCCATAGGCGCAAAGCGAGACATCGATCAGGTCGGGATTGATTGCACGCCGCTCTGCCGCGCCGTAACCGCGATTCTCCATCGCGCCGGGTCGGTAACCCAGGAGCAGGATGTTGCACTCGGCGAGCAGGCGCTCGAAAACCTGGCGGTCTTGGGAAAGGGTGAGGTCAAGACCTGCACAACGTTTCCCAAGAGTGACTTCCGGGATCACGCCTGGCTCATTCCAGGAAGGCGGGTCGATGCGCAGAACGCTCGCACCGTAGGCGGCAAGGAACCGCCCCGCGACGGGACCGGCCAGGACACGGGTGAGGTCAAGGACACGAACACCGGCCAGCGGGCGAGAAGGATCAAGCGGGCGTGTCCAGGGCCGATCAGCCTGATGGAGTTCTGAATGGACCAATGGTTCAGAATTGACCGCACGCCCCTGTGGGTGGTCGGCCCATACTTGGCGCGAACGCATCGCGGCCGCCGCGCCATGGTTGGCAACGATGGCGGTTTCGAGTTCGTCGGCCCGCCACTTGCTGACGGCTGCCGCAACGCTCTCGCGGTCGGGCGTGCAACCCAGCACGCCAACTGCGGCGTCACGGTGATGGGGTGCATTGGTGTGGAGCCGGATCCATCCATCGGATGCCTGGTAATCACCCGCGATCGGATCCCAGACCGAAGGCACCTCCCAGCCATCCGGGCGAAGGCTCCAGCCAAACCAGAACGAGGCAAAACGACGATCGACGGTTAGATCGGGTTTTGACGCGCCGGGGCAAGCCCCTTTGACGAGATCAGCCAGCGCGCAGCCAGCCGCAGCGACCGAGGCTGCGGCGAGGTCCGTCACACGAAAGGTTGATGGCAGAGCCCCCGCTCCGGAGAAATCCAGCCCTTCCGTGTTGCAGGAAAGGGCTTCGGCGATTTCGGCGATAAAGGGGTTTGGCATGCCTGATTCAGCCCACCGCACCGTCATCGCGCAACGCGGCGATCTCGTCGGCGCTGAATCCCGCTTCGGTCAGGACATCGTCGCTGTGTTCGCCCTTGGTCGGCGCGCGCGTGACCGCGCCACCGGGTGTCTTTGTCATGCGCACGGGAGTCTGGGCGACCTGAACAGTCTGGTTGGATCCGGGATGCGGCAGCTCGACCATCAGGCCACGTGCAGCCGTGTGCGGGCTGGCGACGATATCGCGGATGTCGTTGACCGGTCCGAACGGGACCTTGCCGCCAATCAGCTCTTCGAGCTCTTTCTTGGTCCGTCCTTGGGTCCAGCGGGTGACGATGCCGTTGACCTCGTCGCGTCGTTTGATGCGTTCCTCGTTGGTTGCATAGCGCGGATCAGTACCGATCTCGGGCTCATCCATCAGGGTTGCGAGTTTGCCCCAGAACTGGTCGATCGGGCAGCCTACGGCGACCCAGCCATCCTGGCAGGGGAAGGTGCCGAAGGGCACGAAGAAGGGATGATGGTTGCCGACCGCATCGGCGATCTCTCCGTTGTATCCATGGAAGGTCGCTGCGCGCTCGCAGACGGCATGGATGGTGTCGATCATCGCGACATCGACGAACTGGCCCTCTCCGGTCATCCTGGCGTGGAGGACGGCAGAGACGATGCCGAAGGCGGTCATCATGGCGGCGATGGTATCGCCGACGCCGGGGCCGACCTTGGTTGGCGGGCCTTCGACCGGGCCGGTCATGTGCATGATGCCGCCCATGGCCTGGGCAACGATGTCGTAGGCCGGCCAGTCCTGATAGGGGCTGGCCCCGGTGCGGGGATCACCGAAACCGCGGATCGTGGCGTAGACCAGCGCCGGATTGATTTCGGCAAGGCTCTCATAGGGAAGCTCAAGCCGTTCCATCACCCCGGCACGGAAGTTCTCGACCACAACATCGGCATCCCGGACCAAACGGCGAAAGACCGCCTTGCCATCTGCCGATTTCAGGTCAATCACAAGCGAACGCTTGTTGCGGTTGATGCTCTGGAAGTACCCGCCGAAATGGCGCTCGGTGTCATCGGGAAGGTGCGGGCCATAGGCACGCGCAACCTCGCCGGCAGGGGGTTCGATCTTGATCACATCGGCGCCCTGATCACCCAGCATCATGGTGCAGTATGGCCCCGACATCATCTGTGTCAGGTCGAGAACACGAACGCCCTGAAGTGCACCGTTCATGATGCTGTGGCCTGCTGGCTGGCCAGCGCGGAAATGTGGTCGGGGCCAATCCCGCAACAGCCGCCGATGATGCCGACGCCACGTTTGATCCAGCCCTGTGCGGCACTGACGAATTCTTCGGGCGGGCAGACGCTGTCGAACTGCCAGTGAGGATATTCGAAGCGGCCGGAATTGGGATAGATCGCAAGCGGTCCCGACCAGTGGCGGCGCAGAACATCGAGGGCTGCATCGGTGACATCGAGATCGCTGTGCATGATCGACATGATCATCGGTTTGTCTGTGGGGAGTGCCGGCACGAGATCGGCCAGAACGTCGTCGAAAGCAACGGGATCCAGGCCCATCTCGTCGGCGCGGGTCATCACGGTGGCGCCGTCGCCGGCCCATTTGGTTGTGAAGCCGACGATCACCGGTTTGTCGAAGTGCAGCGTGGCGTTCAGCGCAGCCTGCGTAAGCTCGAAATCGCAGAGCATCTCCAGGGTGAAGAGGTCGACTCCGGCATCGGCCAGGATATGTGCCTGTTCCCGATAGTTTTCTTCCAGCGCCACGGGATCGGGCAGGCGCGACCGATCAGACTGCGCAGCAAAGGTCGAAAGTGATCCCACGATCCATTGGGGATCCTGTGCGTCCTGGACTTCCAGGGCCTCGCGGCAGAGCGCGACCGATTTTGCGTTGAAGCTGGCGACGTCATCTCCGAACCCGGCGGGCTCGAGAACATGGCGGGCCAGGGCAAAGCTGTTGACGATGTGCATGCGTGCGCCGCCACCGATGTAATCGGCATGGACGCCGCGCACTGCATCGGGATGGGTCGTCATCGCAGCCGCACTCCAGGCCTTGCCGTGCATGGGCACGTCACGCCGGTCGAGTTCGGTCCCCATGGCGCCGTCCATCAGCACGATGTGGCCTTCGGCCAGGTGGGTCATCAGATCCATGTTTGAACTTTCATGCACGAATTTTCGGGATGCTATGGCGCTGGGTCGCGATTGACCAGAGAGCTTCTGGTTTCGTATGTCGACACGGTCCAGACTGTTCGAATTCTACACTGGGATTACGCATGGCACATGTCACCATCATCGGCGCCGGTATTGTCGGCGCATGCAGCGCTTGTTTCCTTCAGAAGGCCGGCCACGAAGTCACGCTGATCGACCGCGTCGAACCGGGTGAGGGCTGTTCGTTCGGCAATGCCGGGGTGATTTCGACGCCGGGATCATCCGTGCAGCCACCCAGCCCCAGCCTGCTGCGCGACATCCCCAAGATGCTGTTTGACCGCGAGGCAACCCTGGCCCTGCGCTGGCGTTACCTTCTGCGGTTCTCTCCGTGGCTTGTGACGATGATGCGCGGCTGCACGACGGCCGATCAGAAGCGCACCGCCGAAGCCATGGCCTCCCTGTTGAGCGGGACGACGGCAGCCTATGACGCCATTGTGCGCAATACCGCCGCCGATGCTTTCATGCGGCGCAACGGTTCGCTGGGTATCTATCGTACGCAAGAGCAGTTCGAAGATGATCGCTGGCGGCGTGACTGGAATGCCGAGCTTGGCGCAACCCAGGATGAGCTCACGACCGATGAACTTCGCCAGCTCGAACCCTCGCTCTCCGAAGAGGTAAAACGCGCGGTCTATTTCCCGCTGGCCTACAGCACGACCAATCCGGCGATGCTGACGCGCGCGATTGCAGAGGAAGTCGAGGCCGAAGGCGGCAAGGTGATCCTGGCCGATGTGACCGACCTGGTGGTCGAGAACGGCTGTCCGACCGAAGTCAAAACCGACCAGGGTTCGTTTCCGGTTGACAGGCTCGTGGTTGCCGCCGGCGCCTTTTCGCACCGGGTCGCGCGCATGATGGGGATCAAGGTCCTGCTGGAGACCGAGCGGGGTTATCACATCGAGGCCGCTGGAGTGGAAACACGTTTGTCGCGCCCGGCGATCCATTACGAACTGGCGTGCGGCATCAACCCGATGAACACGGGATTGCGGTTTGCCGGAACAGTTGAATTCGCGGGAGTCGATGCCGAGCCTGACGAAAACCGCGCCTGGTCGATCTGGCGGCGCAGCAAGGGCCTGATCAAGGAATCGGCCGATACCGGTGACGAAAACGTAACCACATGGATGGGACGACGCCCGACCATGCCCGACTTCCGGCCCGTGATCGGGCCGGCGCCGGGGCTCGACAATTGCTGGTTCGCC
>Ga0233427_10004931_pt1 | contig 10867 bp, 7 predicted proteins | sample SI_118_April2016_5_FD_179885 | JGI IMG/M metagenome (GOLD analysis project Ga0233427, IMG submission 179885) | Seawater microbial communities from Saanich Inlet, British Columbia, Canada - SI_118_April2016_100_MG | ecosystem: Environmental > Aquatic > Marine > Inlet | place: Canada: British...
GACGTTGAGCAGACTCATGCTGTTGCGACTGTGGAACTCGCCGGTCACGCCGACGGCGACATCGCGCCCGTCGGTAAACGCCATGGCCGGTTCGTGGCAGGTTGCGCACGACATGTAGCGCGGACCTGAAAGGTCGAGCTCGAAGAACAACCGATGGCCCAGGTCGACCTTGGCTTGCGTGACAGGATTATCGGCGGGTACCGGAGGCGGATCAAGCCATTCCGGAAGGCCCCAATCGTATTCTGCCGAAGCCGAAAAGACCGGCAGAGCCGTCGCCACGAGGACAAGCGCGGCCCGCAGAACCATCCTGTCGAGTTTCATACCGGACATGAGCAAGTGTCCCCCATGCCGTTCGGCGCAGCAACGGCGGATGTTGTCGCAGCCGTGCGACGTATATGCTCCCGCCCAGGATAAAGGTTCCGGGAGTCCGCTGATGAAAATCGACCGCATCGTCGCTGTGCCGCTTAAACCAGGGTGTCCGCTTGATCGGGCGACCTCGCAACGGGCAAAATCGACCACGATGAACGACGGCGGAAACGCCTTAGCGCATCACCGAGAGTTTACCGGCAAGGGCAGCTATCACGACCAGCCCTGGTCACAGGTCCTGTGTCTGGCTTTTGCCGAGGACGGCACCTGGGGCATGGGTGTTACCGGCCTTGCGGGCCCGGTAGTACCACTGATCAACGACTTCTTCGCGCCCCTGGTTGCCGGTGAGAACGTCATGGCGACCGAACGCATCTGGGATCTGATGTTCCGGCAATCCAGCCTGCACGGAGTCGGCGGCGTCACGAGTTATGCGATCAGCGCGATCGATCTAGCGTTGTGGGACCTCAAGGGCAAGCTGCTGGGCCGACCGGTTTATGAACTGATGGGCGGGCCTGTGCGCGACAAGATCCACTGTTACGCCACGGGTTATGAAATCGACTGGTACCTGGAATGTGGCTTCGAGGCCGTGAAGTTACCCTGCCCGCTTGGCGAGGCATTGGGTTCGCAAGCGATCGACGTAACCGAGAAGCTGGTGAGTGAAACGCGCGCCAAAATCGGTGATCACCGCGAACTGATGCTCGATTGCTGGACCGTGAGCGAAGTCGATCACATGGTGCGCCTGGCCGAGCGCATGCGGCCCTACGGCCTGAAATGGCTCGAGGATTACCTCTACCCGGAAGACTTCGAAGGCTTTGAAGAAATGCGTCGTCGCGTTCCCTGGCAAACCCTGGCGACTGGCGAGCGCTGGTTTACCCATTTGCCCTTCGGTCAGGCCGCAGCGAAACGCACGGTCGATATCTTCCAGCCAGATGTGCGCTGGGTCGGTGGCATCACAGCATGCCAGAAGATCGGCCACATGGCCGAAGGCGCGGGATTGCAGGTCTCCCTCCATGGCGGCGTCAACGATGCCTTCGGCCAGCATGCCTGCTACGCCATGCCGTCGAACACCTGGGGCGAGATCTTCATCGACTCCGCACCGGGTGTTCCGCTTGAAGAAGGCTGGCGCCCGACACCGGGCATGGCCGTACCGATCAACGGCACGCTGGTTCCCAGCGATGCCCCGGGTTTCGGTATCGAGCTGACGCGTGATGAACTCGAAGCAATGAGCGGCTGAGGGTATGAGTCGATCCGGCAGGCCCAGCACGCCACAGAGTTACATCGACGAAACGCCCCATTGGCCCGATGGTACGACCGTCACCGCCTCACCCATGACCGGAATGCAGTGGCGCATCTGGGGGCTGGCCGCGGCAGGCAAGTTCTTCGAGGGCATGGTTGTCTTCATGACCGGTGTCGCCCTGCCGTTGATCGGCAAGGACTGGGGCCTGGATCCCCTGCAGACCGGCGTGGTCGGCGCGGCAAGCCTGTTCGGCATCCTGATCGGCGCGACCATGCTTGGCGGCCTCGCCGACCGTTATGGCCGGCGCACGATCTTTATTGTCGAGATGGCGCTGTTCTGCTTCTTCCTGGCGTTGTTGACCCTGGCGTCCGGTTACTGGTGGCTGGTCATCTGCCTGGTCGGAACCGGGATCGCCCTGGGCGGCGACTATCCCACGGCCCACCTCATCATCTCCGAGGCCATCCCGAGCAGAATACGCGGCAAGCTTGTGCTTTCGGCCTTCGGTTTCCAGGCGCTTGGCGCGCTCACAGGCACGCTGATCGGTTATCTCGTGCTCTCCAATCTTCCCCAGCTCGACGCCTGGCGCTGGATGTATGCCACCGCGCTGATCCCCGCGCTCATAGTGCTGGCAGGGCGTTTCATGATCACCGAAAGCGCGCCCTGGCTGTTGTCCAAGGGACGCAGGGATGAAGCCGAAAAGGCCACCCTGCGTCTTCTGGAAAGGAAACCGCCCTATCCCTCCACGGTCGTGCTCGAACAGGCCGGAATCGAAAGCCGGCCGCACGACCGCCGGGATGGTCCACGCTTCCTGGATCTTTTCGGCAAACGCCATCGCCGCACCACCATTCTGGCGGCCGTGCCGTGGTTTCTGCAGGATCTGGGAACCTACGGCATCGGCATCTTCACACCCATGGTCCTGGCTGCCTCGTTCGGTCACGGCAAGGATCACCCCAACACCATCGCCGATATCATCGGCAACGACATTCTCGCCGCCAAGGGCGCAGCCTTTCTGGACGTACTGCTGATCGTCGGCATCCTGGCCGCGGTCCTGCTGGCCGACCGATCCGGACGCATTCGCCTGCAGGTCCTCGGTTTCATCGGCTGCGCCGCAGGACTTTTCATCGCATCGCTTTCGGTCGGCATGAACGAACCCTCAGCGACGATCCTGATCTTTGTTGGTTTCATGCTGTTCAACTTCATGACCAACATGGGTCCCAACGCGCAGACTTATCTGCTAGCCGGTGAGGTCTTTCCCACCGCGGTGCGCGGGCGCGGCGCCGGCTTTGCCGCGTCCTTTGCCAAGATAGGCGCGGTTTTGACCGTTTTTCTGTTTCCGATCCTGCTGCAAGGCATCGGCGAGCAGGCCTTGCTCTATATCCTGGTCGGGACCTCGCTGCTGGGTGCCGCAGTCACATGGCTTTGCCGTATCGAAACCAACGGCGTCGATCTGGATCAGCTGGCCGACTGAACGACCTCGAGCAACAGCCTGGTGCGTTCTTCAAGGTCGTTGGGATTGATCGGTTCGGCCAGACGGGGATCGACCCTAGCAGCATGGGCACAGGCCGCCGCGGTGAAATGTGTCGTACCGTCGGCATCAATGGCTTCGATTCCGTCGATCTTGCCCATGGCCCGGTTGAAGGCCACGGCATCGGCCTCCGAAACGCGGGGAGGAAGATCAAAGGCAATCCTGCCCGCCTCGATATGAAGCGGGTAACCGCCCGGAAGGCCAAAGGGCGCAGGCGTGGAATAACGTGTCGCCGGTCCATCGGGCAGCAGGGCCGAAAGTACCGGCAGTGTGGAGATTGCGGTGATGACGTTGTAGATCGAGCCCGCAGGAAACGGCCGGCCCTCATAGGCCAGCAGATCATCCCGCTCACCGTTTTCGCCCAGGAAAACCCGGGTCGACTCATCAGGATTGTCTGGATAACTCGCCTGCATGACACCATAGACGTGGCAATGATGACCAATCAGACGCAGCAGGGGCGCGTCGCTGATCGCATCGCCCGATGCCTCCTGCCGTGCGCGCCAGGCTGCACGGGCGCGCAACAGATGCATCGAGACATTACCCAAACCAACGGTGGGGGCGAGATCCTGGGTCGCCAGCACGGGATGGGTGACGTCAGGTGCCGAAATGTTGGCGACCGGACAGGTCAGGCCCAGATCCCTGATCGCCCGCATGACCGTGGTGAGCACGGGCAACTGGTTGGGAAGCTGGATGCCGATTCCCGAAGCAGAGAGGTGACGAATCACGGGATGATCGCTGCCGATCACCGCCCAGGGGCCAAACAGGCTGGCGGCCTGAAGCACCAGATCCGGATTGGCATCGCGCAAGACGCGGGTGACATCGCGGTGGTTGCAGCCATCAAGTTCGATCAGGTCGATGGGGATGCCATGGGCGCTTGCCAGCATGTCGGCGTGATCGCGCAACCGATCGGTGCGGATATTGGTGAGAACCAGCCGATCGAGGCGTTCCTGATGGAGCAGACCCTGCACCATCTTCATCGCCACATCGCCCGCACCGATGACAATCAGTGTACCAGCCATATCTAAAGTCCGTCCTCTCGATGGCCCGCACGAGCGCGCTCATGTTCCCTCCCCCCAGCGAGGGGGAGGGCTAGGGTGGGGGGGAGCGCGGAGCGCTTCGTCTGACACCGGGCTTCGATGCGGCTGCGCCGCATACCCCCCATCCCGGCCTTCCCCCTCAAGGGGGGAAGGGAAACGCCTGCCGGACTTCTATGCCCAGTAGTCATATGAGGGATCAGGGGGTTCACTTCTCTCATCAAACTCAGGAGCGCATGCGCCCGCCGTTGGAATCGTAGAGCGGCTCGCCGATGATCTCGGCGGGATAGACCTCGCCGTTGATCTCGATGTCGACCTTCGAGCCGACATTCGCCAGCGCGGTGGGGACATATCCCAGCGCGACCGACTTGCCGACATGGTGGGCATAACCGCCCGAGGAAACATAACCGACCGCTTCGCCGTCCTTCAGAACGGCTTCATCGTTGGAGACATCGATGTCATCGGTTTCGACCACCATCGTGACCAGTCGCTTGGTTGGGCCTGCGGCCTTTTCAGCCAGCGCGGCTTCCTTGCCGACAAAGTCCTTGTCCCAGTTGATGAAGATATCGAGACCGCTTTCGGCTGCTGTGAAATCGGGGCGAAAATCGAGCGTCCATGCGCCCCAGTTCTTTTCCAGGCGCATGCTCATCAGGGCACGCGCGCCATACCAGCGCAGGCCCAGGTCTTCACCCGCTTCCTCGATCGCTTCGGAAAGGCGCAGCAGATACTGCGGCTCGGTATAAATCTCGTAACCCAGTTCGCCGGAGAACGAGACACGGTTGAGGTGGACCGGAACGCCACCGACAAACATCAGGCGGGTGTCGCGGAACTTCAGCGCCTCGGCCGAGACATCGGTGCGCGTGATGCGTGACAGCAGCTCACGGGAGTTCGGACCCGACAGCGCTATCCCGTGCAGTTCGTTGGTCCGGTTGCGATAGGTCACGCCGCTCTCGGGCAGGCGCCCCTCAAACCAGCGGCGGTGCGCCTCTTGCATCGCGCCCGAGCCGAACAGCACGAAGTGATCCTCTGCCAGGCAGGCGACGGTGAGATCGCCATAGAGCTTGCCCTTGGGTGTGAGCATCGGGGTCAGCACCAGACGGCCGGGTTTGGGGATGCGGCCGGCCAGAACATGATCGAGGAAGGCGCGGGCGCCGGGACCACGGAAATCGTGCTTGGCGAAGTTCGCAACCTCGACCGCGCCGACCGCAGTTCTGACCGCTTCGATCTCACGCGCGACATAGTCGTGGGCACGACTGCGCCGGAAGGTCGGGTCTTCATGGGCGTCTTCGGGGCCATCAGCGAACCACAGCACGTTCTCAAGGCCAAAGGCCTGGCCCCAGACAGCACCCTTGGCAGAGAGCCGGTCGTAAAGTGCCGTTGTGATCTGGCGGCGGCCCTTGGGCAGGGTTTCGTTGGGGAAGGTCATGACAAAGCGGCGTTCGTAGTTTTCCGAACTCTTGGTCGTGCCCCATTCGGGTGTCGCAAACTCGCCGAAACGGGCGACATCCATCGCCCAGACATCGACCGAAGGTTCGCCGTCGATCATCCATTCGGCCATGCACAGACCAACACCGCCGGCCTGGCAGAACCCGGCCATGACGCCGACCGCGACCCAGTAGTTCCGCATGCCCGGAACCGGGCCGATCATCGGGTTGCCGTCTGGCCCGAAGGTGAAGGGGCCGTTGATGAAGTTCTTGATCCCGGCACGGCCGAGCGCGGGAATGCGCTCGAAGCCAAGCTCCAGCCGGTCGGCGATGTGGTCGATCTGGGGCTGTAGCAGTTCGTGGCCGAAATCCTGCGGCGTGCCCGCGACCGACCACGGCGTTGCATGGGGTTCATAGGTCCCCAGCAGCATGCCGTTGTGTTCCTGGCGGAAGTACATGTTGCCTTCGTAATCGATGCCCGCAGGCAGGCGTTCCTCGCGCTCGACGATCTCGGGAATGTCCTCGGTGATCAGGTAGTGGTGCTCCATCGGCTGGACGGGGAGATGGATGCCCGCCATATGGCCGACTTCGCGCGCCCAGAGACCACCGGCATTGATGACGTATTCGGCGTGCACGTTGCCCTTCTCGGTGACGACGTCCCAACTGCCATCCGGGCGCTGGTTGGTCTCGAGCACCGGCGTGTGGGTCTCGAAATTGGCACCCAGCGCCTTGCCTGCCTTGGCATAGGCATAAGTTACGCCCGACGGGTCGATATCGCCGTCAAGCGGATCCCACAGGGCGGCGATGTAACGCTTGGGATCGATCAGCGGATGACGCCTGGCGGCTTCCTCGACACTGATGAACTCCTGATCGAGCCCCATGTAGCGCGCCTTGGAACGTTCACGCTTGAGGTAGTCGTGCCAGACCTCGTTGGAAGCGAGGTAAAAACCGCCCGTGTTGTGCAACCCGACCGACTGGCCCGAAAGCTCCTCGAGCTCCTTGTAGAGATTGATCGTATAGCCCTGCAGGCGCGAGATGTTGGGATCCGACGAGATCGTGTGGATCTGTCCCGCGGCATGCCAGGACGAGCCGGATGTCAGTTCGTTGCGCTCGAGCAGCAACGTGTCCTTCCAGCCGTATTTGGCCAGATGAAACAGGATCGAACAGCCGACGACTCCGCCACCGATGATGACTACCCTAGCCTGGCTCTGCATGACACCCTCCCGCGCCGCTTCGCGTGGTTGTTACCGCTTATTCCCCGGCGGAGTCGAGTGTTTCGCGCCAGGCAACGCCGCTGCAAGGGAGGCATGTGGCGGCGTACGCGCCACCGAAGGCGCCCTGCTCGCAAGTTTGCTCGTTGCCGCAACGCGGCATAGCTTATTATTCCGATTGTCTGGCAGTCGGGCGGCACGTTTCACGTGTCGGAGACATTGGAGGCAAAAACCGATGATCGCGAACGTGAGAGCTCCTGCTGTCCGTGGCGCCATCGTGGCCTTGTCGTTTCTTGCGGGATCGCTGACAGCAGGCGCAGAAAGCCGCAGTGCTATGGAAATCTCCGAGTGGTACGAGAAGCTCGATCAGATCGAAGCCGCAGCAGAGGCCGGACGGTTCGAAGAGGCAGCAGCGCTCTACACGAGCCTGCGAAACGAGTGGCCCGACTTCGCCCCCTGCAACATAGACCGCGCCATGGGCGGCGTTCCGCTCTTCGTCCGCCACTACGTCGCCACACGTGAGCATCCCGACGTGGCGAGCCAGAGCCGTCTCCTGGACGTTGTACGCCTGCCCGCCTCTGCCTATTGGGAACCGGTTCTGGCTCGCATCGCCCTCGGCGATCTTGCTAGATCCGCAGCGCTTCTACCGCCGGACGGACAAACCACGTTAAGCGAGGGCGAGATCCAGTTCCTCAAGGGTTACCTCCTGGTGCACCACGGTATTTACGGGATCAACGAAGGGCTCATACGATCGGGACTGACCGAATTGGTCGATCTCGATCCTTCGGTCTCCGAGAATGCAGTCGCTTATCAGACCATTGGAACCACACTTGTCCTTCTCCGCTTCTATGAGGACGCACGCATCAACCTTGAAAAGTCTCTAGAGCAGACCGATGACGTTGGAGACAGCTATTTTTCGCAGGAAGCTAGGTCCGCCGCCAGCTATGCGCTCTTCGATTTGTGCATTCGCAAATCCAGTCCATTCTATGAAAACTTCACACTGGACGAATGCGAATCGTCGGAGCCCTACCCACCAGATCCCCTGAGCGGGATTTGTCACAATCTCTGGCACTGACCAATGGATCGAATGAGCCATTTGCAGCGCACGGCGACGGGTTCCGTCGCCGCACCCGAAGCAGCCAATCGGTGCTTGGGCCGAACCTTCTATCCGTATGTACCACTCTATGGTACATACGGATAGATCGCCAGCTTCCGGGACAAGTGGCTCCACAGTTTCTTCGTCGACGACAAACACACGAGGCGGGTTCCAACGGACCTCGAGCATGCCCTGTTCCGAAAATTGCAACTGGTCGACGATGCTGCGACGAAGGCTGACTTGAGTGTACTACCAGGCAACTGCTTCGAGGCACTGCGCGGACAACTGCGGGGTTATCACGCCATCCGTATCAACAAGCAATGGCGGCTGGTGTTCCGCTGGGATGACGAACTCGGCGAAGCTTCCGACCTCTATCTGGACGACCACAGCTACCGATGAGGCATACGATGTTGATGACAAAACGGGAACCGGTCAGCGTTGGCGAAATGCTGGTCGAGGAGTTCATGCGGCCCATGGGTCTGACGCAGGCGCGGCTGGCGGACGCCATGGGCGTGCAGCGCAAACACGTCAATGAATTGTGCAACAACCGACGGAACGTTACGGCTGCCACGGCGCTGATTCTGGCGCGTGTATTCGGCAACAGCGCGGAGTTCTGGCTGAATGTGCAACGCCGAAACGATCTCTGGAAAGCCCTCAACACACCTGACGCACTGGCCAGAATTGAACGTGCGATGCCATTGGACTCGGTCGCCTGATTTGCCAAGCTTGGGGCGACGTTCTTCGCGGTACAGATCAGCGGTTACCTGCGGCTCGATGCTCCCAGATCAATCACAATTGCTATTGCGCACCAACAAGCGTTTGCCGATGACAACCAGCAAGAGGCGCCCATGAGTTATGCAATCTATGTCGGCAAAAACCACACCGCCGATGGCATCGCCTGTATCGCCGGTTATGGCGACGAACCGTCGAGCCATTGGCTGGAAATCGTGCCCCGAACCCGCCATGCAGCCAATGCCACGATCACGGTCGGCGTGACGCCCCAGGCCGATATGCCCGGTGTCATGAGCACCCTTCCCCAGGTTGCCGAGACCGCCCGCCACATCCGCACCAGCTACAGCTTCTACAAGGGCGTCCCGGCTCCGCTGACCAATGGCGGGCTGAACGAACACGGCGTTGCGGTGCGTGATATCTGGTCGACCTCATGCCAGGCGCTGATCGATATGACTCCGAAAGATCAGACCGGACCCAACTACAGCGACCTCGCGCGCATCGTGATGGAGCGGGCCACGACAGCTCGCGAAGGCGTAGAACTGATTGGCTCGCTGATCGCCGCCCACGGTTATTCGACCTATGGCGGCAACTCCCATTTCATCGCCGATCCCGATGAAGCCTGGGTCGTGATCGAATATGCCGGGGGCAAGGGATTGTGGTGCGCCGAACGGATCGGCGCCGACGATATCCGCGCCTCACGGCCGGGCTACATCGGTGAGGTTCCAGTCGACGACCCCGACCATGGTGACTTTCTTTACGCCCCGAACTTTCGCTCGGTTGCGATCGAGGAAGGCTGGTGGTCACCCGACAAGGGCGTGTCGTTTAATGCCAATCTGATCTATGGCGACGGCAAGATGCGCTGGGACGGCGTCGCCTGGATCGAGGAAGAAATGCGCCGACGTGCCGCCCGGCCCGAGAAAATCTCCATCACCGACATGATGTGGGCGATCCGCACGGAAAAGCTGACCGGAGACACGGCAGGTTACGGCCAGGTCGTGAAGCTCCATCACCCCGAACACACAGAACTAAGGCACATCTGGCATACCCAGATCGGGGCGATTGCCGCACCGTTTGTTCCGGTTTTCATGGGTTGCACGGAGGTACCCGAGGAATTTCGCCAGCACCGCTATCTCACGACCGGCGAAGACGCCCGCTTCCTCAACGATCGCCACGCCACCGATGACGATGCGAGCTCCGTTTCGACGGTGCCGCAGGGTATCGAGTCGACGCGCTCTGCCACCGTGATTTTCAAACGCCTGCTTTATCTCATCCTCCAGCGACACGAGGATTATCTGGCCGAGATCACGACAATCTGGGAAGCCGTGGAAGGCCGCCTGCTCGCCGACCACCCCGATGTCGTGAAGACCGCCCGTGTTCTGCTTGATGCCGGTGAAACCGACCTCGCGTCCCGGCACCTGACGTATTACTGCGGGACCGAACTTCTCGCCGCGCTGGAACTGGCCGAAACGCTCTGTGCCGCGATCGAGGCCACCACCCGTGCCTTCCACGGCATCTCTGTCGATATGACACCGCGTTCGGCAGAACAGGTCTGGTGACCCGCAATCAGAGCATCCCGTTTGCGATTTCCTGATGCCCTCGAAGAATCTCCGCAGCGATCTGCGCGTCGGGTTCGAGCGACCATGTATCTTCCTGATGGCTGCCTCCCAGGATGATCGCATCGTTGCGCGGGAACATGCAGAGATCCCGGGCGCCATCCAGATAGGCATAGGTGATTTCAGGCTGAGGCATCAGCAGTGAGAACTGCCCTTTCAACGGCACCAATGCGTCATCGCCAAACAACGCGCGGCTGCCAAGTCCCGCGCAGTTGACGATCAAAGGCTCTTCAAGTCCCGCAAGCTCCTCAGCGCTGTCGAGCGACCGGACCTGGACCACGCCATCGCGTACGAGAAAATCATCCAGCATCTGACGGAGGTAAACCCCGGTCTCGATCATCATGGTTGGCAGACTGCTTGCGTATGGCGTGGGGAACGGGTGCTCTCCGGGCGCGTAATGCGTCAACGGATAGAGTTCCGGCGTGATGGCAAAGTCCCAAGGCTGGGATTGGGGCTGATCGCCAATCAGATAAAAGTCGAGCCAGTGGACGCCATAACGTTCGCCGACGAAATTCTGGAAATAGCGGTGCGCAAAGCGCGCAGCACGCTGGAGCTCGGCAACAATCGGATCATCGCGATAGTCATCTCCAACGACACTCGTCACGCCGAACAAGGCGGCTGCGACATTG
>Ga0233427_10004936_pt1 | contig 10861 bp, 14 predicted proteins | sample SI_118_April2016_5_FD_179885 | JGI IMG/M metagenome (GOLD analysis project Ga0233427, IMG submission 179885) | Seawater microbial communities from Saanich Inlet, British Columbia, Canada - SI_118_April2016_100_MG | ecosystem: Environmental > Aquatic > Marine > Inlet | place: Canada: British...
CGACCCCGTGGCAGCCAACTGGGAGCCTGGGTTTCAGATCAGAGTTCTGTGTTATCTTCAAGGAAAATTCTGGAAATGAAGCTTGATGAAATAAAGCGGAAATTTGGTGAAAATGAAATACCGTTGCCAGAATTTTGGGGTGGATTCAGAATTAAACCGAAAAGATTTGAATTTTGGCAGGGCCGGCCTAACCGTCTTCATGATCGATTCTTATATTCAAAGATTGATGATGAATCATGGAAAATAGAGCGTTTGGCTCCGTAAAATTTTAATAATGATACAGTCGTAAAAAGACCTGAGATCGTGTAATTTTGGGTAAAGAGAGAACTCTTGCTATTAGCTCTGTTGCACTAATATCATTAAGATTTCTCCATTCTGTAGAAATGACTGTGTGTATTTAAGACTTCTTATGACAGTTATTAACAATTAAATAAAAGAGAAAAATTAGCTTACAGGAGAAACATGGAACTAAAAGTTAAACAAGTTCAACGGGTGGACGGTGCAAAAGAAGCTTTGTATCTTCCCGCACTTTTTGGTGGACTGAGAATAACCGTAAGACATTTCTGGCGCAACCTTTTTGGCGCAAAAGATGTGGTGACTATCAGCTATCCAGAAGAAAAACGCCATGTCTCCGAACGATGGCGCGGACGACATCGGTTGACTCGGCTTGATAACGGATTTCTCAGTTGTGTTGCCTGTTATATGTGTGAAACCATTTGTCCCTCAGAATGCATTCACATTGAGGCTGGTGAGCATCCAGACCTTTCAGTTGAAAAATATCCTGTAGTATTTGATATCGACGAACTACGCTGCGTTTTTTGCGGACTATGTGTTGAAGCATGTCCAAAAGACGCCATTCGAATGGACACCGGAGTGATTTCAATGGCCTATACCTCTCGTCATACATTTGATTTTACACGTGATCTACTCAAAGACAGTTATGACCCAAAATCTCACTCCAATACTAAGTATGAGGATAAAGACCTGCCCTCCCCCAAAGACCAGACTGAAGCTCTGCCCAATTCTCTGGGAGTACCAGCGACATAAAATCTTTGCATGAGCACCTCCAACGAAGTTTTCACCCCCGAAGAACAAGTCATTCTTTCTTCTTACGTCACCAATACAGACCGCTCCGTTTTTGTACTCACTAATCTTCCCGAGGTAATAAAAGGTGCGCTTTTTTCGCGCTACTCCCGTTCGACTCTTGGACTTCGTACATTACTGCTCAGGGATTTTATTCAGGAAAAAGAATCCAGATTTTCTGACATGCAAACTGGTTCAAACCAATCGAATTCTGCAAAAGAGACGGAACTGGCCATTGAATCTGCACAAAATTTTTATGACAGGATACTTGATGGCTATGGTGACGATTCTATTGGTGAGCTTGGTGGTGCACATCTGGCGTTGGAAAATATTTCCATTTTAGCTACCAAAACTTTGGAAGATGCACGAATCGGAGGTTCTCCATTAGAAAAATCGACTCGCTACGTAACTTTTGCAGAAAAAATAACCGGATTGTCAGGAAATGAAGAGTTCCGATTTTATCAAGAACCAACTTTACTAAATTCCGCGCACCGTGACTTGTATTTGGAAACTTGCAGGAACCTGTTTGAAACCTATGTTCGTTTTACTGAACCACTGCGGACACACGTCCGGAAACAGTTGCCTCGTGATCAAGAGATTAGTCAATCCGCATACGATCGTTCCGTCAGGGCACGTGGATTTGATATTATCCGTGGATTATTACCATCTGCTACTCTGACGAACATGGGTGTTTTTGGTAACGGGCGATTTTTTGAAACCCTGATAATGAAATTAAGAACTGAGCCCTTCGGAGAGCTGAACGAAATTGGTCAATTTGCCTTTGAAGAATTAACAAAAGTAATTCCTTCTTTTGTACGGCGTGCAGAAGCTGGACACCGGCATTTTCAGGATTTCCAAAATTTTAGTCTGGCCCAGAAAAAACTCATTAGTAAATTTAACTCAAAGTATCTGGGGCAATTAAAAGCAGACTCTGCGGAAGCAGTTAGACTGGTAGATTTTGATCCAGAAGCGGAAACCAAACTTCTGTCAGCCTTGCTTTACTCACACTCCGGTTTGACTTTACAACAAATACGTGATCGTGTCCGCGCTCTACCGGATTCAGAAAAAATCAGACTGATTGAAGAGACTGTTGCCTTGCGAAATCACCGACGGCATAAACCGGAACGTGGTTTTGAGATGCCTTTCTACACTTTCGATATTTTGGGGGATTACGGTATGTACCGCGATTTACAGAGACACCGGATGCTCACCCAGGAACGTCAACCACTGACTACACGCTTTGGTTATGATACACCCTATGAAATTGAAGATGCTGGTTTAGGTGCAGAGTATCATGAGACCATGGCCCGATCTGCTGAAGCCTTTGAAACGATTGCTAAAGATTTTCCCTATGAAGCACAATATGTGGTGCCAATGAGTTACAATATTCGCTGGTATGTACATATTAATTTACGTGCCCTGATATGGCTGACGGAAATTCGCAGTACTCCACAAGGACACACCGGATATCGTCGTATTGCCCAGGAAATGTTTCGGAAAGTGGAAGCAGCACAACCTTTGCTGGCGAAATATATGAAATTTGTTGATTTGAACGAGTATTCTCTTGGCCGCCTGAGTGCTGAACAGCGTCAAGAAGACAAACAAGCTTAAATCAATCCCACTTTACTTAGCTAATATTTTGTGGTTTGCTCTTCTCGGTCTGGAAGTGTAAAGTACTAGACCATAAATGATTAACGGTAAAATAGAATTAACAGGAGATAAAAATGCCAGAAAATTTTCAGGTCATTAGCCATCCACTTGTTCAGCACAAACTTTCGCTGATGCGTAAAAAGAGCACCTCCACCCAGAGTTTTCGTACATTGATCCGGGAAGTAGGTACTTTGCTGGCTTACGAAGTGACCAAGGACTTGCCGCTCATTTATGAGGAAATCGAAACACCACTGATGAAAATGAATGCTCCTTTTCTGGAGGGGAAAAAACTTTGTCTGGTTTCAATATTAAGAGCAGGTAACGGATTGTTGGATGGATTTATGGAACTTCTTCCATCTGCGAGAGTTGGCCACATTGGGCTGTATCGTGATCCAGAAACACTGGTCGCAGTTGAATATTACATGAAACTTCCAGATTTAATCAATCAACGCCTGGTTTTAGCACTAGACCCCATGCTGGCCACCGGGCATTCTTCTGCTGCGGCAGTAACACGTTTAAAGGAAAATGGCGCAAAAAATATTCGCTTTGTCTGTCTGTTGGCAGCACCGGAAGGCATTGAATATTTTAATGAAGTACATCCGGATGTGCCTATTTTCGTTGCTGCAGTTGATGATAGATTAAACGACCATGCTTATATTTTACCCGGATTAGGAGATGCCGGAGATAGAATTTTTGGTACAAAATAAAAATTAAAGTTAAAGCCAAAAAATAAATTCTTGTGACTGCGGATATGGATTCAGTTTGGACAGTCCTCACTAATCCAGAATAAATAGTAGTTTGTGATCCGGGGCCACAACCCACTGAAACCATTGAAGAGGATCACTTCAAAGGCAAAGTAACAATTAAAATCGGTCCTGTGGCAGCCAAATTTAATGGCGACGTTGAATTCAGTAAACGGGACAGTTCAACTTAAGAACTGGCAATGGAAGGAAAAGGAGCAGACATCAGCGAACAATGAGGAGCAATGATGAACATGGAAGTCTCTCTAAATACGCAAGAAACATTCACTGACTTTTCGTGCATTTTGATTGTGTCTATCACGGGCCAGATCGCTCAGTTTGGTTCACTCATGATTGAAGCTGTAAATAACAAACTCTTTGAACAAATCATCCATAATTATTCCAATTTGCTTACACAAGAAAATGAAAGAGGCAATGTGGATGAGGTTCCTTCAGCAGTAGAACCAGTCAAAGCAGCATCACTTGCTGGTTCAATTATTGTGTCTAAACTCAAAATAAAGTTTGGCAAAAAAGCAGAATTAGAATGAAAACATTACGGCGCATTTTTAATTTTTCTCTGCAATGATTTCCGCAATTATTCTTGCAGCTGGTGAATCCCGGAGAATGGGAGTCAAAAACAAGCTGCTTCTGCCAATCAGCGGGGAAGTGTTGATCCGTAACTTTGTGAAATCGGTCTGTGCCTCAAACGTAAGTGAAGTAGTGGTAGTGGTTGGTCACGAAGCAGACAAAATCGAAGAAGTTTTACAGGGGCAACCGGTGCGGTTTGTAGAAAATATAAACTACATGGAGGGCATGACATCCTCTATTCAAGCAGGAATACAGGCTGCATCTGAGCGAAGCGAAGGCTTGATGATTTGCCTTTCTGATCAACCGTTCATTGAAACCTCCGATTTTAATTGTTTAATTCATGAGTTTACTGATTTATTCGATTCTGAAAGTTCTTTGATTATTGTTCCAGTTTTTAAAGGACAGCGCGGCAATCCAGTTTTGTTTTCCCGCCAATTCAGAGACATTATTTTACAACACAAAGGTGAGGGCTGCAGGGGCATTATTCAAAACCACCAGGAGTGTATCCGGGAAGTCACAATGGAAAATGATAACGTTTTGAAGGATGTGGATACCTTGGAAGATTATAAATTGTTTTTTACGGATCAAAACTCCATTATTTGAAACCAAATGACAAAGAATTTTATTTCGAATTATAAGTTAATACTGAATCACTAGCTATAATTCTACTAGAAGCAAAGTGACAAAAAATGTCCAACGAATATTTTAAAAAGTTAGCTGAACTAAATGCATCGGGAGTTTCGTTTGCTGTGGCAACAGTAATCAAAATTACAGGATCAGTTTCTGCTAAACCTGGAGCAAAATCTATTATTGACAGCAAGGGACAAACCATATTTGGCTGGGTCGGAGGTGGATGCGCTGAGGAAGCTGTGCGGGAAGCCTCTCTGGAAAGTATGCGTGACGGCCAAACCCGGATTGTACCTCTCGATCTCGATGATGAAATTTTAGGCGTTGGGATGCCCTGCGGAGGCACCATGGAAGTTTATGTGGAACCGTATATGCCACGTCCTGAATTAATGATTGTAGGACACGGACGCATCGCCGAGGTTTTGGCACAATTGGCTCACACTGTTCATTTTTCTATCACAGTCAACGATTCCGTAGCGACCCGTGAAACTTACCCGATGGCCGAGCGTTTGATCACTTCGGATTTGGATTTCAGTAAAATGGAAATTGGACCTCAGACTTATGTCGTGGTTGTTACTCAACATAAAGGCGACCAGCATTCTATTAAAAAATCCTTGGAGGGGAATGGGCCGTACATCGGTTTGGTAGCCAGCACCAAGCGTGCTAAACTGGTCTTTGAGTATTTACTCGATGAAGGTGTTGCTCCAGAAGAATTAAAGCGGGTACATTCTCCAGCAGGTTTGGATTTTGCCGGAACGACCCCTGAAGAAATAGCTTTGAGCATTGTCGGTGAAATGGTGACCATCCGTCGCGGTGGTTCCGGAAAATCAATGATGGAATTTAAATAAGTTTGTCCCTGAATCCTGATATTAGCCACAGACAAAACGGACAAAACAGATAATATTTCTGTGCTAATCCGCAAAAATCTGTGGTTGTTTTTTTGCGCAAAAAAATGCAACAACATCCTTTAGCATCAAAAGTACGAGGTGATTTCCCAATTCTAAAACGTGAAATTAACGACTTCCCTCTGGCTTATCTGGACAATGCAGCTACTACTCAAAAGCCGCAATGTGTAATTGACTCACTGTTGGACTTTTATTCAACTCACAACAGTAACGTCAGCCGCGGAGTTTACACGCTTGCCGAAGAAGCAACCGAAATTTACGAAGAAGGCCGCGAAAGCATTGCGAAATTTATTGGCGCAACTGATTCTGGAAATATAATTTTTACCCGCGGAACCACGGAGTCAATCAATCTTGTTGCTTCTGCTTGGGCGCAACACATTTTAAAAACTGGAGACCAGATCATCGTGACTGAAATGGAACACCATTCCAATCTGGTTCCGTGGCAAATGGCTGCACAAGCATCCGGAGCAGAATTGGTGTACTGGCCAATCACTCCGGAAGGCGGAAGCACCGGTGTAGGTTTTTTGGAATTTGAAAAGTTGGAAGATTTGATGACAAATTCTGTTAAACTGCTTGCAGTAACTGCAGTTTCCAATGTTTTAGGAACAGTTAATCACATTGCGAAAATCGTAGAAATGGCACACAAACGTGGCATTCCAGTTTTGGTGGATGCAGCTCAGGCAGTGGCACGGATGCAGATTGACGTTACAGGTTGGGATTGCGATTTTCTCGCTTTTTCAGGACACAAAGTATACGGCCCCACAGGAATCGGGGTACTTTACGCAAAAAAAGAACGCCTCGATGAAATGCAGCCGTTTCAAGGCGGCGGCGGAATGATTCGCCAAGTCGGGCGGCAAGCTTCAACATGGGCAGATTCTCCGCAGAAATTTGAGGCGGGAACTCCTCCTGTGGCCGAAGTTTGCGGATTGGCGGCAGCCTTGGAATATGTATCTGATGTCGGAATTTTAGAAATTCAAAAGCATGAAAAAGAACTCACTGCCCATGCTCTGAACAGGTTCGCAGAGTTTTCAGATCTGGAACTTTATGGACCTCAGGAAACCTGCGACCGAACTGGCGTGTTGAGTTTCAACCTTCGGAATGTGCATCCTCACGATGTAGCGCAAGTTTTGGACGAGCGTGGAATTGCAGTACGTGCCGGACACCACTGTACGCAAATACTGCATGAGCATCTTGGAGTCGCGGCAAGCGTTCGCATGAGTTTTGGAATTTATAACGAAGTATCAGAAATCGACCATTTATTTAGCACACTTGATCTAGCTAGAGATATTTTTTTGGATTGATATGAGTACTAGTTCTATTTACAGGGATCTGTTGCTGGATCATGCACGACATCCAAAAAATTCAGGATGTTTGGAGCATCCGGATTTGAAGGCATCCGCTTTCAATCCGCTTTGTGGAGATGAGCTGGAACTGACTTTAGCCTTGTCCGGAGAAACCATTCATGACTGCAAGACACAAGTACGGGGCTGCACTATTTGTATTGCTTCAGCTTCAATGATGAGCGAGTTTATTTTGAAAAGAACTCTGTCAGAAGTAATGCAGATTAGTAAAGAGTTTAACAAAAGCCTCCGAAATGATACTGAGAATATTCCTGAAACTATAGAATATCTGCGGCCGTTGATTGACTTGAAACCGCATCGGAGCCGTATAAAGTGCATGAGACTGGCGTGGGATGCGCTTGAAGATTGTGCTGCACAACACCAAACTTGAGTTGCCGTAACGAATGCACGGGACTAATAACGGAATAATTTATGTTTTCAAATGAAACAGAACAAATCCGGCAAATGCTGGAGAAACAAAATTACGTGACTGATTCAGCAATCGTAATGTCAGTCTATTTGGCAAAAACTCTCCAAAAACCATTATTGGTTGAAGGTCCTGCAGGTGTAGGTAAAACGGAAATCGCAAAAGTAATGGCAAAAGCACTGGATACAGATTTGATTCGGCTTCAATGTTATGAGGGACTTGACGCAAATATGGCGCTTTATGAATGGAACTATCAGCGTCAGTTGCTCCATATCAAACTTGAAGAGGGTAGTGACAAATCACTGGCTGAACGAGAGTCCACTATTTTCAGTGAAGATTTTTTACTTAAACGGCCCTTATTGCAGGCGATTACGCATCACAAACCACCGGTTTTATTAATTGATGAACTGGACCGCTCAGACGAGGAGTTTGAAAGTTTTTTGCTGGAAATATTATCTGAATGGCAAATTACTATTCCGGAAATCGGCAGCATACGTGCCAAGGAAAAACCCTATGTGATTTTGACCAGCAATCGAACCAGAGAATTATCGGATGCCGTTCGCCGACGCTGTTTTTATTTGTGGATGGATTATCCAGATTACGAAAAAGAACTGGCGATTGTGCGGAGCAAAGTTCCAGGAATAGATCTGCGTCTCGCCAAACAAATATGCATTTTTATGGAATTGATTCGGAAGCAAAAGCTGGAAAAAGTGCCTGGAGTTGCAGAAACTTTGGATTGGGCCAGGTCACTAGTCATGCTGCATCAAGACCATCTGGATCCAGAAATGGTGAAAGCAACACTTGGTATAGTTTTCAAAGACCGCGTGGATATAGAACATATAAAGGATTCACTGGCTGATTTTTTTGATATGGTTGGTGTAAAATTTAAAGAAGTTCCTGTAATATAAGTTATTTAATTTAAGTAATTCTTTTATCCTTCGACATTATTTTTTCTGAAAAGCTCTATGCAAGGATTTAACAACAGAATATTTTTTCTTGCACTGGCAGCTGTTGTAGGAGCTGCAGCAATTTATATAAATTCCAAGAATGGAACAGTTACTTCCTTATCCGGAGAAAATATTCCAAAAACTTCAACTTCAAATCAAGAGGTAATATTGACAAATACAACTTCGACAGACACCATCACCACTGCAAGTGGATTGCAGTACCATGTAATTGCAGAAGGCTCCGGAACAGAAAGTCCTGGACCAGACAGTGTCGTTTCTGTGCATTATCGTGGAAAACTTACAGATGGATTTGAATTTGACAGTTCTTACAAACGAAACCAGCCTGCTACATTTCCTGTTAATGGAGTTATTCGCGGATGGACAGAAGCCCTGCAATTAATGAAGGTGGGAGATAAGTGGGAACTGACAATTCCACCGGACCTGGGTTACGGGAGTCAAGGTGCTGGCAGTACTATTCCTCCTGATGCTACACTTATATTTGAGGTTGAACTTCTTGAAATCCGTTAACAAGGCTCAGACCTCAAAACTGTAACATTATTTCTGTAATTCTTTGAGAGTATCAATAATTCCCTGAAATAGACGGTGTACCATTTTTTCTGTCATTGGCCCATTATTTAGCTTTGTTAAGCGATTAAGCAACTCTTTTTCCCGCTGAGGTACTACCACTTCCGACTCTTCTTTTTGCTTTATTACTCCAATTTTAACAACGCATTCCGCACGTTCGTTGAGCAACTTCAACATTTCTGCATCCAATTCGTCAATGCGTTTTCTTAATTTGTCCAAATTATCTCCATTATTTTATCTATGACTAACTACCGTAAAAACTTAGTATTTATTGTATTTGGTTTTTTTAAAAAAAATGATCGTATGTATAAGTAACAAAAAGTTCAAAAAACGCAATAGCTACAATGGAACTATCCGTTATTTGATGAATAATCTTGTATTTTACAGATTAAAGCAATAAAATTTGTAGATTAACTTTTTTTAGGTACTGTCATTTTCTAATAAAAATTTTATATGCGTGCCAAACTGATTGCGGCAAACTGGAAAATGAACGGCTCGTTTGCATTGATAGATGCGATGCAGAAAGTGCTCAGCCCATTGTTAGAAGAGACAACTTGTGAAATAGTGATTTGTCCTCCAGATGTTCTGCTTTCTTCACTGAATAATACAGTTAAAGGATCCCGAATCGCAGTTGGCGCTCAAAATGTTCACTCTGAAACTTCAGGGGCTTTTACAGGGGAAACATCTGCACCATTATTACAGGAATGCGGAGTTCAGTGGTGTATAGTTGGACATTCAGAACGCAGGATTTTATTTGGTGAAACCGACGATTTCATCCGTAGTAAGACAGAGATTCTGCTCAAACATGGTATCCGCCCTATTCTCTGTATTGGAGAAACGTTGGAGCATAGGGAGTCTGGCAATCACGAAGAAAAAGTAATTGCACAGCTAGTCAAGGGATTGTCCGGATTAGCTGTAGATGATCAGAAACGTTGTGTACTTGCCTATGAACCAATTTGGGCTATAGGCACAGGAAAAACCGCCACACCGGAACAAGCAAATTCCATGCACAAGATAATTCGGAAAGAGTTGGAATCACTGGCCAGTTCGGAAGCAGCAGAAAATATGCAAATCCTTTACGGTGGAAGTGTAAACTCGGAAAATGCAAAAACTTTACTTTCTCAGTCTGAAATTGACGGTACTCTTGTAGGTGGTGCCAGCATTAAAATAAACGATTTCCCACAGATTGTAGCTGCAGGCAGTTAATTATAAATCTCTTTAGAACTGTTTTTATGTTTGAATTAATTCTAGTTATTCACATTATTGCGTGTATTTCAATAATCTTTTTTGTTCTTCTTCAGTCCGGCCGGGGTGCCGAACTTGGTGCTGCATTCGGTAGTGTTGGTCAGGCAAACTCTGTACGGGGAAGTATGACTGGTGTAGGTAAAATTACTACCGGTGTGGCGATTGTTTTCATGCTGACCTCTCTCTCTCTTGCATATCTTTCCTCAGATACTGCCAGTGATTCAGTAGTACGTGACTTGGCTCCTGCCGCAACAACTATTCCTGTTGAAGAACAAATGCTAATTCCTGATGAAGACACGCAGGCAGAAAAAACTTTGGATATTCCTCCAGCTGAATTACAACAGAAAGTTGCACCACCTATCGAATCTTCATCCGGGAACTAAGACTTACTGGTCACAAAAATCTCCTCTGACTGTTACGAATGCACACTTTGAGGTTGTTTTGCTGATTTAAACCTGACTACCTGTATTTTGGTCAACTTTTGACTGCCCTCGTACAATTCGATGATCCCCCTTCTTATCTCAAAGTCTTTCCAACTGTAATAATAAAATCAATTATGACTGAAACACAAATTTCGGAAAATCCGGTATTCTAAACTGAATTTATTTAAATTAAGCTTGTTGCATTTATTAAGAAACTGATCCATTGTGGTTCTGAACAATTATAGTGTAGAACGGAATGTAATTATTTTAAGGACTGCTAATGAAATTTTTGAAACAAATAA
>Ga0233427_10004941_pt1 | contig 10856 bp, 9 predicted proteins | sample SI_118_April2016_5_FD_179885 | JGI IMG/M metagenome (GOLD analysis project Ga0233427, IMG submission 179885) | Seawater microbial communities from Saanich Inlet, British Columbia, Canada - SI_118_April2016_100_MG | ecosystem: Environmental > Aquatic > Marine > Inlet | place: Canada: British...
AAAAAATCTATAGAAGGAATAGTAGGAGTAGATTTAAGTATTGCAGAAAAATAATTAGGGTCAGTGTGTAATTTATGCTGTAATGTTTTTTCCAGCTATTCTATTTCTACACTCTAATAAATAGTATTAATTAGTTTTAAGAAGTTAATGTTGTACCCCATCTTCAATCCCAACTCTTCAACCAGCGCCGAACGGTACGCTCGCTAACAATCTCCCGAATGGCTGCAATCAGTGGTGGGAGATAACTATATTAGGCTGCTCTCTAATGGAACAACCCAGCTGCAGAAATGGCGCTGATCTCGCTCTAACCCATCCTCGAAGCCGCTTGAGTACTCAAGGGTTATCTCCTCTTCCTCTCTTCTGGGATTGCGCAGGTATCCTGCCATCCATCCATCTATGTATTCAGAATTAACATTGAGCTCTATCATCCTGCAGACAGAGTCGTAATAGTTTAATTGGGCCATCTACTACACCATCTTAACTAATAACACTACAAATAGAACCACGGCTAACAGAGGAAAGATAGCTCCTTGCCAATCTCCTGCTTCTGCTTGCGGACTGTTATTCATCATCTGTTTAGCTCTTGGGAATATGTAGATGATCATCATTATAAGTAATAAAGCTGACCCTATCTTCATCCAATCCATATTTTTTTCTTCCTCTTGTTACAAACAAAAGCCCCGATCAGGCGGGGCTTTTTTACGAAATAGTGCTATGCAGAGCTAGTATATTTCATGAGTAATATATGCAGTTATTTAGTCGTCTCCGCGCATTGCACCAAGGATATGAAGCAGATGAACAAATAGATTGAAGATATTGATATAGAGTCCGACAGTCATCATAATGTAGTTAGCCTGTGGATCATGAATCATACGGCTTGTGTCATACAGAATAAATCCACTCATTAGTAGAATTACCACTCCAGATATTGCAAGAGATAGAGCTGGGATTGCAAAGAAGATATTTGCCAGTGATACTACTAACATCATCAGTAGTCCAGCAATTAGAAATCCACCCATAAAGCTAAAGTCTTTCTTAGTAGTTAACGCATAACCAGAGAGACCGAGGAAGATAATACCTGTGCCGCCGAATGCTGTTGCAATCAGCTCACTACCACCAGGAAGCGCAAGATACTGAGTTAGCATTGGACCTAGCCCAAAGCCCATCAGTCCAGTAATGGCAAATACAACTCCAACCCCAGCAGCAGAGTTAGCGTAACGCGGCAGTACCATCCAGATTAATCCCATTGCTCCTAGCAGTGTAATAATTCCTGTCATCGCAGGTGGCTGCATCGCAACCGAAACAGCTGCCATCAATGCACTAAAGAGTAGTGTCATAGAGAGCAGTTTATAGGTGCTCTTGATTACTGTATTAGTTGCAAGGGTAGCTTGTTGACTACGGGGGAGTGCTTGTTCAAGTGGATTCATTCTTCTCTCCTGATTATTTTATATAAAGTTCTACATTATAGCAGATAGTGGGGGTAGTTTAGCATATTACAATGATTGTTTAGTGGATTAATCTCACATTAATTTTGTAATAGTTGCAGCAAATTCTTGAAAATCTTTCAGATGATATCGGCATTTTCGGGGCAGCGCTCGCTAATGCGCTCCACACAACGACGCAAAGATTCAATTTTTTTGCAACTAACTCCATATCCATGCGGCTCTTCTCTCGTCTAAAATACGGGTTCGATAAGGAATAAAATCTTCGTAATCAATTAAGTATCGGCTTAACATTTTACCATGTTCACCCTCACTTTCAATAAGGCGTTCACTAGTTTGTAATATTTTTCCTAATAGAGGAATACCTACGCTAGAGAGATCAATCAGATCAATTTGGCGACCAGATACCAGCGCAAGCTGCTCTATTTAAAGTGATACGCTGTTTTAGCGATAATTTTTTTCAAAGAGTACTGCTAGGTCAAGATCGCTCTTAATATTGGGCATTCCCAGAAGAGAGTGAGCCAAATAGAATAGCAAGTTTAACTTAGCTCAAAGCGGGCATTACTACTTTGCGCCTACAACTGGGAATTAAAGGGATAATATCCTCACAAAGCTATAAACCTTCTTTAGGTCTAACATTAGACCAAATCAGTTCACCACCAACATCAGATGGATTAACTCCAGCATACTTTAATGTAGTGCCATCCCAATGCCATAAAAACCTAGCACCAATATGCTCATTAGTAGCACCACGATCAGTATTATATAAAATATATTCAAGATCTAGTGTATCGTCACCTGCTTTTAAAGTTAAATTAGTTGGCATTTCTACAATAACTGTATATCGATCACTACGATCATTTTCATGGCAATCATTTACATCTCCAGATGCACACTTAAAACCATTTCTTTCACTGGTACTTGTGCGATACAGCCCTTCTGTTTTAATAGAATCCCATTCCATTAAAACATTTACTTCTGAAGATAAATCCGTTGCAGATAGCGCATCAGCAAGCTTTTTATATGCAACGGTCGACCCCCATGATGTGTAATGCCTATCAACATTACCAAAACCACCATCACCACTAAGATCAATCCAGTTGGTTGATGGGCCGTTTGCAGCGTGTAGTGCTGTTGTTCTTACCTTTTTTGAAGAATCATTTGGAAATACTGCTTCAGCAGCAATAGAGGTATAAGGACTAAGGGTTATATAATAAGTATCATAAGTAGTGCCAACACTACATTTATTTAAAGTTACAGGGTACTTAGAAGATGTTCCGCCAGTTGAACCAGCTAACTCCATTACTAAATCATCACCTTCCCATATAGTACAACGAGACATGTCATTTGCCGCAAGCTTACCAAGCTCTAACTTATAAATAGTAACTGGCCTTTGGGTTGCCTTACCAATACAAGTTCCATAGCTATTACTACTCATAGTAAAACTACCTGCAGCAGCAATTGCTGCACAAGTTGATGTACAACCAGATTGGTATGCCATGGTAGGACTAGAACAGAACGTAGGTGCTGCTGCAAATGACCAAGATGCAAATAAAATGCCAATTGTTAATAAAATGTTCTTATTCATACTATAGACCATCTACTGATCTAGGCTTGCCAATTATAAGCTCACCACCTCCATCTTCCTGCATAACTCCGATATATTTCAATGTACCACCATCGTTATTCCAAAGAAAATATGCACCCACATGTTCGGTCTCTCCACTACGATCAGAGGCATATTTTATATATTCAATATTTAAAGTTTCATCACCCTCTTTCAAGGTTAGCGGCAATCCCGTCATAGGGAAAAGATTTGGATTCATCATAGCTATCATTTTATTGTCAGCTATATTTGCATTACAGTCATTTACATCGTCTGCAGCACATAAAAATCCTGCCCTCGAAGAACTATCTGTAAAATTTACATAATTATCTTTATACATGTCTATATACATTTCTACATTGCTGCTATTAGCAAGGTCGGTATCTGAAGGCACTTCACTTAATTTTTTAAAGTGGCCACTAGTCAGTCCTGCATCAGGCTTCATATAATACTTCGAGGTGTCTATGTAGCCAGTATCTCTCCAGCTAGATATGTTTGAATTGTCTACAGCTCCGTCTTTAGCAGCGTAAATACTAGTTGTTCTTGCTATTTTTCCACTATTATCAGGAAAAGCAGCCTCCGCAGCAAACTTATTATATCTATCTAAAGTCATGTAAATAACGTCAAACTCTACACCCTTTTTACAACTAGAAAGGTCGATTGGAAATTTAGAATTAATGTTAGCTTTTACTCCACTTAAATTAACGGTCAAGTCATCACCCTCCCAAATTGTACACCTTTGCTCATTGCCAATCTCAACCCTGCCCAGCTCAATCTTATATATTGTAAGAATGTCAGAAGTAGCTTTACCGACACACCTACCATAATTGCCACTAGATAAAGAAAAGCTTCCTGCAGTAGCAATTGCTGTACAAGTTGACACACAACCGCTTTGACTTGCCATGGTAGGACTAGAGCAAAATGTTGGTGCTGCAGCAAATGACTGAGATGTAAATAAAATACTGATTATTAATAAAATTCTTTTCATATTACTATAATCCTTCGTTAGACCTAACATTTGTAACAACAAAATGACTTCCTCCGTCACCTGTTGTTTCAACGCCTGCATATTTCAAAATCCCTCCGTCATTAAGCCAAATAAACTTAACGCCTTTAGTTTTATTAGTTCCTCGTTCAGAATTGTATCTTACGTATTCAAGATCAAGTGTATCGTCACCCTCTTTTAAAGTTAATGGAAAACCAGTAACATATGCTGGTTGCATCATTGATACATACCTATCAGAATTACCAGCTATTTCTTGACTACACTCTACACTATCATCAGGATCACAAAACCAACCAGTTCTAGTACTTGTGTCTGTTGCCCATGCCTTCAACGATTTAATCAAGTCCCATTCCATTGTTACATTGGTGGAACTAGATAGATCAGTAGCTGAGGCAGATGTCCCTAATTTTTTATGAGCACTTGTATTACTTCCCGGTGTAAAGTAATACAAACTACTGTCTGCAAACTCTACATCTCTCCACGTAGCAAGTGTTGCCGTACTATGACCAATGTCTTTTGCTGCATATGTACTTGTTGTTCTAACCTTGCTTCCTGAGTTATCAGGAAATACTGCTTCAGCAGCAAACTGCTCAAATGTATCCGTTGTTATTAGGAGTGTATTGTATGCCACCCCCACTGTACAACTTGTTAAATTAATAGGATATTTAGATGCTAGGCTTGCAGTTGATGAACCACCAAGTTCAATCGTAAGGTCATCACCCTCCCAAATAGTACATCTAGAAATATCACCTGTGGCTTTTGCCATCTCAATCTTATAAACAGAAATGGATTTCTTGGTTACTTTACCTTCACAAGATTCGTAACTATTAGTTGGAATTCCACCGGCACCATTATTAATAACAACATCACCAGCAGCAACTGCTGCTGCAACTGCTGCACAAGTTGATGTGCAACCACTCTGATATGCCATGGTAGGACTAGAGCAAAATGTTGGTGCCGCTGCAAAAGACTGAGATGTAAACAATACACCAATTGTTAATAAGACTCTTTTCATATTACTACAGTCCTTCGTTAGATCTAACATTAGAAACCCCAAGAGATGCACCATCATTACTGCCAAATCTTGCACCAACATATTTCAGTGTTCCACCATCGTTATACCACATAAATTCTATCCCTTCATCTTGGTCTCCAGTTACAGATCCCGTGTAGGTAATATCTAACGTCTCATCACCTTCTTTTAATGTTATTGGGAAGCCGGTAGCAACTGCCATTGAATAGACTTGTATATATTTACTATCATCACCATCTATCGATGAAACACAATAATCTTTATCATCTGCAGAGGTTTTTGCCTCTTCACAATAAAAGTTAGTATCTGAATATCGGAACGTATGAGAGGAGTGTGTTGTTTTGAATGTATCATAAAACATCTCTATATTAGAAGATGAACTTAAATCATCATTGGACGGTGTTGCAACAATCTTTTTGAATACCTTTCCCGAACTTCCTGCATCTGGAATTACATATTGAAGAGTAGAGTCAGCAGAACCAATATCTCTCCATGTATTTAAACTAGTAAGATTAGTGTGTCCAGTATCTTTTCCCGAGAAAACACTCGTTGTTCTAACTATCTTTCCAGTACCGTCTGGAAATACCGAATCACCTGCAATTTTTTCATGCCGACCCATAGTTAGATAAAGAGCATCATAAGTAGTTCCAACAGTGCAGTTTTTTAATGTGGTAGGATTGTCAGAAGACATGTTGTCTGTTTTAGAAGTAAATTCAACACTAAGGTCGTTGTCCTCCCAGATTGTACAACGAGATGACTCACTCACATCGGTCTTACTACCCAATTCAACTTTGTAAATATATATTGTAGACTTTGTAATATCACCTTCACAAAAACCATAACTTCCAGAAGAAAGTACATAACTTCCAGCATCTGCAATTGCAGCACAAGTTGAGACACAACCAGATTGATGGGACATGGTAGGACTAGAGCAGAATACTGGTTCTGCTGCAAATGATTGAGATGTAAACAATACACCAATTGTTAATAAAATTCTTTTCACGCTGTTTTCCTAATTATCGAATGCTAACGGTGAATCCACCACGCTGTTTAACGATGGTGTTGGTTCGTCTAACCTTATCTAATCGTTGATCTTTCATGCTTTTTAAATCCTCGAAAGCTTTATCCGAGAAGAATTTAGATCGTCCTTTTATAGGCTCGTCAAAGTGATATGTCAATTTCACAAACTGTTCCGTACTTGCCGTTCCATCATAATCATGTATACCTGCTTCCAGAGATAGATTTGGTAAAATCTCTTTTCCAATATTGAGGCTATAGGTTTTACCTTTTAAATCAGATCCGCCATCTTCACCGTTCCACTTAAATTTCTTGGCATACAGTTTTGTACCTGGGATATATGGTATCTGTGTTCCAACTTCAAACTCAAAACCACCCAAAGCTCTTTCGGAGACGCTATTTTCTCCAGAAAGGGCATCAGTAATCGCAATATATTTGTTAGCATTTAACTCGAACAGTGATGATCTCAATTCAGCACCTATACTTGCTCTTTTATGGTTGTATGGGAATTCTTGATCATAAAATAGGTTGATGCCTGCCAACCACTTTTCATCATCAGACATACGGCGGTATCCAACACCAATATTTACTGTTTCACGACTATCATTTATAAATAGTGATCCCTGTACAAAAGTGGTGTCCTTTAAATCTATAGATTCAAAAATTGGTTGGACTGTTAAGATACTAAATGCAGGCTTTGATCCTTTAATAGCATCAATTGACACCTCCGTTCTTTCCAGTAGTGACTCAATTTTATCTTCAGCATATCCTGTAGCAGTATTTCCTAAGGAGAGAGCCTTATCCACTGCAGTATTTTTTAGTGTGCCGAGGTCATCTGCGGCGGAAGTAATAGAAAGGGTCGTTATTGTTGCTGTAAAAATAGCATAGCTTAATTGCTTCATCGTCATCTGTCTTATAGCTCCCATGCATTAAAAAAATAAATCAAATAATGTCGAGATGGTTAAGTCTCGATGTTTGATAAATAATACACTATAGTTATATTTTGTGCAAGACCTTTATGTTGATTTTTACCCCTGATAGGAGGAAAGAATGGGGTCAGGTCTAGAGTAAGTGGTCTTATATTTACCACGAATCTAGACCTGACCCTCAATCTTGCTGATAAATCTGCTTTTGAGGTTGCCGTAGAAGAGATGAAATTTAGATAGACCTGAGGTTCTCGTGTTGAAGAGCACCCCTCCCTCAAATATTCCTACAGACACTCTCCAATAAAGTTTGGAGCAGAATTTCTGTGATTCCCAACTAACACCATAGGAGCTTGAAATGCCATTGTTACTATTGTGTTGGGACTTGGTGGTTGGAGGCAAAAACTTATTTGGTCCTCATGTACTGATTCGATAAACCTCCAACCACCCGTTGGTTTCATTTGCCCAATAATTACCCACCAATAGAAATACTCTTTACGTTCTTCCTTTGGGATTAAAAGACGTACAAACTGCTTGTCCAATTCGTTATCCTTTAGTGGGGAAACTAAAACAGGATCAGCGCCTTCAGAATAGGAGCTAGAATAAGTTACATATCTTGGCCGTTCTGGCTTTATTAGATTGTCCTGAGATCCATATACGTACCCACTCACCACCCCGATAAGTAGCAATAAGCCAGCCCTCCTGATATATAAACTAAAAATCAATTTTAACTGCAGCACCAAAGAAATATTGGTCATCAATCTTGTCTATACTGGGACCAAACAGTGTAGCTGCGCCAGCTAGTATCATTTGTTCAGAAATCTGATACGAGCTAATTACTGATAAGTGTGTGTGATCATACAGCGTGGTCAACGATTCTGTTAGATTTACATAATTTACCTGTCCAGATTCATTTATTGATGTAGGTAATGACAAAGTCATATTTATATCTTTTACTAGCATGGTTTTTCCCATCGATAGATTGATAAGACCATTAGTGCCATCATATGATTTGGAAACAGTAAAATTAAAATCATTTAGGTCGATCTTACTAGGATAATGAAGAAGGCTGGCTCGATTTTTGCTGTTGATTCGAACGTACTGAGCATCAAAATCAATGCTTAATGATTTGGTAGAGTAACCCAGAGATCCCCCTGTATAGATTCCAGATTCAGTGCTACTTGAAAATGCACCTGCTGAGGATAGTCCTGCAGAAATATTCTTTGGGATTCCAATACCAGTGCTCATTGCAAAATAGAAGTGTTCATCAATAGCATGGCTCTTACGTATTCCCATTCCTTGTTTAAAAGAGGGTAGTGTTGCACTCGACTGTAGATAGTTTGGTATCAAATATTTAGCTGTTGAATCTGTTGGGCCTTTTTGTGGTGTTATGGCCCAAGCTCCAAAGCGAGTGGCAGAAAGATCATTTTCACCCCATTGAACACTAAATCCAACAGATGATCCACTTACCGGAAGTAATTGTGAGTTCAGGCCAAGCGAGCGGTGTAAATGGTTGCTTTCTTTCTCGCCTATAAACCAATTTATACCTGCAGTATCTTTGGTTGGTGCAATGGATCCTGTCACCGAGGTAACCTCTCCATTGCTTTTAAAAAGAGTAACTCCGTTATTGCTGTAACTCCTATCTTCTGGAAATAGTGAGAAAAAATCAGTGCTGAACTCTGTCTTGTTTGAAAAAATAAATTGATTAGCCGTGGTGTAGAAGGGCGCGCGTTGGTAAGAGTCTACGATCATAAGGTCGGTTTCAGCTAATCTAGAAGCAAAAGCAGAATAGACGGAAGCAGGGAGGTTGAGGTTTGATCCTGCTGTTGTATAGGTCAGTCCAGTATCTGTGTCAGACAATGTGAACATGGTGACCCCAACTGGAGAGGCTGCAGCATTCAAATCCATGAGGCCTTGTCCATAAATGCTATTGTCTGCATAAATTCCGCTGCTGTTTGCTGTTGTTAATAAGCGATCTCGTACCTGATGATAAGTTAGATTTGGAAATCTTGATTTTAAGGCAGCTAAAGCCCCTGAGACATGAGGGGCAGCCATAGAGGTGCCAGAAAGACGTTTATAGCTACCATCGTTGTATGTGGAATAGATGCCGGTTGTAGAGGTTCCTCCTCCACCAGGAGCTGCTAAGCACCATGCTGCAGAAACTCCACACATATTTGTATATGAGGCCTTATTGCCATCTAAATCAACGGCCATTACAGCAAGCCAGCCTGGCTGAAGAGCCGAGTAGTAGTAAGGAAGTCCAGCTCTTACTGACGGTTGTAAGCTATAATTATTGCCTGCTGCCCATATAAAAACAGCACCAGAATTAACAGATGACTGCATCTGTGTAAGAGTCAGAGGTCGCGATGCATCAATTGCTGATTTTGTTGTTGATGTGATTGGTACACTTGTTCCCCAACTATTGTTAAAAATTCTTGCTCCAGATGTAGTTGCTTTTAAAAAAACAGTTGACTCATCATTATCTGTATTTAATATAAATCTTCCATCACTGCTACTGCCAACTTTTATAGGGACAATTATTGCCTCGTATGCAATACCATGCATTCCTGCCTCATCTTTTGCACCAGCAACAATACCAGCAACATGGGTACCATGACCATTTTGGTCGGATGTTACCGTACTTGAACCGTCGTTTAGGTCGTATCCATCACTGATTCTTCCTGTAAATTCTGAATGGTTAGTATGTAATCCTGAGTCAATGATGGCTACTTTTACCCCTGATCCAGTGCCGCCATATGCATAGATATTTTTTGCATTCACAAGTGCTAGCCCCTCTTGGGCGTTATATTCTGTCGTTACAAAGCTGTCTGGTGTGTAGACTTCAGTACAGTTTCCCCCTCCACAAGTGGCAGAACCTCCACCTCCACTTCCGCCACCTAATGCAGTTAATGTAGCTAATGTACCAAGTGCTAAAATTACTTCAGCTGGTACTCCTAATAATGTTTTTTTAATCGATTCGCTGGATGCAGCTATTAATTCTTCACGACTAATAGTCTCTTTTTCGTTTGCGGCTTCCAGAATTTGTAGTATCTGATCTGGATGGTTTTCGATTGCAGCTGCAATAGCTTTTAATAATTCATCTTTTGTTTGGGTTTGCTCAAACACTGAATTGATGCTAGGTTTTTCCTCATTAGGAGTTGTTGATGGGATGGTGATCTGCCCTCTCGATATCTGTCCTAATAGGGCCTTTACTAGGGGCTCTACAATCTGATCTTTTGTGCCAGATAAGTACTTGAAAATATTTATGGTCTGATCTGAGTGCTCTTTTATTACATTAATAAGGCTGAAAATAATCTTTCTTTCATTCTCAGTGGAATTGATCATTTTTTTCAGGTCATCTGTCAGCTCAGTAACGTCATTTTTTTGTAGCTGTTGTTGTAACTTGGGGGGGGTAGAGTGGGTGTCTTGGATTGTTATTGAGTTCGCTATCGAAACAGGAGATGCTATTATTAGAGCAGTAGCTACAGTTAATATTAATCGTTCCACTATAATATTTTTTAATATGCTGAGGTTATCAGCAACAGTAATAGAAAGGGTCGTTATTGTTGCTGTAAAAATAGCATAGCTTGATTGCTTCATCGTCATCTGTCTTATAACTCCCATGCATTAAAAAAGTAAATAAAATAATATCGAGATGGTAAGTCTCGATGTTTGATAAATAATACACTATAGTTATATTTTGTGCAAGATGATAAAGTCAATATATAGTACAGATGGGAAGATTCTTAGAGCATGGCTTAAAGAGAAGAGGAGGGGGGCTGGCTTAACTATAAGAGAGCTGGCAGAACGACTAGATGTACATCACTCA
>Ga0233427_10004942_pt1 | contig 10856 bp, 9 predicted proteins | sample SI_118_April2016_5_FD_179885 | JGI IMG/M metagenome (GOLD analysis project Ga0233427, IMG submission 179885) | Seawater microbial communities from Saanich Inlet, British Columbia, Canada - SI_118_April2016_100_MG | ecosystem: Environmental > Aquatic > Marine > Inlet | place: Canada: British...
TAGGCGACGAGCAAACATGTCAACAACACGAGCAACTTTGGATAAACCCAGTACCCGACCGTTAGGAATGTAAGCAACATGACATTTGCCAATGAAAGGCAATAAATGGTGTTCGCAAAGGGAGTAGAGCTCGATGTCCTTTACGATAACCATTTCATCGCATTCAGATTCGAATAATGCGTTGTTAACGATTTCATCCAAAGATTGTGTATAGCCGCGATTAATGAAAGCAAACGCTTTGGCTGCACGTTTTGGCGTATCAACCAATCCTTCACGGGTAATGTCTTCACCAACGGCTTCAATGATTTTTGCGAAATGTTCTTCCATCAGTTTTCCAATAGTTCAAAATTTGGGTGCAACCCTACGCCAAGGGGCGATCAAGGTAAAGTTTTTTTAGATTGAAGGTGCTTATTTTAGCTCTCAAGGAGGGATATTTAGGGTGATATTCGCTAGAATTGCCCAACTTTAAATTAACTGGGGTTTTTAACTGGCTATGACCGTGGAACAAACGACATCTGTGGTGGCAACGTTGGAGACGGTTCGCGATTATATCCGTTGGGCAGCGAGTGCTTTTAATCGTGAGCAAGTGTATTTTGGACACGGTTCAGATAATGCCTGGGATGAAGCTGTTTTCTTGGTGCTGGGTGCTCTGAGCTTGCCCTGGGATACTGATCCGACGGTGCTGGATTCACGCCTCACGTTAGCGGAACGAAAACGGTTGTGCGGATTGATTGAAAAACGCTGTTATGAATGTGTACCGGTGCCTTATTTAATTAATGAAGCCTGGTTTGCCGGATTACCTTTTTTTGTTGATGAGCGTGTGCTCGTGCCGCGTTCACCTATTGCTGAGTTGATTGAGCAGGGTTTTTCACCTTGGTTGAGTGAGTATAGGGTTAACGGTATTCTCGATATGTGTACCGGTAGCGGCTGTATCGGTATTGCTTGTGCGGTGGCTTTTCCCGATGCGGAGGTTGATCTGGTCGATATTTCCAGTGAGGCGTTGGCAGTGGCGAATATTAATATTAAACGCCATCATTTAGAGACCCGTGTTAAGGCAATTGCCTCTGACTTGTTTGCTGGCGTGGGCAATAAGCAATATGATCTGATTGTAACTAACCCCCCCTATGTGGATGCTAGTGATTTGGCAAGCATGCCGGGCGAATATCAGCACGAGCCAGCCTTGGGTTTGGGGTCGGGTGATGATGGTTTGGATTGTATTCGTTCTATATTAAGCGCTGCAGCGGATTATCTTACTGAAGATGGCCTGCTGGTGGGTGAAGTGGGTAATAGTTGTGAAGCCCTTGGTGAAGCATTCCCTGAGGTGCCTTTTTTATGGTTGGAGCTGGCGCAGGGTGGGCACGGCGTGTTTGTTTTAACCGCCGAACAATTGTTGCGGTATCGCGATTGTTTTAAGCAGTCTTAACATCCGTTTCTCTAATACTAACTAAATTTATACATTGGAAAATTATGTCAGGTAACAGCATAGGAAAACTTTTCACGATTACTACCTTCGGTGAGAGCCATGGGGTTGCGTTGGGTTGTATTGTGGATGGTTGCCCTCCGGGTTTGGCGCTTACTGAGGAAGATCTGCAACAGGATTTGGATCGTCGCAAACCGGGAACGTCACGTTTTACCACGCAGCGCCGTGAGGCGGATCAGGTGAAGATTCTATCGGGGGTGTTCGAAGGGAAAACCACCGGTACGTCGATTGGGTTGTTGATTGAGAATACGGATCAGCGTTCTAAAGATTATTCTAATATTAAGGATACTTTCCGTCCGGCGCACGCTGACTATGCCTATGCCCATAAATATGGCAATCGTGATTATCGCGGTGGTGGGCGTTCCTCGGCGCGTGAAACGGCAATGCGTGTTGCTGCTGGTGCCATTGCTAAAAAATATCTGGCCGAGAAGATGGGGGTTACCGTTAAGGGCTATCTGTCGCAGTTAGGGCCTATCAAGGCCGAACAGGTGGTTTGGGATGCCATTGAAAGCAATCCGTTTTTTTGCCCTGATCCGAATAAGGTTGAAGAGATGGAAAAGTACATGGATGCGCTACGCCGAGAGGGTGATTCTATTGGCGCTAAACTGACCATTGTGGCGCGCGGTTTGCCGCCGGGTTTAGGCGAGCCGGTATTTGATCGTCTGGATGCCGAAATTGCCCATTCTTTGATGAGTATCAATGCCGTTAAGGGCGTTGAGATTGGCGCTGGTTTTGACAGTGTGGCTCAGAAGGGTAGTGAACATCGTGATGAAATGACGCCAGCAGGCTTTCTATCCAATAATGCCGGTGGTGTGCTGGGTGGTATTTCCACTGGGCAGGATATTATCGCGCACATAGCGCTCAAGCCAACCTCAAGCATTACCATTCCGGGTAAAAGTATTAATCGCCACGGTGAGCCAATGGAGGTTATTACTAAGGGCCGTCATGACCCGTGCGTGGGTATTCGCGCTACCCCCATTGCTGAAGCGATGCTGGCTATTACACTGCTGGATCATCTGCTGCGCCATCGTGGACAGAATGCCGATGTCACCACAACGACACCGGTCATTCCTGCTGCTGCGGAATAGTTTTGTCAGGGGAAAGTGGCATGAGGCCTCACATTAGACTGTTGAGAGTTTAAGGTGTCTGAGGCTCAACATGTTGTGCCCTATTGGCGCTTATCACGCTTTTATTTGTTTTATTATGCGGTGCTGGGTGCGACTATTCCGTACTGGAGCCTGTTTCTAAAGGAAGCGGGCTTTACCGTACAGGCCATCGGATGGCTGACCGCCGTGATGGCCGGCACGCGTATTATTTCGCCTAATATTTGGGGTTGGGTGGCGGACCGCACTCAGCAACGTGTCAAGATTATTCAAGTCGGTGCATTTCTCGGTTTCGCCTTTTGTTTTGGCTTATTTTTTGCCCGCAGCTTTTTCTGGATGGCGCTGGTTACCATCAGCTTCAGTTTTTTCTGGAATGCCATTCTAGCCCAGTTTGAAGTGCTAACCCTTGAACACCTGCACGACAAGCGCAGCACCTACAGCCATGTCAGGTTGTGGGGGTCCATCGGTTTTATTCTTGCGGTGATGGGGCTGGGGCTGATTTTTGACTACATTAGCGTCATTAATTTACCGTTTTTTATGGTGGTTTTTCTAGGGCTGGTCTGGTTCAGTACGCTACGGGTTAAGGAACGCCAGTTTACCCATGTTCACAACGATAAGCCCGGTTTGTGTAGTATTCTCAAGCATCCCGCTGTGATTGCCTTGTTTGTGGTGTATTTTCTGCTGCAGGTCGCCCACGGGCCTTATTACACTTTTTTCAGTATCTATCTAGAAAATATTGCTTACAGTCGTACCGTCATTGGCCAGCTCTGGGCCCTTGGCGTGGTGGCAGAAGTGCTGTTGTTGCTTTGCATGCATCGATTGATTGGGCGCTTTACATTGCGCCATATCATGCTCTTCGGTTTGTTAATGACCACCCTGCGTTGGCTAATGATTGCGTTTATGGCTGATCATCTGGGGGCACTACTGCTAGCCCAGTGCTTGCATGCATTTAGCTTTGGTGCGTTGCATGCTGCCGGTATTGAAGTGGTGCAGCGTTTGTTTGCAGGTGGCCACGAAGGACAGGGGCAAGCGTTGTATATTGCTGTTGGGTTTGGCGCAGGTAATGCCGTGGGTGCGGGTTTGAGTGGTTATTTATGGAGTAGTCCTGGGCCTAGTATGAGCTATGCGATTGCGGCGGGGATTTCTGCTGTGGCGATGGTGATTGCGTTTGTTGGTTTTCGAGCGGCGCAGTTTCGCTAGTGAAACGGTTTAATTTTACTTTGATCTCAATGATTTAAATGGTTTATGGTAGTCTGATTGTTGTGGTATGAAGAAAGTTTTGCTGCCAAGTTTGGGAAGCAAGTTCCATTGAAGGAAAACTAAAACCGGATGTTTTAAGGTTACAGTTATAGGGATATGTATGTTTAGGGTCGTGGTCGTTAATTCAAAGGGAGGAGCAGGTAAGACAACATTAGCGACGAATATTGCCAGCTATTACGCTAAATCGAACTATAAGACGGCTTTGATTGATTATGATAGTCAGGGCTCCAGTACGTTTTGGTTAAATTGCCGGCCTAAAAATGCGCCGGTCATTCAATCGATAGCGGCATACAACAGAACGTCCCGCGTTACGCGTAGTTGGTATGAGCAGCCTGAAGTTAATACACAAAGAGTCGTCGTTGATAGCCCCTCAGGTATAGATTTGGCCGACTTTAGTAATAATTTATTGCAAGCGGATGCCATTTTAATTCCGGTACTTTCCTCCCCTATTGATATTCACGCAGTATCTCGTTTTATCGCTGATATGTTGCTGGTCGCTAAGGTTAGTCAGCGTGATGGAGCTATTGAGGTGATTGCCAATCGAGCACGCAAAAACACCTTGGTATATCGCCAGCTAGAACAATTTCTTAATGCTCTGAATATTCCTTTTTTAACCACCCTAAGGGATAGCCAGAATTACGTTAAGGCCAGTCAGCAAGGTTTGGGTATTGTTGAAATGCAAGGTAGGTCAATTGCAAAGGATCTTATTGATTGGCAGCCCTTGTTATCATGGCTAGAGTACCGTGAAGGGCTGGCAGAGGGAGCCAAAAATGCCTCTGATAAGCCATTTTCAGTTAATCGGGTGATACCTGGGTGGAATAAAAATTAAGTGGTGCAGGCTAAGTGCTTGTTTTGGGTGGGGACAGTTTACTTAATTGTCGCGGATTAAAGAAAAGCTAGCAATTAAGTAAACTGTCCCCGGAATTCCGTTCTTTTTCAAGCAAGGCTAGCATCGCTTTAGCCGCATTAGATAATGTTCGTTCAGTATGGTGAATGGCTCCTAGCTGCCTTGTTAGTTGACTATTTCCGATCTCGAGTTGGTATAATTTATCATTTAACAGCGTTGTCGGTAGCACACTCCAACCCAGCCCTAAGCTAACCATCATGGCAATGGTTTCTAGGTAGTTAGTCGTCATGGTAATGTTGAGTGGCAATTGCTGTTGGTTAAACAAGCGTTTGGTGATGGTGCCGGTAAAGGTGTTCAGTTCTGGCAAAATAGCGCCGTGTTGGGACAGGGTTTCGAGGCTTATTTTATTTGTTTGTGCCTTTTTTGCGAGTGGGTGGGTGGTGCTTACCACAAAGGCGAGCGGGTCTTGCCAGATAGTTTGCGCATGAATTTGTTCGGAAATTTGTTCGGTCAATGTGATGATAGCTAATTCAATCTTTCCCTGCGCTACCGCGTCGTAGGCGACTTCAGAGTCTAGAAATTGAATGTCCAACGTGACGTCAGGGTAGTGTTGAGAAAACGCTCGCAAGATTGGTGGCAGGCGGTGTAGGCCTAAATGGTGGCTGATGGCGAGGTTTAAACGGCCGGAAACCGTGCCGCTGAGGTTGTTCAAGCTGCGGCGAGCGTCCTCGAGGTCGTTAATGATGGCATGAGCGCGGGGTAGTAGGGTGCTGCCGGCGGGCGTTAATGCCACTTTGCGGCCAATACGGTCAATTAAACGGTTATCCAGTTGCATCTCAAGTGCGGCTATTCGTTTGCTTACTGCAGGTTGAGTAATGTGTAGTCGTATTGCTGCTTCAGAAAAAGAGCCGGTTTCAGCGACCTGTATAAAGGCATTGAGATTGTTGATATCCATTTTGGCTATTCTCTTGGTATTCCTATTGGGAATCAAAATCATAAAAAATATGAATTTGTTTTATTTTATGTTGAAGCGTAATATCGCGTCAATTCTAAATGGATTAAGGTGATGAATTCTGCTCTTTGAGCCGATCTTCATACTGCTTAGATTCCGAATTAAATTCGGGCGAACAAATTGAGACTTTAACGGCCGACTGTGGAGGGCTGGGAATGGCAGGTCAGACTTTATACGACAAACTTTGGCAGGATCATCAGGTAAAAATGCGTGATGATGGTACGGCATTGATTTATATCGACCGACAGTTACTGCACGAGGTGACATCGCCTCAGGCCTTTGAGGGTTTGCGCATTGCTAATCGCAAACCATGGCGTATTAGTGCTAACTTGGCGACGGTGGATCATAACGTGCCGACCACTGATCGGGATAAAGGTGTTGCGGGGATTGATGATCAAGTCTCTAAAATTCAGATTACCACCTTGGATGAAAACTGCGATGAATTCGGTATTTTAGAATACAAGATGCAGGATGTTCGTCAGGGAATCGTACACGTGATTGGCCCTGAGCAGGGTGCAACATTGCCAGGTATGACGGTTGTTTGTGGTGATTCACACACGTCAACGCACGGTGCGTTTGCCTGTTTGGCGCACGGTATTGGTACCTCTGAAGTTGAGCATGTATTAGCAACCCAGTGTTTGATTCAGAAAAAGATGAAAAACATGCTGGTACGCATCGATGGTAGCTTGGGGCCAGGCGTTAGCGGTAAAGATGTGGTATTGGCTGTTATTGCTGAAATTGGCACCGCGGGTGGTAATGGTTGCGCCATTGAGTTTGGCGGACAAGTGATGCGTGATATGAGCATGGAAGGGCGCATGACGGTCTGTAATATGGCGATTGAAGCGGGTGCGCGTGCTGGGATGGTGGCAGTTGATGATAATACCATCGAATACTTTAAAGGCCGTCCTTATGCGCCAACTGGCGAAATGTGGGATCAGGCTGAGGCTGCATGGCGTGGGCTTGTCAGTGACGAAGATGCTGACTTTGACACGGTTGTTGTGTTGCAGGGTGAAGACATTAAGCCGCAGGTTAGTTGGGGAACTTCACCTGAAATGGTGGTGGCTATTGATGCCAATGTGCCTAATCCGGAAAAACAGCATGATGCGGTAAAACGTGAAGGCTATCAGCGGGCATTGGAATATATGGGCTTGCAAGCCGATATGGCGATTACCGATATCAACTTGGATCGTGTATTTATTGGTTCGTGTACAAATTCACGCATTGAAGACTTACGCATGGCCGCGCAAGTGGCAAAGGGCCGCAAAGTTGCCGGTTCTATTAAGCAGGCGATGGTTGTGCCAGGTTCAGGGTTGGTGAAGGCGCAGGCTGAAGCGGAAGGTCTTGATAAAGTCTTTATTGAAGCCGGTTTTGAATGGCGTGATCCGGGTTGTTCTATGTGTTTGGCAATGAACCCCGACAAATTGGAGGCGGGTGAACATTGTGCTTCGACGTCAAACCGTAATTTTGAAGGCCGACAAGGTTTTGGCGGGCGTACGCACTTGGTGAGTCCGGCTATGGCGGCGGCGGCGGCGGTTAAAGGTCACTTTGTTGATGTGCGTGACATTCTTTAAGTGGTCTGTTATCCCGAGCGTATGTGAGGGATCTGTGCAATAGAGAATAAGATTTCTCCCCTTGGTCGAAATGACAAAGGAGGGGGAGACGAAATGTCTTGAAGGTAGAAGAGAAAATATTATGGAAAAGTTTGAAAAATATGAGGGACTGGTCGTGCCCTTGAATCGGGCTAATGTTGATACCGATCAGATTATTCCCAAGCAGTTTTTAAAATCCATTAAACGTACTGGCTTTGGTCAAAATCTGTTTGATGAATGGCGCTATCTGGATGAAGGTTTACCGGGCAAAGACTGTAGTAACCGCCCAATTAACGAAGATTTCGTGCTTAATTTCCCTCGTTATAGGGGGGCGAGCGTGCTGTTGGCTCAGCAGAATTTTGGCTGTGGTTCGAGTCGTGAGCATGCGCCGTGGGCCATTGCTGAATATGGAATTCGTGCTGTTATCGCGCCAAGTTATGCCGACATATTCTTTAATAACAGCTTTAAGAATGGCTTATTACCTATTGTTTTAGAACAAAATATTATTGAAAGTTTATTTGCTGAAGTGGAAGCTGAGGAGGGTTATCAATTAACTGTAGATCTTGAGGCCCAACAGGTTGTTGCGCCGTCTGGGAAAGTATATCCCTTTGAGGTTGACCCTTTTCGTAAGCATTGCCTGCTCAATGGTTTGGATGATATTGGTTTGACCCTGCAGGACGCTGAGGTGATCAGTAACTTTGAAGATGAACGACGTAAAACTGCGCCTTGGTTATTCACAGAGCTGAGTTAATCAGAGCCTCCTTGAAGCGCACAGAACTTAATTTTATAAAAGACGGTATGTTATGACGAATAAAATTTTAATTTTAAAGGGCGATGGCATTGGCCCAGAGATTGTAAACGAAGCGATTAAAGTGCTGGATGTGGTTAAAACGCGCTTTAATCTGGACATGGAGACCACTGAAGGTTTGGTTGGCGGTGCAGCCTATGATGAGACGGGTTCACCGTTTCCCGATGTGTCGCTAGCGCAAGCACAGGAGGCTGATGCAATCCTACTGGGCGCTGTTGGCGGCCCGAAATGGGAAAAGCTGGATCGTGCTGTGACACCTGAGCGCGGGCTGTTGGCGATTCGTTCTAATCTGGAGCTGTTTGCCAACCTGCGTCCCGCTATGTTGTATCCGCAATTGGCGGAAGCGACTTCTCTGAAACCAGAGATCGTTTCTGGTTTGGATATCATGATTGTTCGTGAGTTGACGGGCGGCATTTACTTCGGTCAGCCGCGCGGTATTCGTACCCTAGCAAATGGCGAGCGCGAAGGTTTTAACACCTACGTTTACTCCGAAAGTGAAGTGCGCCGTATTGCACACGTGGCTTTTCAGGCAGCGCAAAAGCGTGACAAGCGGGTGTGCTCTGTAGATAAGGCCAACGTGCTAGAAGCGACTATTCTGTGGCGAGAAGTGATGGAAGAGGTGGGTAAAGAGTACCCTGATGTTGAGCTAAGCCATATGTATGTAGATAACGCAGCAATGCAGTTGGTGCGTGCGCCTAAGCAGTTTGATGTGGTGGTGACTGGTAACATGTTTGGTGACATTTTGTCTGATACCGCAGCGATGTTGACCGGTTCCATTGGTATGTTGCCTTCGGCCTCTTTGGATCGTAACAACAAAGGCATGTACGAGCCGATTCATGGCTCTGCTCCTGATATCGCTGGTAAAGGCATCGCTAATCCGTTGGCGACTATTTTGTCGGTTGCTATGATGTATCGCTACAGCTTTAATCGTACGGATGTCGCTGAGGCTATTGAGCAGGCTGTTGGTGATGTGTTGGATCAGGGCTTGCGTACTGCTGATATTAAAGGTGGTGCGGTTGAAACTGTGACTACTGAGCAGATGGGTGATGCGGTGGTAGCTGCGTTATCTAAATAGGGACCTCTGCATAATTGTTTTTTAGCGGCGTTAACAGCGTACTCAATCGGTCATTTATAGGTATAAACTCCCTAATTTTGTGCGTTTATGCCCAGCGGGGTGCTATTGCCTTGCTAGAAAACAAAATTGCTACTTATGCAAAGGTTTCAAATAGTATTTTAAAAGGGATTTATTGATCTAAAACCCTTAAAGTAAAGCGGTTTTTACACTAAAATCGCAAAGCGTTTTCGGCAGTCAAAAAGAATATTTTGGCTTCTTACTTTATTTAAATTTGTAACTTGGACTTTCCAGCATGACTAAATTATATGATGTGGCAGTTGTCGGTGCGACCGGTGCTGTAGGCGAAACTATTATTTCCATTTTGGAAGAGCGTGATTTCCCAGTGGGTAATTTATACCTGCTGGCGAGTGCGCGTTCTGCTGGTAAACGCATTATGTTTAAGGGTAAGTCCATTACCATTGAAAATCTCGCGGATTTTGATTTTTCTAAAGTGCAAATAGGGTTGTTTTCAGCCGGCGGCAGTATTTCTGAAGAGTTTGCGCCTATCGCTGCGGCGGCAGGTTGTGTGGTGATCGATAATACCTCCCACTTCCGTTATGACGATGATATTCCTCTGGTAGTGCCTGAAGTGAACCCCGGTGCGCTGGATGATTATGCTAATCGTAATATCATCGCCAATCCTAACTGCTCTACCATTCAAATGCTGGTAGCGTTGAAGCCAATTCACGATGCCGTGGGTATCGAGCGGATTAACGTGGCAACTTACCAAGCCGTTTCAGGCACAGGTAAAGAGGCAATTGAAGAGCTGGCGAGCCAAACGGCTAAGCTGTTGAACGGTCAGGAGGCAGAAGCAGAGGTTTATCCTAAGCAAATCGCTTTCAATGCACTGCCACAAATTGATGTATTTATGGATAATGGCTACACCAAGGAAGAAATGAAGATGGTTTGGGAAACCAAAAAGATTTTGGATGAGGACATTGTTGTTAACCCAACGTGCGTGCGTATTCCGGTATTTTACGGTCACTCCGAAGCAGTTCATATTGAAACCCGTGAAAAAATTAGCGTGGAACAGGTTCGTGAGCTGATGACTAATGCGCCCGGTGTTGAATTGATGGATGAGCGTGTGGATGGCGGTTATCCAACGGCGGTCAGTGAGTCAGCAGGGCAGGATCCGACCTATGTGGGTCGTATTCGTGAAGATATTTCGCATCCACGTGGTATTGATATGTGGATTGTTGCCGACAACGTGCGTAAAGGTGCGGCATTGAACAGTGTGCAAATTGCTGAATTTTTGATTGAAAAAAAATTATAAAGGGAAGCGTTAAGCGAGTTGTTAGGCTTATTTAGCTGACAATCTTGCGCTGTGCTGGTTAGACTGGGCTAAGCTTTGCGTCACTGTGTGTTGTCGCGCAGGTTTAGCCTTTTTTGTTGGCTGAGAAGGCACTCGTTAATACTTTTAAAGGGTGGATCGTATGATACGCAAATTTGTAGTGACAATACTGGCTTTTGTTGCCCTTGGCAGCGGCTCTGTGCATGCCCTGAGTTTAGGTGAAATAACAAGCAGCTCAGCGTTATATGAGCCTCTTGAGGTGCAACTCCAGTTATCGAACGTCGGCGACGTGCCTGACAATGACATTGCGCTGAAACTTATCAATCCCGCTGAGGGCCTTTCTGATGATGGT
>Ga0233427_10004943_pt1 | contig 10853 bp, 6 predicted proteins | sample SI_118_April2016_5_FD_179885 | JGI IMG/M metagenome (GOLD analysis project Ga0233427, IMG submission 179885) | Seawater microbial communities from Saanich Inlet, British Columbia, Canada - SI_118_April2016_100_MG | ecosystem: Environmental > Aquatic > Marine > Inlet | place: Canada: British...
CTTTAACGGTTATTGCAAATTCAGCATCCTTTCCGGCTACCGCGGCCCCTGGATAGTCTTTTGGAAAAGTGAGTCGTATGGTGAGATCATTGCCCGCACTCGCTCCAGTCAATTGCTCCTCGAACTCGGGCAACAGGGCGCCTTTTCCAAGGATCACCGGGTAGTCGTTCGCCTGACCTCCTTCGAATACCTCACCATCAACTTTACCTTCAAAGTCGATCAATACACGATCATCCTGTTCAGCTGGTGCATCACCTGCGGTATAAGTGGTTCGCTGCTTGCACAGCGTCTCGATGGTACGGTCAATATCCTCGTCGCCCACCTCACAGGTATGACGCTCGATCGGCACATCACGAATATCAGATCGAGGAATCGTGGGAAAGATTTCAAAGTTCGCTACGAACTCAAGATCCTCACCCCGCGCCAGGGTCTTTGGTTCAATCGACGGGGGGCCCGCTGTCTCTACCGATTCACCAGTCACCGCGTCACGATAACTTGATCCAATCAGTTCGTCGGCTGCCTCGGCAAGGGCCTGATCAGCATAGCGCGACTCGATAACCTTCATCGGCACCTTGCCGGGGCGAAACCCGGGAATCTTGGCAGTCCGAGCCAGACGGCTCAAACGCGCGCTGACCGCGCTGTCCAACTGCGCCGCTGGCACCTTTATCGTCATACGCCGACCAATAGCGCCCGTGGTTTCTATTGATACATCCATATCTACCTACCTTCCTTTTGCTTAACTCGTGCGCCTTTGTCAGTCCGATAAAACTTGCCGGACTGGGTAACTGGTGCGAAAGGGGAGACTCGAACTCCCACGGGTTACCCCACTGGCACCTAAAGCCAGCGCGTCTGCCAATTCCGCCACTTTCGCGTCCGATACTTCAAAGGGGAAACCTAGATCTTAAGACCCGTGGAGCCCCACTCTACGTGATATATGGTGGGCCGTGCAGGGTTCGAACCTGCGACCCGCTGATTAAGAGTCAGCTGCTCTACCAACTGAGCTAACGGCCCAAACACTATATATATACAGTGTATTTTATCCTTCTCTGAGGTAATTTTGTCTACCACTAATCGTTATTTACGCCTATTTTCGTAGACTTATAACGCTTGTCTAACAGCTAGCGTTAGACAAATGGTCCCCGGTTGAGGGGGGCCAAAACGGGGATTATACAACCCTATTTATATGCTCCGTTTTGTGAAAGGCGAACCCCAGTGGGGAGGAGGAAACGCGACTGCAAAGTCAGTAACAGTCCCAACCCAGACGCTGTCACCTATATAATGGACGCGTGAAACTTCGCTTCATTCCGAAAAGGCTCGACCGGCGCGCAACGCGCTGTGATCTCGTCACGCTACGCTGACGTCCGGCCCACGAGGCCTGATGTGGTGTAGTGACTTTTTGATGTTTCGGATTAGAAGATGACTTTTTTTCAATCGCTGCGAATCGCCATTGACATTGGCGGAACTTTTACCGATACCGTGCTTGTCCGCGGCCAGGACAGAATCCTTGCGTCGAACAAGAACCTCACCACCGCCGCTAATCCTGCAGACGGGGGCCGGGAAGGTGCAAAACAAGTCACGCAGCAATCTGGTTGCGGCCTCGACGAGGTCAGCGGGTTTATCCACGGCACTACGCTCGCAACCAATGCGCTGATTGAGCGACAGGGCGCACGTGTCGCCACCATTACGACTGAAGGATTCAGGGATATTCTGGAGATCGGCTACGAGCGCCGATATTCGCAATACGACATCAACCTCAACAAGACTGAACCGCTGGTTCCGAGAGAACGGTCGTTTACGGTCAGGGAACGTATTGATGTCGGCGGAAATGTCCTCATCCCATTGGATGACGCGTCTATCGATGGTCTGATTTCAAGCATCGACGCATGTGGTGCTGAAGCACTCGCTATCTGCCTGCTCCATTCATACACCAACCCGCTCCATGAAAAAGAGCTTCGGGAGGTCCTGAATAAAAAACGTCCTCAACTGGCAGTCTCAATATCCTCGGAGGTCAGCCCTGAAGCACGGGAGTTTGATCGGCTTTCAACAACCGTTGCCAACGCGTATATCCAACCACTTATGAAGGACTACCTTGAGCGGTTCGCGGTGGGATTTTCACAGGACGGTCTGCGCTGTCCCATTATGATCATGACCGCCGGTGGCGGCATGTGCACGATAGATACCGCGATGCGTTTTCCGATTCGACTTGTGGAGTCAGGGCCCGCGGGCGGCGCGATCCTTGCTGCACAAATTGCACGTCGGGCCGGGCTCGACGAGGTTCTGTCTCTCGACATCGGCGGTACAACGGCAAAACTCTGCCTCATCGACAATGGCCTTGCGCAGACATCACGCCAGTTTGAGATTGCCCGCGCCGAACGCTTTATCAAGGGATCAGGGATACCCGTTCGAATTCCGGTGATCGAGATGATCGAGATCGGTGCGGGTGGCGGCTCGATAGCGGCAGTCGACCGCCTCGGCCGCCTCACGGTCGGCCCAAGGTCCGCCGGATCGGACCCCGGTCCTGCGGCTTTTGACCGGGGAGGAAACCTGCCGACCGTCACTGATGCGGACATCACCCTGGGCTACATCCCAACCGAGACCTTTGCCGAAGGGAGACTGTCGATCAATGTGGGCGCCGCCAGCGCGGTGCTGGTCCGGGACATCGGTTCAGCGCTCGATCTTGACGCTGTGGGCGCAGCAGACGGTGTCAGCCGGATTGTGGACGAGAACATGTCGAGTGCCGGGCGTATACATGCGGTGGAATCCGGCAAGGACCTTGAATCACGAACCATGATCGCTTTCGGGGGCAACGGCCCCCTCCATGCGACCCGCGTTGCCCGATCAGCCGGTGTCCGTCGTATCGTGATTCCTGCCAACCCTGGGGTGGGCTCGGCGCTAGGCTTTCTTTTTGCGCCGGTTTCTTTTGAAATTGTCCGCTCACACTATTCTTTCTTAAAGCGACTGGATGTCGCCCCCATTAATCAACTGTTCAGTGAGATGGCCGAGGAGGCAGTCGCTATCGTCCGACAGGGCGCTGGCGATCAACCTGTCTTTACGCATCGAAGTGCCTTTATGCGCTATCACGGCCAGGGACACGAGATTGAGATCACTCTCCCCGACCGGTCTCTGGCTGATGATGATCTCGATGATCTGATAAGCGCCTTTGAGGATGAATACCGCAGACAGTTCTCCCGGCCCGTACCCGGAATGGAGATCGAGATTCTCAACTGGGGTCTCAAGGCCGCGACCCGCCCGGCGGAACTCACCGCAGATACCACTCAACCGAATCTCCGTGAGGTTGAGCCCAACGCAAGCCGCGAGATCATCTGTGATATCGACGGCACCAGAAAAAACGCAGCGTTTTTCTACCGCGATACACTGACACCCGGAGACCACATCCACGGTCCAGCCCTTATCACCGAGGCCCAGACCAGTACCCTCGTGAGTGAGGATTTTTCAGTCCATGTGGACAGTATGGGCAACCTCGTGCTGGTTCAGGATCAAGAAAGGGGTGCACAATGACAACCGGAATATCCAGCACCCGGCTCCAGGTGATGTGGAATCGCCTGCTATCCCTCGTTGAAGAACAGGGCCAGGTGCTTACCCGGGCAGCCTTCAGTCCCATCGTGCGTGAGTGCGGTGATATCTCCGCGGGAATCTTTGATGATCAGGGACGGATGCTCGCGCAGGCCGTGACGGGTACTCCAGGCCACGTCAACACCATGGCCGAAGCCGTTCTGCACCTGCGCAAGCGGTTCCCCGCCGAATCGATGAAACCCGGTGATATCTATATGACCAATGATCCCTGGCTGGCAGCTGGTCATCTCAATGACTTTCTTTTGCTGATGCCCGCCTTCAAGAATGGCGAGGTGGTGGGATACGCTTCGTGCACCTCGCATCTGGTGGATCTTGGGGGGCTTGGCATGGGTCCTGAAGGGTCCGATATCTACGATGAGGGTCTTCTGATTCCGCCATGCCGACTTGCCGAAGATGGCGACCCAAACGCGCTTCTGATGGATGTTATCCGCGCCAACAGCCGTGAACCTATTGGTAACGAGGGCGACATCTACGCACTGATCGCATGCTGTGAAGCCGGGGTAAACCGGCTCACCGCCATGATGGATGAATTCGGGATCGACGACCTGCAGGATCTGTCTCGCTATATTGTCGAAACCTCTCGCCGAGGAACCATCCAGGCCATCGCTGAGGTCCCCAATGGCTCATACCACAACATGATGTGGGTCGATGGTTATGAAAACGAGTTGGAACTCCACGCCACGCTAACCGTGACCGACACGGCGATGCACGTTGATTTTTCTGGCACCTCCGGCTATTCAAAAAAAGGTATTAACGTACCGCTCAACTACGCAACGGCCTACACCGTTTTTGGACTTCGCTGCATTGTGGGATCAGACATCCCCAACAATGCCGGATCGCTTGGGCCGTTTACGGTCGACGGACCGCCCGGCTGTATCCTGAATGCCCAGCATCCCGCACCGGTCGCAATGCGCCACACGCTTGGCCAGGTGACGCCGGATCTGGTGTTGGGGTGTCTGCATCAGGCGATGCCGGAGGCAGTCCCCGCCGAAGGGGCGAGCTGCATGTTCGACCTGCCGATGCGCCATGCGCCAGAGGTTGCACGCGAAGGGGGCCGCCGGTTTGCAATTGAACCGGTGCATAACGGTGGCACAGGCGCCCGCCCCCAAGCGGACGGCCTTTCGGCAACAGCCTATCCTTCGGGTGTCTTTGGATCACAGGTGGAGATCACTGAATCTGTGGCTCCCGTGATCATATGGCGACGCGAGTTACGCTCGGATTCGGGCGGCGCCGGTAAATACCGGGGAGGACTGGGGCAAAGTATCGAACTCAGCTCAGCCAATGGTGCGTCGTTTATTGTGTTCCTTTCGGTCGAACGGCTGAAGTTCCCGCCGCTCGGTCGTATGGGCGGGCTTTCGGGTGCGGTCGGCCGCATTCGTTTTCGAGATGATGACTCGGAGATTCCCGGAAAGGGTGAGCTTCGAGTCACCGCCGGTGACTACCTGATTTTCGAGACGCCCGGAGGCGGCGGCTTTGGGCCGCCTACCGATCGGGACCCTGGTGCACTCAGACTGGATGTCAGGCGCGGATTGGTCAGCCCCGATGGCGCCAAGAATGACTATGGTGTGAACTTATGATCAGTCCCCGACCCCATCTCGACCGTATTGCCGGCTATGTCCTAGCGGACCTTGGTGAAGCGGATCTCATCTCTCTCGCTCAGAACGAAAGTGCATTCGGGGCGAGTCCGAGCGCGATCAGCGCAGGACAGACTGCCTGCGCAAGTCCCGAGCGTTATCCCGATACTGAATGGTCCAAACTGCGATCGGCGATCGGCGATGTCCATGGCCTTGATCATCAACACATTCTTTGTGGCGCAGGGTCGATGGAAATCATCAATTGCATTATCCGGACTTTTGCCGGTGCGGATGATGAGGTCGTCGGTACCGAATACGGTTATGGCTATGTCCGCACCGCCGCTTCGCTGACGGGTGCGCAGTATCGTCAAGCCAGAGAAATCGATTGCACCGTCTGCGTAGATGAAATTCTGGGTACGGTAACGCCTGCGACGAAGATCGTCTTCGTCTGTAATCCGGGTAACCCGACCGGCACGATGGTCAGCCATGACAAGATTCTCAGGCTACGGCAGGATCTTTCAGAAGATGTGTTGTTGGTCATTGACCAGGCTTATGGAGAATTTGCCGATGACCACAACGATCCTGCCGAAACCTTTGCGCTGGTTGATCGGGGTGACACCGTAGTTACACGGAGTTTTTCAAAGGCCTATGGACTCGCAGGTGTCCGGGTCGGATGGAGCTATCTCCCCAAGGACGTCGCTACCCAGATGCGAAAGGTCCTTAGCCCGAACAATATCTCGGTGGCGGCCCAGGCGATGGCTACCGCGGCCATGCGGGACCAGCCACACATGCGCTCTATCGTGCATCGGACAATAGAGATACGCGAGCGTTTCTCCGAAGACTGCCGTGCGCTGGGCCTTACGGTACCCAAAAGTCACACGAATTTCGTCCTGATCCGTTTCGCCTCTGCGGAGCTTGCTGCAGATGCCGACAAGCGGTTGCGGGCTCATAAACTTGCCTTAAGAGGAATGGGTCCATACGGCCTTGCTGACTGCCTGAGGGCAACGATCTGCGAGCAAAAGATAATGGATCATTGCCTGAAGATATTAAAAGAGGTATTGCAATGACTCCCGAGGGCCGCGGCGGGACAAGGATCGGTGTGTTGGTGCCATTCACCAATACCAATCTGGAGCCCGACATGATGATGATGTGCCCTCGCGGCGCAACACTGCACTTTCACCGACTGGGCAACTACGACGCAGACGAGATTCCGGGTGCCGCACAGATGGCAGGTCTCGGCACTTCAGACATCAGCGAGGATCTTCGGCTGATCTGCGGGGTTCGCCCCGATGTGGTGCTCTATGGCTGCACCTCCGCCACCCTCACCCATGGTTCCGGCTTTGATGCTGATCTCGCAAAGAGGATCAAAGCGGGTTCGAACGCCCTGTCCCTGACGGCGGCGGGCTCGCTGGTAGAAGCACTCAACTCGCTCAACATCACCCGGATCGGCTTTGCCTCACCTTACGTCGGTGAGATAAACCGGCTCGCCACCTGCTTCCTCAAAAGCCACCAGATCACGACTGTTGAATGTGCCGACGTCGGACGTGAGCTTGGGAACTACGGGCAAGGCGCGCTAAGCCCGGATGAAGTGACCGAGCTTGCCTGCCGTGCCGATCATTCTGACGCCGAGGCGATCGTGCTCAGCTGCACTGATATGCGTTCGGTTGAGGTGGTCGAGCGGGTTGAATCCCTCACCGCGAAACCGGTGATCACCTCCAACCAGGCCATGATGTTCTGCCTGATGCGGGCCTTGGCACTGCCTTGGCATAACAACACCCCGGGACGGTTATTCGATTCGCTTAAGGCTTCCTAGGCACGCCCGGCAGTTCAGTAACCCCGTACGGGGTCGACAATATTCGAAAGCGTTTCACCATGCCGGTAACGGGTAAGATTCTCTGAAAACATCTTGACGGATTTCAGATCCCATCCGACATAGGCCGCAGAACAATGCGGTGTGACGACGACGTTTTCATAGTCCCAGAGCCTGTGCCCCTGCGGCAGAGGTTCGGTGCTGAACACATCCAGGCCTGCTCCTTGAATCCTCCCGGCATCAAGTGCCGAGATCAGCGCCTTCTCATCGACGACACCGCCTCGAGAAATATCGATTACGACAGCGGAGGGCTTCAACTTCTTAAAGGCCGCACCACTAACAAGATCTCTCGTACTTTTCAGCAGCGGGACACAAACTACCAGGAAATCAGCGCGCTCCCATAACCCTCCCAGGGCATCGACCCCATGGACTTCATCGACATGGGCCGTGTCCTTCGGGTTTGCCCTTACGCCCAGCGTATTTAGACCCATCACTTTTAAGCGCGCGGCAACAGCCTGGCCTGTTCTGCCAAGGCCGAGTATCAGAACCGTCTTTCCATCGATGGGTTGTGCTTCTCCAATCAGCCACTCGTGGCGGGTTTGGGCGGCACGGTATTTGGGAAACCCCAGAGAGAAATACAACATCACTCCCAGGACATACTGCGACATCATGTCTGCTGCAACACCGGCGGCGTTGGTCACCGTCACCTGGCTCGGATCCCATGGCGCCAGATGATCTGTACCCGAACCTCCTACCGACACCCATCGAACGCTTTCAGAATTCACCACCGCCTGCCTGGGAAATCCTGGGGTTCCCTGAAAACGTACCGAGTAAATAACCTCGGCTTGAGTCTCATCGATCAGGCCAGCCAGACCATCGTAAGTGCTGCAGGTCCATACAGACAGATCAGGTTGAGTCTTATCAAGTATCTCCTTCGACGGACCCGGATTGTCGGTGTGGATAATAACAGTTGGGGTTTTCATAACGACTCGGCCCTAGAATCAAGTACACCGTGAAGCGCAAATTTTTTCGTTCAAGCAATAATGATAACTGGAAAATCTCGAACCCGACCTTTATCTTCGGGGCCGACCGGCATACTTAGGAAAGTTGTATGAAGATTCTTGTTGTCATGGCGCATCCGAGGCGGGATTAGACAACCGGTCAAGTCACAGATGCGGTGATCAACAGCCTTAAGGTGGCGGGCCACGGGACTGAACTGGCAGACCTGTATAGCGAGGACTTTGACCCCCTGATCATACCGCCGAACGAGTCGGGCTGGGCGAGCAAAGATCAACTACTCCCGCGAAGTTCAGTCAGAGATCGTACGGCTTGAGTTCAACGAGGGCCTGATCCTAGTGCTCCCCATCTGGCGGTGAACGCCCTGCAGAGATGATCCGGGAGGCCTATGAAATGGGCTGGACCTCTCCTGAAGGCCTGCAGCCGAATCGCCCATTGCTCAAAAAGGAAACTGGGGTGACCGATGGGACTCGAACCCACGACGGCCGGAATCACAATCCGGGGCTCTACCAACTGAGCTACGATCACCACATACGAAAAGGCAAGCCCGCAATTATCCAATAAATATGGGTTCCTATGCTAGCAACATGTGCAAATAAGCCGACACAGAGGTGTTCGCAAGGGGTTGGCGCGCCCGACAGGACTCGAACCTGTAACCTACGGCTTAGAAGGCCGTTGCTCTATCCGGTTGAGCTACGGGCGCCGGCACGTTCAGGGAAGCGAAATGGTCGGGGCAGAGGGATTCGAACCCCCGACTCCCTGCTCCCAAAGCAGGTGCGCTACCAGACTGCGCCATGCCCCGACTGTCGGGGGATATCCCCGCCCGGGGAACAATTCTACCGGATCGTGGTTCATAAAGCGCGCTATGCGGCGCCACTCGCTTAGTCGATTACTGAGTGTTAGGCACAGGCCAAGAGGTTGATTTTGCCCAGCGCAACCCCATTTTCACTACTGATTTTGTTTTCCTGCGACAAACTTGAGTCGCAGAGGCCATTCACCCAGGAGTAAAACCAATGTCCGAAAACGCTGCAGCCAAGACCCACAGTTTCCAGACCGAGGTGAAGCAACTGCTGCACCTGATGATTCACTCGCTGTACTCCAACAAGGAAGTCTTCCTGCGCGAACTGATCTCGAACGGCTCGGATGCCTGTGACCGACTTCGCTTTTCCGCGCTAACCGACGAAGGATTGATGGAAGCGGGTGAAAATCTGCGCCTGCGTGTCACTTTTGACAAAAAAGAGAAAACAATTACCGTCAGCGACAACGGCGTTGGCATGAGTCACGATGAGGTCGTACAGAACATCGGAACCATTGCCCGCTCGGGAACCCGCCAGTTTCTCGATGCTCTGAGCGGCGATACAGCAAATGACGCCAACCTGATCGGCCAGTTCGGGGTGGGCTTTTACTCCGTATTCCTGGTGGCAGAGAAAGTCGAACTGACTACGCGGCGCGCTGGCGACCCGGCAAGTGCTGGTGTGCGCTGGACCTCAGACGGCGGCGGTGAATACCTTATTGAAACGGTCGAACTGGCAGACCGGGGTACCACCATTACGCTACACCTGCGGGATGAGGATAAGGAGTTTGCCGAAGATTTTCGTATCCGCGGCATTGTCAGTAAATACTCCGATCATATTTCCCTGCCGATCGAAATGCATCCGCAGGATGAGGACAAAAAAGAAGAATGGGAAGCGATCAACAGCGGATCGGCACTGTGGTCACGGCCTAAAAATGAGATTACAGCTGAGGAGTACGAACGGTTTTACACAACCTTGAGCTATGACAGCGAGGCGCCGCTGGCGACTTTACACAATCGGGTCGAAGGCACCCTGGAATATACCTCGCTCTTCTTCATTCCAAAAAAAGCACCCTTCGATCTATGGGATCGTGAACAACGCCATGGCATCAACTTGTACGTACGTCGGATCTTCATCATGGACGATGCCAAGTACCTGATGCCCAGCTTCCTGCGTTTCGTGCGCGGGGTGGTCGACGCAGGCGATCTACCGCTAAACGTATCGCGCGAGTTCCTGCAGAATAACAAAGATATTGATCGCATCCGTGCGGCATCGGTCAAAAAGGTCCTCTCGGAGTTGACTCGCCTTGCCACCAAAGAACCAGAAGCTTATGCAGCTTTTTGGAAGGAGTTCGGCAAAGTATTAAAAGAAGGCATGGTTGAAGATCATGACAACCGCACAGTACTCTCGGATCTGCTGCGTTTCTCATCGACCCGCAGTAAGGATCTTGACCAAACCCAGTCGCTCGCCGGGTACTTCAAACGCATGCCCATGAAGCAAAAAGCGATCTACTACATTACAGCTGACTCGCATAATGCGGCCAGCACCTCGCCGCATCTTGAAATCTTCCGCAAGAACGATGTCGAAGTGCTTTTGCTCAGTGATCCAGTAGATGAATGGCTGGTGTCCTCACTTAACGAATACAAAGACAAACCATTGAAGTCAGTGGCCAAGGGCGCGCTCGATCTTGACGATTTCGCCAGCCCCGAAGACAAAAAAGCGAGTGAGCAAAAAGAAAAGGATCTGTCAGAACTAACAGAAAAAATGCAGTCTGTGCTCGAAGGCAAGGTCAAAAGTGTGCGCGTCAGTCTCCGCTTGACAGACTCCCCGGCCTGCTTGGTGGCCGATGAGACAGACCTGGGAGGCAATCTCGAACGCATCCTATCGGCCATGGGGCAGAGTGCACCGGACGCCAAGCCGATCATGGAGATCAACCCCGACCATCCACTCATCCGCCAGTTAGACCCGGAGCATGCCCGGCTCGGGGACTGGACCCAGGTGCTATTCGACCAGGCGGCACTCAGTGAGGGCGCCCCACTTCCGGAACCGGCTGCCTATGTACAG
>Ga0233427_10004948_pt1 | contig 10851 bp, 9 predicted proteins | sample SI_118_April2016_5_FD_179885 | JGI IMG/M metagenome (GOLD analysis project Ga0233427, IMG submission 179885) | Seawater microbial communities from Saanich Inlet, British Columbia, Canada - SI_118_April2016_100_MG | ecosystem: Environmental > Aquatic > Marine > Inlet | place: Canada: British...
ACGCTGGTTTCGGTGAATTCGGCTTCGTAGGCAGCGCGGCCCTGGCGGGCGATACGGTCGCGCAAATCGTCATCCTCAATCACCAACCGAATAGCCTTGGACAGCATCACCGCATCATCGACCGGCGCCAGGACGCCGGATTCCATATGATCAACCAGCGTACCTGGCCCGTAGCTGTCGGTTGCCACAACCGGCACGTTTTGCGCCCAGGCTTCTAAGACGACATTACCCAACGGCTCATGGCGCGACGGACACACGAAAATATCGGCGGTCTGCAGCAGCGCCGCCACGTCATCGCGCCAGCCCAAGAACCGCACCCGGGGTTTGACCGCTAGGTTCTCGGCCAATTTCTCCAACTCTTCGCGCTTTGGGCCTTCGCCGGCAATCCAAAGATAAGCGTTGGGCACCCATGCCAATGCGTTCAACATGACATCGAAGGCTTTGTTCTCGTGCAGCCGGCCAAGAACTAAGATCAGTGGCACCGTATCAGGCGTAAATAATTTTTGCCGGCTGATCGGCGCGGCATGCTCTTCGGTTACGAAGTTCGGCAGATAAAACGCCCGGTCCTCGGGCCAACCTTCCTTGACCAGATAATCAGCGATGTCCTGGGTATTACCGACCAGATAATTGCATCTTTTGTAATACTTGAGGTCGTAATAGCCGCCGAGGCGCCCGACACGAATGTGGTCGCCCTTTGGCGTCATCGACGAAGCCCGGTTCATCCAACTCAACACGACATCAGGATTGAAACGATCGACTTCGCGCTTCATTAACTTCGGCGTCTTGAAATCAAAGGCGCCGCCGAATTTTGCCTCAATGGGATCGATGCCGCCGTCGCGAAGCGCCTGGGCACGAGCCGCGTGGGTTCGGATCATCACCTTTTGATCCAAGCCGGCGCGTTGAAAGGCCAGGGCCAGACGGACGAAAAACGTCTCGGCACCGCCGAACTCCGCTCCTGCCATTGCCTGAAAAATCCGCATGCCCGCTCTATCCTATTAAATCTTCAAAAGCCTGTGCTGCGTTCGCCCATCGCCAGGATCTTTGCCGGGCAATGGCGGTCTCGTGCTGGCGGCGCCACAGATCGTTGTCACTTAGCAATCGGATGGCGGCATTCGAAAACGCGCGGCGCTCGGTTGTCACAAATCCGGTCTCGCCGTCGATCACCCGCTCAACCACGGAACCCAAGTTCTGAACCACGCCGGGCACGCCCATGGCCTGAGCTTCACCCACCGCCAGACAAAAGGTCTCATTGATGTCGCCCCGGTATAACATGCAACGCGCGGAAAGGAACTCCTCAATCAACTGCGTCTTGGTCATCGGACCGCGGACCCGAACCCCTTGGTCGCCGAGTTTCCCGGCCCGGCTCAACACATGGGCCATTTCACCGGCCTTGCTGTCACCAATCGTGCCATAGGTTGCCGCGCCCGTGAACAGATGCAATTCGGCACCCGGCACCTGCGGCGCAATATCTTGCGACCAGCGGTCAAGCAGCCAATCGAGCGAGCGGAGCGGGTTGGAACTGAACACAGCGCGCGGCGCCGGCGGCTCAGCCGCCACCTTGGCCGTCATGAAGTCTTTGGAGATACCATAGGGGATAACGTAGCGCCCGCCGTCCGGCGCCCAGGCCGGATAAGTGCCGGCGTGAACGGTTCCGATGAAAATGATCGCCGGTTTCAAACGCCAAAGTTTTGAGAGGTAGCGCCACTTCAAAAGATAGCCGGCCGGATTGTGAATCCAGAACACAGTCCGCCGGGCATGCGGCATCATCGGAATTAATTTGTCGCCACGATTGGCAATATAAAGATCAACATCATTCGGCCAATCATCATCACCAATCGGCCGCCACGATACACCTTCGTAGTCCAGCGCCTCGGGGCATTTGTTGCGAACGTGAACCTCGTGGCCGCGGCGGGCCAGTTCCGCCGTCAGGTTGATAACGGACGATTCGACGCCGCCCAATGGCCCCTTTTCCAGGCTCCGGCCATCAAAGACGATGCCATCGTCAGCAAGCAGAATGCGCGCCACTTACTCGGTCTCCAATCTGGCCTTGAGATGCGACAACAACGGATAAAGCCCGGCACAGATAGCAATCACCAATCCAAATCCGCCTTCGCGGTATCCTTTCCGAAAAATATAGCACTTGATGAAGCGAGAGAAGAACCGCCGCACATTGTTCGCCGTCGAGCCGATTTCCCTGGCGTCCCGCAGGTCCTTGGCGCGGGCCGTGGAATAACTGTCCAAGCGCTTCAACATATCGGAAATATTGCGGTCCACGTAATGCTCAAGGCGTTGTTTGAGCATCGGACCCTTTCGCCCCGACCAGGTCAACGACGGGTGAACCCGGTTGTCACCCCAATGTTTAACGCCACGCCGGAATAACCCAGGGTAGGCGGCCTTGCCGAACGACGCTCCCCAGCCCCATCGCACCAAACGCTCACCGACATAATTATCGACCAGAATTTCATGCCAGTCAGCGGTGGTCTCATTGATGGTTGCTGAAATTTCCTGGGCCAGGGGTTCCGGCACGCGCTCATCGGCGTCAATTTCGAACACCCATTCGCCACGGCAGGCCTCAATACCGGCATTGCGGCGTGCACCCTCCTTCGCCCAAACGCCGGGGACAATGCGGTCGGTGAACCGCCGTGCGATTTTTTCCGATCCATCCGTGCATTTGTCCAAAAGGACGACGATCTCATCAGCGAACGAAAGCGTGCTCAGGCAATCGGCCAGTTGATGCTCTTCGTTGTGCACGCTGATGACCGCCGAAAGCTTGATTTCTGAGCTGCTCATGCCGGCGCTCCGCTACGGTCCCGCCAAAGTTCGCCTAGGGCTTCTTCGACACGCATCACACTGAGGCTATCCATGAGTGTATCTGCCGTCACGTGATCGAAACCTTCGGGGTGAATGTCGTCGAAGGATTCCGGGGTGCGCACGGGCCGGCAATGCGGCCCCCAAGGCGCATAAAGTTCTTCGCGGCTGGGACCGAACAGTCCCAATGTTGGCACGCCGGCGGCGGCCGCCAAATGCATGAGCCCTGAATCATTGCCAACATAAGCATCGCATCGTTGCAGGCAGGCAAAAATATCCAGCAGTTCGGCATGGCCGATCAAATCGAGCTTACGGTCCGCCGGTATCGCGTCAATCAGGCTAATAACCTGCGGGCGTTCATCATCGTGACCGAATAACGCAACCCGCCCACCGGCCAAAATTCCGCCGGGCCCTGTTACCTTCATGCACAATTCGGCAAAGTTTTCGGCGCGCCAGGTCTTTGGCCGCCAGTTCGCCGTCGGCCCGATGGCCAGCACCGGTGGACCATCGGGGATCATCCGTTCGGCCCGCCGACGATGTTCATCACTCACCCAAAGGCGCGGTGCCGGTGGTGCTTCGTGCAAATCCAATACCCGGGCAATTTCAACCAGCCGATGCTCGGCAATCCGGCTGCGTTTGAAATGCCGCTGGCGCCGCGCCGGCAGGATATAGGTCAGCGGTGCATTGCGAAGGTCAACGACCAGATCCCAAAACCGCCCAATGCAAAGCGCCCAAAGGCGCACCCAGTGCAATGACCACACCATCTTGTCCAAAACGATGACCCGCTCCAGGCCCGGCACGGCCTCAAACAGGGCGGCGGCCGCCGGACCACAAGCGACCGTGATCCGCGCACCCGGATGGATGTCGATCAAATGCCCAAGCAAGCCCGTCGAAAGGACCGCGTCGCCGAGCCGGGTGGAGGTCACGAAAAGCACACGCATGGCGCACTTATACGACCGCCCGCACGGCTTGAAAAGCGATGCCACCGTTACAGTTGGGCCTTGAATTGGCGGCTTGGGGGCATCATTTTTGGGTCCGGAGAGATAAAGGACCATCCCCCATGAACAATCAGTTCCACGCAATCATAGACGGACGCGGCTTATTGAAGGTTTCCGGGCCGGACGCCGGCGAATTTCTGCAGGGATTGATTTCAAACGACATCAACCTGGTGAGCGCTGAACGGACCATCTATGCCGCCCTGCTGACAGCGCAGGGCAAGTTCCTGTTCGATTTTTTCATTTCCAGCCTGAACGGTGACTTGGTGCTTGAATGCGAGCACGACCGGTTAGCGGACCTGATGAAGAAACTCACCATGTATAAGCTTCGCGCCGACGTCCAATTGAAAGATATCTCAGATGATTGGCAGGTTGGCGTGCTCTGGGGTGACGGGGTCGCGGCCAGCGTCGGCTTGGATAATGAGCCGGGTTCAGCTATGGCGTGGTCCGGTGGTGTTGCGTTTGTCGACCCACGCCTTGCCGGCGCCGGCCTGCGTGCTGTTTTACCTGTGGGCAATGCCGCTGATCTCTTGGCGGATCATGGCTCGAGCGCGGGCAACACGGATGATTACGATCTCCAACGCCTGACCCTTGGCTTGCCCGATGGCAGCCGCGATTTAATTTTGGAAAAATCAATCTTGCTGGAAAGCGGCTTCGATGAACTGCACGGTGTCGATTGGAAAAAAGGCTGCTACATGGGCCAGGAATTGACGGCCCGCACCAAATACCGAGGCCTGATTAAGAAACGCTTGGTGCCGGTCACCGTCGATGGCCCCCTGCCCGAACCCGGCACACCGGTAATGGCCGATGGCAAGGAGATTGGCGAAGTGAGGTCCGGGCGCGGCGGGCATGCCTTGGCGCTGATGCGGCTCGAGCACCTTGATCCAGACGGCCCGTCATCGGCACCCTTTGCCGCCGGTGACGCCATGATCACGCCGTCGAAGCCCGACTGGGCGGATTTTTAGGCCACTTCCCGCTTCCCTATCCAGGCCCAGCGATTTAGGCTTCGGCGATGAAATCAGTGGGCGACATTCTAAGGGCGGCGCCGAAAATGCTGGTCCCGGTTCTTCACGCCTATCAGCGTAGGCTGCAGCGCTATGGCACGACGGCGCGCGGTGTGTTTTGGAAGAACACCGAATGGCAGCACCGCCGATATGTGATTTTAGAACGCGTCTTCGACGACCTAGCCCAGGCCGGTGGCCAAACCGTTTTGGATTTCGGCTGCGGTTATGGCTCACTATTCGATTATCTGGCGGACCACCCGGTTCTGCGCCACGGGCGATATATCGGTGCTGACATGTGTCAGGACATGATCGATGCCGCCCGCGCGCGCATCGATGATCCCCGCGCCAGTTTCGTCCGCGCCATCGCGGCGACCGAAGAAGTCGATTACACGCTGGTTTCCGGCACTTACAACATGCATCTCGGCGCCGACGTGGCGGAGTGGGACAGCTATATCAAAGCCAGCCTCAAGCAATTGTGGCGGCACTCACGCCACGGTCTCGCGTTCAATATGCTAAGCCGCAACGCCGATGAACAATACGACGGCCTCTATTACACCGATCCCGATGATTATCTGGCATTTACGCGTGAATATTTCTCAACCCACGCGGAATTGATCATTGAACCGCCGTTACCGGATTTCACGATCATCGTGCGGCGGGACGCTTAAACCTTTTCGATTATCTATTCGATCGCCGCGGTGATCTTTTTCGCCAACTCACCGATGGCATCCATGTCGCCGGGCACCAAATCCCAATTCATCGTCGCGCCGTCAGTGGCGCTGCGCGGAATGATGTGCATGTGCAGATGGAAAACTGATTGCTTGGCCCCGGGGCCGTTGGCCTGCAATAGGTTGATGCCTTCCGGCTGCACGACGGCGTTCACCGCAGTGGCGACACGGCGCACCGTCGATAGGGTCGGCCCGAACCATTCGTCGGGCGTCGCATAAAGATTTTCGGCGTGGAACTTTGGAATAACCAAGGCGTGGCCCTCGTTCACCGGATTGATATCCATGAACGCAAACGTCTTGTCGTCCTCGAATACCTTGAAGCTTGGAATTTCGCCGCGCAGGATTTTGCAAAAAATGCAGTCTTCGATCAGATGACCATCGTCGCCCATGGAATGTCCTTATCTCAGAGTTTTCAGTGCCGCGCCAACGCTGCCCGCGTGCCCCATCGGTGTCAAGGTACTGGCAAGGCGACATCTGCACGCGGTCGATGGCTGGCATGCAGTAAACGCGTTTGTTGTCAGACACCTACGGGCCTAGAAGGAAGCCGTTACACGTGACGAACTTGAGGCTCGGAAATACGAGCCTCCAAGAACAAGGAAATCCATCATGGGCACGAACATGAACGCCTTAAAAAATCAAAGTTGGGTCTACCTGGTTGGCGCCTTCTCGGTTCTGATCACTCTCGGCTTAGCCATGAGCTAAGATCCGATCGTTTCAAATCAAATGGATTTGAAACATCAGCCGGCGCAGACAAGGTAGTTTCAATAAGACGGCGGTTTCGACCGCTGTTTTTTTGTCAATTTCGCGGACTATCGCCGGATCGGCGGGCGCCGGCACCGACGACCGGCACCTGGTGCAAGTCCTTCGGCTTTAGGGTTCGCACGAAGGCGATGATATCCTCGATGCTTTCCGGCGTCACCGTGAACGGCGTCGCATAGGCCGGCAACTTCGACCATTTCGGCACGTCGGGCACGGTCACAAAGGCCGGATGGGGCCGGCGTTCAAAAAACGTCTGCAACCGCTCAAAACCATCTTTGTTGCCAGCAAGCAATTGAAATGATGGTGTCGATCCGATGCCGCCGAATTTGTTGTAATCGCCAATCACATGGCAGCGCGCACAGTGCTGTTCGGCCAGTGCCTGGCCTTTTCGCGCATCGCCGTCGGCATGGGCCGACATGGCCGCGAACAGAACAGCGGCAATCCCAAAGACGGTTTTAACAAATCTCATCCGCGTATTTTAATCGGGCGCGGCACGGTTGTGAAGCGATTGCGAAATGGGGGCTTAGCGGTTTTCCGCCTGCCGGTCGGGATCGGTCTCGATCGCGGCTTGCGCCGCCGCAAGCCGGGCAATTGGCACCCGGTAAGGCGAGCACGAGACGTACGTCAGACCGATCTCGTGACAGAACCTAACAGATGCCGGATCGCCGCCGTGTTCACCGCAGATGCCCAACTTGATATCGGGGCGAACTTTGCGGCCGCGTTCGCAACCGATTTTCACCAGCTCACCAACCCCATCCACATCGATGGTCATGAACGGGTCAACGGGCAACACCCCTTTGGATTGATAGACCTCCAGGAACGGTGCCGCGTCATCGCGCGAAAAACCGAATACCGTCTGGGTCAGATCATTGGTGCCGAAGCTGAAGAACTCGGCGGTCTCGGCAATGGCGTCGGCCTTCAAACACGCGCGGGGTAGCTCGATCATCGTGCCGACCAAATAGCTCAGCTTGATGCCCTCCGACGCCTCAACCTCGCCGGCAACCTGAACGACAACGGCCTTCAGCATATCAAGTTCGGGCTTGTCGACGATCAACGGGATCATGACTTCGGGCTCAACGGATTTGCCGTCCTTGGCCATGATCGCAGCGGCCTCAAAGATGGCGCGGGCCTGCATCTCATAGATTTCCGGATAGGTGATCCCCAGCCGGCAGCCGCGATGGCCGAGCATCGGATTGGCTTCATCCAAATCCAGCTTGCGAGCCTTGACTTGGGCGACGTCGGCACCGGCGGCTTTTGCGACCTCTTCCATTTCCTCCAGGGTATGGGGCAGGAACTCATTCAACGGCGGATCGAGCAGCCGGATGGTCACCGGCAAACCTTCCATGATCCGGAACAAGTCCAGGAAATCCTGGCGTTGATAGGGCAGCAGCTTGTCTAGCGCCTCACGCCGGACCGTTTCCGTGGTGGCCAAAATCATTTGGCGCATGTGGACGATACGGGCGGGTTCAAAAAACATGTGCTCGGTACGGCTGAGGCCGATCCCTTCGGCGCCGAACTTACGCGCCGTCTCGGCATCCAGAGGGGTTTCCGCATTGGCGCGAATACCCAGCGTCCGCACGCCATCGACCCATTCCATGATGCGGCCGAAGTCGCCAGTCATTTCCGGCTGGATGGTCGCAACCTCGCCGCGAATGACCTCGCCGGTGGAACCGTCAATGGTCAGAATCTCGCCTTCCGCCAAGGTTTCGCCAAGCGCCATGATATGCTTGTTCTCATAATCGACGCGCAGGTCGCCGGCGCCGGACACGCACGGAATACCCATGCCGCGTGCGACCACGGCGGCGTGCGAAGTCATACCGCCACGCGTGGTTAAAATGCCCTCGGACACATGCATGCCGTTGATGTCTTCCGGCGAGGTTTCGGTCCGCACCAAAATGACTTTTTCGCCACGCCCGACCCAGGCTTCCGCATCTTCAGCGGAAAACACGATGCGTCCGGACGCCGCGCCCGGGCTCGACGGCAAGCCGCGGCCCACGATATCGCGTTCCGCGTCCAGATCGAGCGTCGGGTGGAGCAGCTGATCCAATTGCTGAGCGTCGACCATCATGATTGCTTCTTCGCGCGACACCAGGCCTTCATCGACCATATCAACGGCAATTTTCAATGCCGCCTTGGCGGCCCGCTTGCCGGACCGGGTCTGCAACATCCAAAGCTTCGACTGCTGGACCGTGAATTCCATGTCCTGCATGTCTTTGTAGTGACGTTCCAATTTTTCGCGCACCGCGGCCAGATCCGCGTAAAGCGTCGGCATGGCGTCTTCCATGGAGGGAAGCGTGGCGCCCGTCGCGGCCTTTTCCGCTTCGGTCAACGGCTGCGGCGTGCGGATGCCGGCGACCACGTCCTCGCCCTGGGCGTTGATCAGAAACTCGCCGTAGAATTGATTGTCGCCGGTTGACGGGTTGCGGGTGAAGCACACGCCGGTGGCACAATCTTCACCCATGTTGCCGAACACCATGGCCTGAACGCTGACCGCCGTTCCCCAATCGGCGGGGATGGCATGCAGGCGCCGATAAGTGATGGCGCGGTTGTTCATCCAGGAACCGAAGACAGCACCGATGGCGCCCCAAAGCTGTTCGCGGGGGTCTTGCGGGAACGGGTTGCCGGTTTCTTCGACGACCATGTCGAGATATTTATCGGTGACGTCGCGCCAATCGTCGGCACTGAGGTCGGTATCCAGATTGTAGCCGTGGTCATCCTTGGCATCTTCCAGAATATCTTCGAACATGTGGTGCTCGACACCCAGCACCACATCGCCGTACATCTGAATAAACCGGCGGTAGCTGTCATAGGCAAAGCGCGCGTCATCGGCACGCGCCGCCAAGCCTTCAACGGTTTCCGAATTGAGCCCCAAATTCAGCACCGTATCCATCATGCCCGGCATCGACGCGCGCGCGCCGGAACGCACGGATACCAAAAGCGGGTTTTCCGCATCGCCGAATTTCGCGCCCATGATGCCTTCGATATGCGCCATCGCCGCATCGACGTCAGCGTCAAGATCATCGGGATAGGTGTCATTATTGTCGGTGAAATGCGTACAGACCCCGGTGGTGATGGTGAACCCCGGCGGCACCGGCAGGCCCAGCCCGGCCATCTCGGCTAAGTTCGCGCCCTTGCCGCCCAGCAGTTCGCGCATCTCGGCGGAACCTTCCGCGTTGCCGTCCCCGAACGTGTAAATCCACTTCGTCATGGTTCCGTCTTTCACTGATTATCCTTCGATCTTGGAAAAATCCGCGACGCCTTCAAGCGCCGTGCGAATCCCGTTCAGCAGCTTCAATCTATTTTCGCGCAAGCCCGCGTCGTCACAATTCACCGTGACTTTATCAAAGAATGCATCGACCGGGCCCCGCAACGCCGCCACGGCTTTCATGGCGCCGGCGAAGTCTTCACTCTCAACAGCTTTGGCAATGGCCGGCCCCGCGTCACTTAATCCGCCGGCCAGGGCCTTCTCTTCATCTTGATCGAAGAGTGCCGCATCAGCGTCACCGCCATAAGCCTTGCCGTCTTTCTTTTCTTCGATCTTCAAAATATTCGCCGCCCGGCTGTACGCCGTCAGCAGGTTCTCGCCGTCATCGGTGAACAAGAAATCTTTCAGCGCATCGACCCGCGCCAGCAGGCGCACCAGATCATCCTCGCCGCCGAGCGCAAACACGGCGTCGATATGATCGTGCGACGTGCCCTGCTCTTTCAGATGGACCTTCAAGCGGTCGGCGAAGAAAGCCAGTAAGTCTTCGCTCGGATCAGCACTGACTTCGTGCAAACCGCGCGCCGTCTCGAACGATTTCGACAGCGGCAATCGCACACGGTTTTCCAAGATTAAGCGGATCACGCCAAGCGCTGCGCGGCGCAGTGCGAAGGGATCTTTCGAGCCCGTCGGTTTTTCATCAATGGCGAAAAAGCCGACGAGGCTATCGATCTTATCGGCCAGCGACACACAGATACTGACCGGCTTTGTCGGGCAGGCATCGCCGGGGCCTTGCGGCGCGTAGTGCTCGGCAATGGCATCGGCGACCTCGTCTGACTCGCCGTCATGAACAGCGTAATAGCGCCCGATGATGCCTTGCAGTTCCGGGAACTCGCCGACCATGCCGCTGCTCAGGTCCGCCTTCGCTAGGCGGGACGCGGATCGCACTCGGTCCTTGTCGGCACCATTCACATGGCTGGCGATATCCGCGGCCAGCGCCTGCATGCGGTCAACTTTTTCGTCCATGGTGCCGAGCTTGGCGTGGAACACTCGGTCTTTCAGCGCCGGCGCCTTGGCCGCCAATGAGGTCTTGCGGTCTTGATCCCAGAAGAACTTGGCATCCGACAATCGGGCCCGCAGCACGCGCTCGTTGCCGGCGACGACCTGCGCGCCGGCGTCGGTGGTTTCTGTATTGGCGACGACAATAAATCGATTGGCCAGATTGCCGTCGGCGTCTAGGCAGGAGAAATACTTCTGGTGCGACTTCATCGACGTGATCAACACTTCCGCCGGCACCTCCATGAAGTCGTCATCAATGGAGCCCATATAGACCACCGGCCACTCCACCAGCCCGG
>Ga0233427_10004952_pt1 | contig 10847 bp, 11 predicted proteins | sample SI_118_April2016_5_FD_179885 | JGI IMG/M metagenome (GOLD analysis project Ga0233427, IMG submission 179885) | Seawater microbial communities from Saanich Inlet, British Columbia, Canada - SI_118_April2016_100_MG | ecosystem: Environmental > Aquatic > Marine > Inlet | place: Canada: British...
CCAAGTACCAATGTTAATGGTTCAAGCGTCAATGGACGGAATACTATTAGGTATTTTGTTTGCATTAATTGCTTATGGAATGGCATTGCAGTGGGGAGTAATGAATATAATTAACATTGCCCAAGGTGAATTAGTAATAATGGGTGGATACATTGCTTACTTTATGTATTTGTCAGGAATACACCCAGCTTTTGGAATAATTGTCTCACCAATTATTATGTATTGTGTCGGATGGGGAATGTACAAACTTGTTATTAATAAAGTGGTAGATAAAGATTTATTTACCTCAATTCTAGCAACGTTTGGAATAAGTATTCTAGCACAACAGTTAATGAACTTTGCATTTGGTGCAGATGTTGTGGTTGCTCAGTCAAATTTTGGAACAACTATGTTGTTTGACAATATGGTTACAATTCCTAATGCCAAGATATTTTCAGGAGCAGTTTGTGTAATATCAGCAATTATTCTTGTTGTTTACATGAGAAAATCTAAGTTAGGCCGTGCAATTAGAGCAACAGCTCAAAATGCAAGAGCAGCAAAGATTTTAGGTGTAGATACTGAAAAAGTTTATGCGGCAACTTTTGGAATTAACGCAGCATTGTGTGGAATAGCAGGAGCTTGTATAGCAATTACATTTACACTTCATCCATACACAGGCTTACCTTACACCGTCAGATCATTCATGATTGTAATTATTGCAGGTTTAGGAAATTTACCAGCAGTAGCAATATCTGGAATGGGATTAGGAGTATTTGAAGAGTGGGCAGATTATCTGCTTGGAACAGAATTTAGAATAGCAGCAGTATTTTCGTTACTAGTAGTCATACTGGTTTACAGAAGATTTAAATTATCAAGAAAAAGAGAGTACTTAAAATAATGAATAAAAATACTCTTTTATATCTGGGACTATTAATTTTTGGATTAATTGGAGCATTTATTTTTCCTGCTTATAAGCTTCAGTTATCATTTCTCTACATTCTAATCGTACTAGCCATGACATGGGATGTTCAAGGTGGTCAAATGGGCTACAATACATTTGGTAATATATTATTTTTTGGTATTGGAATGTATGTTGCATCGAGCACTCAAATTGCGATGTTTTTTTCATTAGCTGAATGGACAGATGCTGGTGGTGAAAAAACTTTTGTGCATACTATTCCACAATTTTTCCAAGGTTTTGGTGTAGGAATAATTTTATCAGGAATAATTCCAATGATTATAGCAGGAGTTATCGGTTATGGAATTTTAGGTTTAAGAGGTCACTATTTTGCAATTTGTACATTGGCATTAGGAATTGCTGCGGGTGAGATTGCTGGAGGAATAGAAATTATTGGAGCCGGTCAAGGTATGACAGTTCCTGTTTGGCCAAAAGGATTTGGTTCTAATGAATCCTCATCACAATTTTTATATTACTTAAGTTTTGCTTTAGCAGTTGTAACTTTTGTTACTTTAAAATGGGCATACAGCACTAGGTTTGGATTAGTTCTAAATGCAATAAGAGATAATGAAGATAAAGCAGAGGCAATGGGAATTCATACAATGAGATATAAAATTATTGGCTGGATGGTTTCAGCATTCTTTGTTGGAATAGCTGGTGGTTTAATGGGTCATATTAATGGCTACATTGAGCCGACAGAAATTGCATTTGCTGGACCAACTTTTGGAGTGTTCATGGTATTAATGGCAATCCTTGGTGGAAAAGGAACTTTATGGGGACCACTTGTTGGTGCAACTGTTTTTCATTTATTTAAAGAAGGGTTTTGGACATACTTTTTAGGTTGGCAGTATGTTGCTTTAGGAGTTTTAATTGTAGTAATCGTTGTTTACTTTCCTGAGGGAATAATGGGATGGTTAAGAGAAAAATACCCAGAAAAATTTGGTGAAACAATTGATGAGGCAGATCGAAAGGCGCAGGTAGAATTAAAATAATGTCTATATTAGATGTAACAGGAGTTAGTAAATCTTTTGGTGGTGTAAAGGCTAACGTTGATATCTCAATGTCTGTTGAACAAGGTTCTATTGTTGGATTAATTGGACCAAATGGATCAGGAAAAACAACACTATTTAATTCTATTGTTGGAACCTATCCAATTGACAAGGGTTCAATTAAATTTGATGGAACAGAAGTTTCTGAATTACCTGTACCTGTTGTTGCAAAATTGGGATTGCTAAGAACTTTTCAACAAACAAGAATCTATGGAAAATTAAACTGTATTGAAAATATGTTAATTAGTCATAAGCCTGAAAATGATGGAATTCTTACTGTATTTCAAAAAATACCATCTGATTTGACTGATAAAGCTGAAACTTTACTAAAATTTGTTGGTCTTCACCAAAAAAGAAAGCTTAGAGCAGGAGACCTTTCTTTTGGTCAACAAAAATTATTAGAACTTGCTATGGCACTAATGAATGAGCCTAAAATGCTTTTATTGGATGAGCCAACAGCAGGAATTAATCCAACATTAATAAATGGAATTATTGATCGTTTGATTAAAGTAAATAAAGAATATGGGATTACTTTATTGGTTATTGAACACAATATGAAAGTAATTATGAACTTAGCTCAAAAAGTTTTTTGTTTAGCGCATGGTCAAATGCTAGCTAATGGAACACCTGAAGAAATAAAAAATGATAAGCGAGTATTAGATGCTTACTTGGGGGCTCAATAATGTCTAGCCAATATGATGTATTAGGAAAAGCACCTGGACCAGAAGAGTTACAAAAATTATCTCCTGATAATAATCATGTAACTATTAATAAGTTATCTGCTGGTTATGGAAAAATGGAAATTCTTCATGATTTTGATTTGCGGGTAAACAAAGCCCAATCTTTATGTTTGATTGGACCAAATGGCGCAGGAAAATCTACAATACTTCATTCAATTTATGGATTTACAAATATTTTTTCAGGACAAATAGAAATTGATGGAAAAGAAATTACAAATTTAACACCAGCAGAAAAATTAAAGTCATGTGGCATTGCTTATATTTTACAAGATAACTCTGTTTTTCCAGATATGACAGTTGAAGAAAATTTATTGATGGGTGGTTATATAAAAGAAAATACAGATGAATCTTACCAAGAGGCAGAAAGAATTTTTGAAAAATATGAAAGATTAAGAAATAGAAGAAATCAACCAGCTAAAGTTTTGTCTGGTGGTGAAAGAAGATTATTAGAAATATCAAGAGCACTTGTGATGAAGCCATCTGTGTTATTAGTAGATGAACCTTCAATTGGTTTAGAGCCAAGATATATTGATATGGTTTTTGAAATATTAAGAGATCTTCAAGTAAATGAAAAAAAAACAATTATATTAGTAGAACAAAATGCTAAAAAGGGATTAGAGTTTGCAGATATTGGGTACGTACTAGTATCAGGACAGACGGCTATAGCTGGTAAAGGGGATGATTTATTAAACAATCCTGATGTTGGTAGATTATTCCTTGGAGGTTAATGATTAATAAAGAATTTTTCTTTAAAGGCTTTAAATCTATTATTAAACCAGATAGTCCAGCACTTGCTCTTGGATGTTGTTTTATAGCTATCGGAGCATTACTTAAAAATTTAGGGTTTAATATTCAGGAAAGTATTTTTTCAACAATGTTAACTTATGCTTTACCAGGTTCATTGGTAATGGCTGAGTCGATGTTAGTTGGAGCGTCACTATTAAATATCTTTTTAGCTGTTTGGTTTGTTAATGCTCGATTATATCCTATGGCAGTTTCTTTATTTCCATTAATGATGCATAAAAATCAACCAAGGTGGAAGTATTACTTCTCTTGCCATTTCATTGCTGTGTCAGCATGGCTGATAATGAAAAGTAATTATAAAGATATTCAAAAAAAATATAGAATTGATTTTTGGATTGGTATTGGTTGTGCAACCTGGGCAACAGCTGTAATAGGGACCTTCATTGGATTTTATGCATCTGATTATTTAGATAAAAATATAATGATGGGATTAGCAATTTTAAATCCAGTTTATTTTCTATGTATGATGGTAGGTGCCATGAAGACCATTCAAATATCAGCATCTGTAATATTAGGTTTATTGCTTGGGCCAATTTTTTATTTTTTTTCTCCGGAATGGTCAATTTTACTTGGTGGACTTATTGGTGGAACCATTGCTTACTTTATAGGAGAGTTACGTGTCAACTAGTGTAGTTCTTGCAATCTTAGTTACTTCTCTTGCAACTTATTCTTCTAGATTACTAGGTGTTATTTCATCAAAAGGAATAAAAGAAACTTCAAAACTATTTAGATGGTTTAATTGTTTAGCTTATTCAACATTAGCTGCCTTGATAGCTAGAACAATTATTTTTCCTGTAGGAGCTTTATCTGATGCAAGCTATTTAAGTAGAATAACGGTAGTAATATTTTGCTTATTTATATTCTTTATATCTAAAAAAAATTTTGTTTATCCAACAGTAATTTCTGCTATCATGTTGGCATTACTTAGCGAGTACTTATAATGAAAAAAATCAATGGTCTAACAATTTCAGAACATAATAATTCAAAAAGAATAATTGATATTAGTTTAGAAGATGAAATCATAGAAAAATTAATATTTCCTTTCAATAAGTTTGATTTAACAGCATTAGAACTTAAACCTTTTACACGCTTTACCATCGCAAAAAGTTTAGATGATCTGACAGATAATAAACTTAGCAAATTAATGAACTCTATAATTAGAGATAGATCAACAGGATGTTTTGTTATTGGTCCAAAAAATATTACAGCAAAAATTAATGATAAATTTTTAGTTAAACTATCTACCGCTATTGCTCATTTAATTGGAATTCCTAATCACGACTCTATGGCTGGAAAATATTACGCAAGGTTTACTGTAAAACATGAAGATAAAAGTGACTCTTATTTAAGAAAAGCATATCGTAATATGGATCTTCATACGGACGGAACTTATGTAAAAGAGATTACTGATTGGTTATTAATGTCAAAAATTGACGAACAAAATGTGAAAGGTGGAGAAACTGCAATGTTACACCTTGATGATTGGGAACATTGTGAGGATTTATATAATGATCCTGTTGGTAAACAGAATTTTATTTGGGGCTCACCAAAAAGTAAAAATATAGGCTATAAAGTAGAACACCCAGTTTTTTTATCTGATGAAAATGGTAAACCTAATATCTCTTATATTGATCAATTTCCTGAACCTAAGAATATGGAACAGGGCAATTTTCTACAAAGATTATCTGATGCCTTGGAGGAAAGTGAAAATAAAATTATCACTAAATTACCTGTTGGATCTTCAATAATTGCTAATAATCATTTTTGGTTACATGGAAGAAAACCTTTTAAAGAAAATGACGAATTAAATAGAGAACTTTTGAGAATCAGAGGTCATTATTTTGTAAATTGAGATAGATTAATGAGATTATTGCTCTTAAAAAAACAACTATTGATTGAACATAATAAAAGTCAGGTAATACCTGGATTTTTTTGTGTTATTTTTGCAACAATAAAATAAAAATCGATTTTTTTAATTTTTTAAACTACATTTAATGACTTTGATTGTTTATAAAAGCATCAAGTTAACTTAAAAAAAAATAGGAATTAAAATGAAAAAATTAATAACAATTGCAGTTTTTGCAGTTTTTTCTGCTTCTTCAGCTATTAGTGCCAGTCTAACTCCCGCAATTGGACTTTCATTTAATAACGCTGGATTTGCTGGTGAAGGTAATGAAAGAGTTGGATCCGATACTGGAACAGTTCAATCTGTTACTGAAGAATACGGTGCTTTTGCTGAGACGTATGGTTCAATTTTTGTTGAATTAGGTATTGGTGAAGTTTTAGCAGTGGGTATAGATTACGTTCCAGGAGACATCGATAGTCCTGAGAATGCTTCAAGAGAAAGTGAAGATAGCGCTGTTGGAAGCAACGGAGCTGGTAATTCTACTGTAAGTGCAACTTTTCAAGATCTTACAACTGTTTACGCAAAAATAAACGTTCTTCCATTAGGCGGAACTTATTTAAAACTTGGTTTTTCTCAAGTTGATGTAAAAATTAATGAAAAAATGGAATCGGGTAACACTTATGCAGATGTTGACACTGAAGGTTTAACAGCTGGTATTGGTTATAATCATGATATAGCTAATGGTGTTTCAATCAGAGCAGAAGCAATGATTTCTCAATTTGATGACGTGCAAACAAATAACGGAGTTGCTGTTGGAAGCGAAAGTGTTTCAAATGGTGGACGTAACGTTGTTCAAGTTGAATCAATGTGGGGTGCTAAAGGAACGATTTCTGTAGTTAAATCATTCTAATTAAAACTTTAATTTAAAATTAAAAGCCTCCATTTATGGGGGCTTTTTTTTTACCCACTAATATAATGTTAAAATGTATCTAGGATTTATTGGAATTGGAAAAATATCATCTTCAGTTATAGAGGGTATTAACAGGTCTGAATTAAAGAATAATAAGATAATTATATCCCCTAGAAATAAAAAAATTTCAAATAATCTCAAAAAAAAATATAAAAACATTATAATTGCAAAAACTAACCAAGAAGTAGTTAATAAATCTAATTGGGTTTTTTTAGGTGTTACTCCAACTGTAGGTGAAAGAATTATTAAAGATTTAAAGTTTAAATCCAAACAAACTATTATTAGTTTTATTTCTACAATAACTTTATCTCAATTAAAAAAAGCAATAAAAGTTAAAGCAAAAATTGTTAGAGCTATACCTTTGCCACCAATTTCATTGAAAAAAGGACCGGTACCTATTTGTCCTCCAAATAAAAAAGTTAAGGATTTCTTTAATAAAGTTGGAACAACAGTTGAAATAAAAAATGAAAGCTTATCAATTAATTTTTGGTCTACATCGGGAATGATGGCTCCTTTTTATGAGTTACTAAGAGTTATGACAAATTGGTTAATTAAAAAGGGGGTTAAAAGAAATAATGCACAAAAATATATAACCTCTTTATTTTTAGCCTTATCAGAAGATGCTGTTGTTAATTCAAAAAAAGATTTAAAATATTTGGTTAAAGAATCTCAAACTCCTAAAGGATTAAACGAACAAGGTGTTAAAGAACTAACAAAAGCTGGTTTTTATAAATCTTTAGAGAAAACTCTCAATAATATACATAAAAGATTAAATAAATAAAATTTCATGGATCAACAACAAAATATTTTACAAATTGAAAATTTATCTAAATATTTTGGAGGGTTGGCTGCAGTTTCAGATTGCTCCTTAAAAATTAAGAAAGGTTCTATTACAGGTATTATTGGACCTAATGGTTCAGGTAAAACTACTTTGTTTAATTTAATTGCTGGAAATTTAAAATCTTCTCAAGGAACAGTGTTATTTAATAATGAAGATGTAACTGATATTCCTTCATATGAATTGTTTTCAAAAGGAATTTTAAGAACATTTCAAATAGCACATGAGTTTACAAATTTATCAGTTTTAGAAAATCTAATGATGGTTCCAGCAAACCAATCAGGTGAAAAATTAATGACTGCTTTATTAAAGCCAAGTTTAGTTAGAACTGAAGAATTAGCTGTAAAACAAAAAGCTCAGGATGTTGTTGATTTTTTAAATCTTACCCATTTATCAAATGAATTAGCTGGAAATTTATCAGGCGGTCAAAAAAAATTATTAGAACTTGGAAGAACTATGATGGTTGATGCAAAATTAGTATTGCTTGACGAAGTAGGAGCTGGAGTAAATAGAACGTTACTTAAAGAACTAGGAACTGCAATTCTTAAGCTTAATAAAGAGCAAGGATACACGTTTTGTATGATTGAACACGATATGGATTTTATCAGTAGATTATGTGATCCAGTTATTGTTATGGCAGAAGGATCTGTTTTGTTTGAAGGAACTGCTGATGAAGTTAAGAAAGATGAGAAAGTTATAGAAAGTTATTTAGGTAGAGGATCAAAACTAAAGGATGAAAATTAATGGCTTTTTTTGAAGGTGTAAAAATGACTGGAGGGTATGGTAATGGTCCTGATATTATTAACTCTTGTTCAGTTAACGTTAATAGAGGAGAGATAGTTTCAATTCTTGGACCTAATGGGGCTGGTAAATCAACAGCAATGAAAGCTATGCTTGGACTTTTAGATTTAAAATCTGGTTCTGTAGTAATTGATGGAAAAAATATTTCAAAACTTTCTCCTCAAGAAAGAGTTAGAGCTGGAATTTCATTTGTGCCCCAAACAAAAAATGTTTTTGCTGGGATGACAGTTGAAGAAAATTTAGAGATGGGAGCCTATCTAAGAGATGATAACTTTCAAAATATTATAGAGGAAATTTACGATCTATTTCCCATATTAAGAGAAAAAAGAAGTCAGTTGGTTGGTGAATTATCAGGTGGTCAAAGACAACAAGTTGCTCTTGGAAGAGCACTAATGATTAAGCCATCAGTATTAATGTTAGATGAACCTACCGCTGGTGTCTCTCCAATAGTTATGGATGAATTATTTGATCATATTATTAAAGTTAAAAGAACAAATGTTGCAATTTTAATGGTTGAGCAAAATGCTAAACAAGCACTAAATATTTCTGATCGTGGATATGTACTTGTTACTGGTGAAAACAAATACGAAGGTACTGGTAAAGAATTATTAAATGACCCTAGAGTAAGAAGCTCTTTTTTGGGGGGATAGTATGGATTTATTAAATGCAATTGTATTACTGTTAAATTATATTTTTGTACCAGCTTTAACTTATGGTTCTCAGTTAGCACTAGGTGCAATTTTTGTAACCTTGATCTATGGAATTTTGAGATTTGCAAATTTTGCAACTGGAGACATGATGGCATTTGGTACGATGGTTACTATTTTGTTCACATGGTGCTTTCAATCAATCGGTATTTCTTTGGGCGTTTTACCAACAGCTCTTCTAGCAATACCATTCGCAATAATTTTTATGATTGGCTACATGCTCTTTGTAGATAAATTTGTTTTTAGATATTATAGAGTTAACAAAAGCCCTCCCGTTCAGCTTGCAATGGTTAGTATTGGTGTAATGTTTGTAACTCAAGCTGTCGTTAGAATAATAATTGGACCTTCGGATAGAAGGTTTTTTGATGGAGAAAAATTTATTATTAAAGCTGGTGAATTTAAAGAAATGACAGGACTTAACGAAGGATTAGCAATTAAATCAAGTCAGGTAATAACTATATTTGTAACACTTGTATTAGTTTCAATTCTATTTTGGTTTTTAAACAAAACAAAAACGGGAAAGAGTATGCGTGCTTATTCAGATAATGAGGATTTAGCTTTATTATCAGGAATTGACCCTAAAAGAGTGGTCATGATTACTTGGATTATTGCGGGTATTTTAGCAACAATTGGAGGTGCTTTATATGGTTTAGATAAAAGCTTTAAGCCTTTTACCTATTTTAACAATATGCTACCAATTTTTGCTGCTGCAATTGTTGGGGGTATTGGAAATCCTTTTGGAGCATTTTTGGGAGGTTACGTTATAGCTTTTTCAGAAATATTTATAACTTACGCATATAAGAAATTTTTTATGTATATTTTGCCAGAAAGCATGGAGCCTGAAACTTTAGTGCAACTATTATCAACAGATTATAAATTTGCCGTGTCATTCTCCATATTGGTGATTGTCTTACTGTATAGACCGAATGGTATATTCAAAGGGAAGGTACTTTGAGAAAAAATCTAAACATAATTGCTGCTTATACAATAATGATGGGCTTAATTATTTTGGTTGGAATATTTCAATCATGGAATGTTGCTCTTTCAATTTTTAACATGTGCTTAATTTCTGCAGTAATGACAATGGGTGCAAATGTACAATGGGGTTATGCTGGCTTAATTAATTTTGGTCTAATGGGTTATGCTGCACTAGGTGGTTTGGCTGCAGTTTTAATATCAGTTGATCCAGTCCAAGAAGCGTGGCGTGCAGGTGGCTTTGACATTTTGATGTGCCTATGGCTTATTATTGTAATGATTTTTGCTATTCGCTTCATCCTGAAGAATTTTGCTAAATCAAATTTTAGAACTTATGGAATTGCTGCAATTATTATTGCTGGAATTATAATTATTAGAGTAACTGCTGAACCTGGTATTGAAGCAATTGAAGCTATTAATCCTGCTAAAACAGGCTTTCTTGGAGGTTTTGGATTACCAATAATGTTTTCATGGATAGTTGGAGCTTTCTTTGCTGGTGGACTTGCATTTGTAGTTGGAAAAGTTGCACTTGGATTACGAGCTGACTATTTAGCAATTGCTACATTACTAATTTCTGAAATTGTCATTGCGATAATTAAACATGAAGATTGGTTATCAAGAGGGGTTAAAAATGTCATTGGATTAGATAGACCAGTGCCTTACGAGGTTAATCTTCAAGCTACAGAATGGTTTATTAATTTAGTTGCAAAATTTAATTCAAGTAAATTAGATTTAATTTCTAATGTAGCAGATAAACAAGCTGCACTTAATCAATTAGTAATTGAAGGATCATCAGTTTTTGTAAAACTTTGTTACTCAGGATTGTTTTTAGTGGTGGTAATAGCATTATTAATAGTTACTCAAAAAGCGCTTTATTCTCCTTGGGGAAGAATGATGAGAGCTATTAGAGACAATGAAGAAGCAGCAAATGCCATGGGTAAAAATGTTGTTAAACAACATTTGTTAATATTTATTTTAGGTTCAGCAATAGTTGGAATTGCAGGAGCCATGCTTGTTACCCAAGATGGCTTATTTACCCCAGGAAGTTACAGGCCAATGAGATATACTTTTCTTATATGGGTAATGGTTATAGTGGGTGGAAGTGGTAATAATTTTGGAGCTATATTGGGTGGATTTGCTGTATGGTTTTTATGGATAGAAGCTGCTCCTATTGCTTTAT
>Ga0233427_10004955_pt1 | contig 10846 bp, 6 predicted proteins | sample SI_118_April2016_5_FD_179885 | JGI IMG/M metagenome (GOLD analysis project Ga0233427, IMG submission 179885) | Seawater microbial communities from Saanich Inlet, British Columbia, Canada - SI_118_April2016_100_MG | ecosystem: Environmental > Aquatic > Marine > Inlet | place: Canada: British...
AGAGTATTGGAAAAAGTTATTTTTCAAAATCAGACTCTAATCTTATAGATCTGTCAATTACTCCTAATAGACCAGATTGTCTTGGTGTTAGGGGAATAGCTAGAGACCTTGCTGCTTCAGGTTTTGGAAAGTTAAAAAATTTAAAAGAAAAAAAAATTAAATCAAACACCAAACAAACTATAAAAGTAAAGATTAATAAAGAAAAAAATCAAGGATGTAGTGCATTTGGTAGTTGTTTAATTACTAATGTAAAAAATATTGAAAGTCCAAAGTGGCTAAAAGATAAATTAGTTTCAATTGGGCAAAAACCAATTTCAGCAATAGTTGATATTACTAATTATGTAATGCTTGATATTAATCGTCCGCTACACGCGTATGATGCTGATAAAATTGAAAAAGGAATTGTAGTTCGAAACTCAAAATTTGGAGAAGAATTCATAGCGCTAGATGATAAAAGTTACAAATTAGATGATGAGATGTGTGTAGTTAGTGATAGCAAGGGTGTATTGGGGTTAGGTGGAATTATTGGAGGCACAAGATCTGGTACAGAATTTAATACTAAAAATATTTTATTAGAGTCTGCGTATTTTGAGCCAAGATCTATCAGAAGCACATCAAAAAAACTAAACCTTGATACAGATGCAAAGTTTAGGTTTGAAAGAGGAATTGATCCTTTATCTATTGAAGATGGATTAAATAAAGCAGCATTATTAATTAAAGAGATTTGTGGTGGAGAAATTAGTAAAATTGATATTCAAAGAATTGAAACAGGTAAAATCAAAACAATTAAATTTGACACTAATTTATTTGAAAAAATAACTGGATTTAAAATTTCAACTAAGGAGATATTTAAAATCTCAAAAGATCTTGGTTTCAAAATTCAAAAAGAAAAAAAATATTTAAAATTAACTATTCCATCTTGGAGACCAGATATTTTACAAGAAATAGATATTGTTGAAGAGTTAGTAAGAATAACTGGATATGATAAGATTAAAATTATAGACCCAATTAAAGAAAGAATTAAATCCACATTAACTCAATCACAAAAGTTATTTCATTTTTTGCAAAGAGCAATTGCCTCAAAAGGTTATTTAGAGACAATAACATGGTCATTTACTGACTCAAATTACAATGATCATTTTAAAGATAAAAATAAAGAAATTAAAATTGTAAATCCTATAAGTTCAGAGTTAGGGGTTTTGAGAAACTCAATATTTTCAAATTTAATTATGTATATGAATAAAAATTTGGACAGAGGTTTTAAAGATTTATCAATATTTGAAATAGGACCAATTTTTACTGGTTCAAATCCCGGTGAACAAAACACAATAGTTTGCGGTTTGTCAGCAGGTAAAAGATCAAGATTATCGTGGATTGAAAAAGAGAGAAATGTTGATGTATTTGATGTTAAAAGAGATGTGGTTCAAACTTTAGTTGAAGCAGGATATGATTCAGATAAATTTTTTATAGATAGCGAAACACCAAATTATTACCATCCAGGTAAGTCAGGCAGACTATTTTTAAATAGAGGGAAAGATCAAATAGCAGCTTATTTTGGTGAAATTCACCCTAACATTGTAAAAATGATTGATATTAAAACAGAGTCTTTAGTTGGCTTTGAAATTTTTCTAGATAATTTAAAGTTACCAAAAAAAACATTAAATGATCAAAAAACTAAATTTGAAGTCTCAGATTATCAAAAATCTGAAAGAGACTTTGCGTTTATAGTTAATAAAGAGGTTAAAGCCCAAGATCTAATTAATGTTGTTTCAAGTGTAGATCAAAAATTAATTAGTAATATTAAAGTTTTTGATGTTTATGAGGGTGAGAATATTCCAGAAAATCAAAAATCAATCGCAATTAGTGTAACAATTCAATCGTTAGAAAAAACACTAAATGATAGTGATTTAGAAAACATTAATAATTTAATAATCAAAACAGTTGAAAATAAAACTGGTGCCAAAATACGTTCGTAAACTAAATGAGCACTATTGATAATATTAGAAATTTTGCGATTATCGCTCATATCGATCATGGCAAATCTACAATAGCAGATAGAATAATCCACAGCTGTGGTGGATTAACGGAAAGAGAAATGAAAGCTCAAGTTTTAGACTCGATGGATATTGAGCGTGAAAGAGGAATTACTATTAAGGCTCAAACAGTAAAACTCAATTACAAAGCAAAAGATGGTAAAAATTATATTTTAAATATTATTGATACACCAGGCCATGTTGATTTTAGTTATGAAGTTAGCAGATCTCTTTATGCATGTGAGGGATCAATTTTAATTGTTGATAGTACTCAAGGAGTAGAAGCACAAACTTTAGCAAACGTTTATCAAGCATTAGACATAAATCACGAAATTGTTCCTGTGCTAAATAAAGTTGATTTACCAGCATCAGATTTAGAAAAAACAAAAAAGCAAATAGAAGAGGTAATTGGTATTGATACAGAGAGTGCCGTACCTTGCTCAGGAAAAACAGGTGAGGGTATTGATGATATCTTAGAGCAAATTATTACAGTATTACCTGGACCAAAAGGAGAAAGTTCTGGAGACTTAAAATGTTTATTAGTTGATAGTTGGTATGATACTTATTTAGGTGTTGTAATTTTAGTTAGAGTGATTGATGGAAAACTTTCAAAAAATATGAAAATTAAAATGATGTCTACCAATCAAGAATATATTGTAGAAAAAGTTGGGGTATTCACACCAAAACCTACAGATATAAATGAATTAAACACGGGTGAAATTGGATTTATAACAACAGGAATAAAAGTTTTGTCAGAAACAAAAGTGGGTGACACTATTTGTGATGCAGCCAAACCTTTAAAAGAAGCACTACCTGGATTTAAACCAAGTAAACCAGTAGTATTTTGTGGATTATTTCCAGTAGATAGTTCCGAATATCAAAAATTAAAAGATGGACTAGCAAAACTTCAATTGAATGATGCAAGTTTCTCATTTGAACCCGAGTCTTCATCTGCACTCGGTCTTGGATTTAGATGTGGTTTTTTAGGGTTATTACATTTAGAAATAGTAACAGAGAGATTAGAGAGAGAATTTGATGTCAATTTGTTAACCACTACTCCTGGTGTTGTATATAAGGTCTATATGAATAATGGAGATCTTGTTGATTTACATAATCCTTCAAGTTTACCAGATTCAACACTTATCAAATTAATTGAAGAACCTTGGATAAAAGCAACAATAATTACACCCGATGAATATTTGGGCTCAATAATGAAAATGTGTCAGGATAAAAGAGGTATACAAACTAATTTAAGTTATTCAGGAAATAGAGCGGTAGTAAATTATGAATTACCTTTAAATGAAGTTGTTTTTGATTTTAATGACCGATTAAAATCAATGACTAGTGGTTATGCTAGTTTTGACTATGAAATAATTGAGCATAGAGAGGGAGATCTAGTAAAACTTGGAATTTTAGTGAATGCAGAACCGGTTGATGCTTTAGCGATGATGATACATAAAGATTTTGCTCAAAGAACAGGAAGAGAAGTTTGTGAAAAATTAAAAGATTTAATACCAAGACATAATTTTATGATCCCAGTTCAAGCAGCGATAGGAGGAAAAATAATAGCAAGAGAAACTATAAAGGGATTTAAAAAAGATGTTTTAACAAAAATTCACGGTGGTGGAGCCACAGACAGAAAAAGAAAACTATTAGAAAAACAAAAAAAAGGAAAAGCAAGATCTAAACAATTTGGCAGAGTAGAAATACCTCAAGAGGCATTTATAGGCGTGTTAAAAATTAGCAAAGAAAAATAAAAAATGAAATTATTTGACTGTTTTATGTACAATAATGAAGATCTTGTATTAGAAATCAGATTAAATACTTTAGATAAATTTGTACATAAATTTATAATTGTAGAGTCTTGTTATGATCAAAAAAAAAAAAAAAAAAAATTAAAATTTGATATTAAAAAATTTAAAAAATTTAAAAAAAAAATTAATTATATTGTTCTAAGAAAATTTCCCAAGAATATGTCTAATTGGCAGAGAGAAAATTATAACAGAAATTATTTAGAAAAAGGATTAAAAGACGCAAAAGATAATGATTATATAATGGTTTCGGATTTAGATGAAATTCCAAAAATAGATGATTATGAAATTTTTTCTAAGAAAAAATATACAGCATTTCGACAAAAAATGATTTATTATAGATTTAATTTGCTGAACACAACCAGGCCAAATTGGTTTGGAACTAAAGCTTGCAAAAAGAAACACCTTAAAACACTTCAGTGGCTACGGGAACAAAAAGTTAAAAATTATCCATTTTGGAGAATTGATAAGATAAACTGGAACATAATTAAAGATGGAGGTTGGCATTTTTCTTATGTTATGAGTAATAAAAAAATCATTAATAAGATTAAATCATTTGCACATAGTGAATATAATATTCAAAAATATTTAAATATTAGGTCAATTAAAAAAAAAATATTAGAAAGAAAAGATTTATTTAATAGATCAAATAAATTTAAAAAGATTGAAAATGAAAAAAAATTACCCAATTATCTTGTTAAACATAAAAAAAAGTTTAAGTCATTGATGGTTTGATTTAATAATTTGAATATAAAATGGAAAAAATAAATAAGTTTAAGTTTAGAATAAATAAAATTTATTATTATTTATTCAAAGAAAGGTTTAACAAAAAAATTGATTTTGATTTTCCACAAGATGTTAATAGATGGGATTTGATTCAAGCACTCATAGACTCAAACAATTTTAAAACTTATCTGGAGATAGGATGTGACAGTGATGACTCTTTCTCAAAAATTAAAGTAGAAAATAAAGTAGGTGTTGATCCCCATTCAGGAGGCAACTTTAGAGGAACAAGCGATTATTTTTTCAGTAAAAATGATAATAAATTTAATTGTATCTTTATAGATGGGCTTCATGAATACGATCAAGTTTTGAAAGACATTGAAAATTCACTAAATGTCCTTACAGATAATGGGATTATTTTATTACACGATTGTCTACCAACAACTTTACATAAACAAGCGGTACCGAGATATAAGAATATTTGGAATGGAGATGTTTGGAAATGCATAGTTTATTATAGAACTTTTAAAAATGTCGATATAGTTACCTGCAAAATTGATCAAGGAATATCAGTAATAAGAAAAACTCAAAATAAAGATCATTTAGATTTAAATTTTAAAAATTTTAAAAAATTAAAGTTTAGAGACTTTTATTATAATCATAAAAAATATATGAGAATTTTAGAATATAAAAATTTTTTAAAATATATTCAAAATTAATTATTTATATTTTTTTTAATTTTTTAATATCAATAAAAATATCCCCATTTTTATTTTTAAGATATTTTTTTTCAGACATAATTGATTCATATTTCAAGTTATTTATCTCAGATATTCTTTGGTAGTTTTTTCCAGGATGTCCAAATGGTTTAATTTCAATAATTTTTGTTTTAGGTTTGCAAAAAATTAGATTAGTGAAAGCTGCTCCATGAGCACCAATAATAAATTTTGCATTCCAAAAAATATAAATTTGCTTAGCAAAACTTAGTTTAGATAATTTAACTGACTTAAAACCTTTTTTTGATAAATAATTTTCAAATTGTTTTTTGTTTATAATTTGACAGTGTTGATGCTTAGACTCAGATCTATCTAAGTATACTTTTCTACTTATTTTAAATTTTTTTTTATGTTTTAAAAAAGTTTTTCTGATCCATTCTATTATCCATTTAGGTAATTTATATGATTGATCATGAAACTTACCTTTTGTATACCAAGGATGGGATACAAAAACTATTTTACTTGCTGTAACATGTTTATTTAATTTGCTGTTAATTAACTGTTTTTTCTTAATTCCTAAATATTTAAGGCTTTCTTTTTGTGATTTAGTAAGACTACCTAAATAAAAATAATCTATTTCACTAATTGAATATTTTTCAATGTATATTTTGATTTTAGGCAATATATCTAGTAACCAGTGAAAATAGTTTTCGGTACTAGCTCCTTGCACTAGAGAGAGAATCGTACCATTGTATTTTTTTCTAATATTAGTGACTCCATTTTTAATCACAGGATTAAATTTTACAGATACAAGTCTATCATTTGCGTGTTGAAATGAGGATGGTGTATATAACTTACTATTGTGAATTGCAGCTACATTTTGCACATTGTCTGTAAATATGGAGCCATTTTTTATTACATGGATAAAATATTTTTTTCCATTAAATTTTTTTTTATCTATTTGAATTTTATTTATTAATTTTGAATTTTTTTGTGAAATTGAAATTTTACCATATAAAATAAAAAAAATTATTTTGATAAATTTTTTATATATATTTTTGATGAAACTCTTCATTAAGAAAACTTTATTTTTTTAATTTAAATCCAACCAAAATATTTCCTGGCTCAACTAAATTAGGATATCCTTTCTGTAATGTAGACCCACCACTTGCATGTACAACAATATATTGTTCATCTTCATACAGATAAGTTGATGGAGGTGCTGAGCCTATATATAGAAGTTTTTTATTATATAAAATTTGACCATTATTGGTGTTAAAGATATACATTTTTTTGTCCAATGTTCCTGTTGCAATAGCAATATCGCCAGATGTTGCTGTAACTCCCCCAAAATTTTCAGTTCCTGTTTTTGGGACGTTCATATTTTTCAGAAATTCAAATTCTCCAAACGGTACTTGCCATATTATTTTACCATTATTCAGATTTATAGCAGAAAGTGTTCCCCATGGTGGAGAGTTGACAGGATATCCATTTTTATCTAAAGCTCTTTTAAAACTGCTAGAATATTTCGGTACTAAGCTTTTTTTATCCTCAATTTTTATAATACCAGTCTCCCACAGAATATTGTTACCAGTGATATACATTATACCGTTATCATGATCTACAGAGCCACCCATCCATTCAGCGCCACCATTAAAGTTATATTGAAGAGTTTTATTATTTAATTCGTATGGTTGGTAAAAACCATATTTATAATTTTTATATTTTTTGATTAATTCTTTTTTTTTTGAAAGTTCATAAGACCATAAGTGACTTATATCAAAAACATTTTTTCCAAATGGTTCAGGGATTTCCAAATCAGGTTGATAAAAACTTGTTTTTTCTCCTTTCAATTTTGATGCTGGGGCTTTCCTATATCTTAAATCAAATATTGGATCACCAGTTAATCTATCAAGTATCAATATATTAGATCTTTTTGTTGGTACGATTACAACATCAACGATTTCATTATTTTTTTTTATAGACGTTAAAATTGGCGGTGATGGCAAATCAGCATTCCAAATATCGTGTGATGTTTCTTGAAAGCTCCATAAAATTTTTTTATTAATTAGATCAACTGCTATTAAACTACTTGAATTTGGATTATTTCCAGGTCTTTGTGTTCCATCTAGATAATAATGTGGATTACCAGTTGTGAAATATAAAATTCCTCTATCGATATCAGAAGATATTCCACCCCAAGAATTAGCACCCGCATTGTTGAATTTTATTCCACCAAACCTTTTATTAATATCTTTTTTATATTTCAATTTCCATTTTGTTTTACCAGTAAACAAATCATAAACTTCAACCGCTCTATCCCAAGTTACTATCACAATATTATTTTTATGAATTATTGGGGTAGTTACATTTAGACCAGTTCTTATTTGTCCATTTTTTCCAAATGTGTCTATAAATTTTCCATTTTCTATGTTTAAAGAAATTAATCTTTCTCTATTTGAAAATATAATTCTTGAATTTTCTGTTTTAGTTCCTTTCCAGAAGACAAGTCCTCTTCTCGCAACTGATGAGCCAAATTTTTTAGATTTCCAAATTAATTTTCCTGTTTTACCATTAATTGCAACAACGTAACCCCCAGCTATTGGAGTATATATTATTCCATCAACAATGATTGGATTAGCTTGTATATCGCCTTTATAATTTTTCATTTCAAAAGTCCACGCAACTTCAAGATTATGCGCATTCTTTTTGTTGATCTTTTTTAAATTTGAAAATCTATTAGAAAAATTATTTCCATGACTTCTTGACCAATCAGAGTAATTTTTTAAATTATTATTTATACTCGGTGTAAATTTATTTTTACTTTTTATGTATTTGAATGTTGGTAGTTTATCTCTTTGTTGATTGCTTTCTAATTCCCAATACTTTCTATGTTTGTCAAAATAAGTTATAAGAAAATTTTCTACCGTTCTATTATATAGTTTATGAATTTTTTTTAAAATTTTGCTATTAAGGTTTTTAGAATTATAAGTGATTTTACTTTGATTGATAAAGTGAATGTCTATTTTTTTATAATCTTTCCATACCCAAAAAAAAATTATTAATAAAAGTAGTGAAAAGATTATCGCTCTTTTTTTTATCATGCTAATATCTTCTTTTTTAAAGAAATCATTACTAAATAAATCTATTATTGAGTTTTAAATAGATATTATTTAAAATTATATTTTATTACTTTTAATTTTTATATTATTATTTTTTTAAAAACAATACGTGATAAATTAACAATAAGTTAAATCAAGAAATGACTCATGCAATTTCTAGTAATTCAGTAACTATAATCATTGTTCTATACAAAGAGTCTTATGATTTGATTTCAAATACATTAGAAAAAATTGAAAATTTTAAAAAAATTATTATTGATAATGATGGAAATAATGTTTTAAAAAAAAAAATTCTTTCAAGATTTCAAATAGATAAATATGTGTTAAATAAAAAAAATAATGGATTTTCTGCTGGATACAATCAGGGCATAAAACTAAGCCGAACTGAATTTACTTTGGTTCTGGGACCAGACTGCATTATTTTTGAACACGATATTAAAATACTTATGACCAAACTTATTGGATATACAAATGCATTAATTGTTTCACCAACTTCTTATGATGAAAATAATAATTTAACCTATGCTGGTGGACCGTTACCCGAATATGCTGAAAAAAACCAAATACTAGATATTAAAGGTGACACATGTGTTGATAATACATTAGGTGCCTGCATGCTTTTTAACACAAAAGATATAATAGAAAAAAACTTACTTTTTGATGAAATTTTTTTTCTATACTTTTCAGATGATGATCTTTGTAGAAGAATAAAAAAACAATCTAGATCAATAATACAAATTCATGATGCAAAATGCATACATCAACATGGCAATTTAAAAGTTAAAAATATCTATTTTAAAAAATTTATTAGAGAATATAACTATTTTTTTGATCAACTATATTATTACTTCAAAATAAATAAACATCAAAATTTAATAAATTCTTTCCAAAAAAAACTTCCAAAACTTTTTTTAAAATTTTTTTTAAAGTTAATAACATTTCAATTTTTAGATATGGTAAAAATTTTTTCAAAAATTTTAGCTTATTATAATTTTAAAAAGAAATTACTAAGGAGAGATGGCCGAGTGGTTTAAGGCGCACGCTTGGAAAGTGTGTGTACTGTCATAGGTACCGTGGGTTCGAATCCCACTCTCTCCGCCAATATATTTGACATTTTTTGGTGAATTTTAATTGACCTATTAATATTTAAAATGAGTAATTTTTATTAAAAATGTTATAATAAACCTTTCCAATATTATAAAAAATGACAAATAAAAACACATATCAAGCAGACTCAATTAAAGTTTTAAAAGGACTTGAGGCTGTAAGAAAAAGACCAGGAATGTATATTGGTGATACGGATGATGGAACTGGTCTACATCATATGGTTTATGAAGTTGTTGATAATTCTATTGATGAAGCTTTAGCAGGACATTGTAAAAATATACATGTAAAAATTAATTCAGATGGAACTATAACAGTTAGTGATGATGGTAGAGGTATCCCCATTGATATGCACAAAGGTGAAAAAAAATCTGCAGCAGAAGTTATTATGACACAACTTCATGCTGGAGGAAAATTTGATCATGACTCTTATAAAGTTTCTGGAGGACTACATGGAGTAGGTGTTTCGGTTGTAAATGCATTATCAGAAAAATTACAATTAGAAGTAAATAGAGATGGAAAAAAATATTTTATAGAATTTAGAGATGGAGAAGCTAAAGCTCCACTAAAGGTTGTTGGAAAATCCAAACAAACTGGGACTCAAATAACATTCTTACCTTCTAAAGAAATATTTTCTTCAATTAAATTTAGTGCGAATATTCTAGTTAAAAGAGTGAGAGAATTAGCTTTCTTAAACAAGGGTATAAAAATAATTTTTATAGATGCTAGCCAAAAAAAAGAAAAAATTTCAGAATTTAAATTTGATGGGGGTGTTCTCGAATTTGTAGATTTTTTAGATGAAAAAAGAGAAAAATTACAAAATAAAAATGGAAATGATTTATTTAAAAAACCGATTTATATAGAGGGAAAGAAAAATAATATAGAATTAGAGTGCTCTTTAAAATGGAATGCAAGTTATTCAGAAGATATTTTTCCATATACAAATAATATATTTCAAAAAGATGGTGGAACACATTTATTAGGTTTTAGAAGTGCTTTAACAAGAGTGATTAATAAATATGCAAATGAAAATAATCTTCTTAAAAAAAATAAATTAGCGATTTCAGGAGATGATATTAAAGAGGGACTTACTTGTGTTTTATCCACCAAAATACCAGATCCAAAATTTTCATCTCAAACTAAAGATAAATTAGTTTCTTCAGAAGTAAGAACGATAGTTGAGACGATTGTTAATGAAAAATTATCAATATGGTTTGATCAAAATCCAACTATTGCAAAAATAATTTTAGCTAAAGTTATTCAGGCAGCCATGGCAAGAGATGTTGCAAGAAAAGCAAGAGAAAATGTAAGACGAAAAGGTGCTCTAGAATTGAGTG
>Ga0233427_10004956_pt1 | contig 10845 bp, 7 predicted proteins | sample SI_118_April2016_5_FD_179885 | JGI IMG/M metagenome (GOLD analysis project Ga0233427, IMG submission 179885) | Seawater microbial communities from Saanich Inlet, British Columbia, Canada - SI_118_April2016_100_MG | ecosystem: Environmental > Aquatic > Marine > Inlet | place: Canada: British...
AGTTCTGATGCTTCAACAGACAGTGCCATTGCTAAGTTCTTAGGGTTATGGAACTGATTCCAATCACGCTCATCGGCAAAATCTGAAAGTTGTTTTTGTATTTTTTTGATGTTCATATATTAATTTAACATATGGCGACACACCTTTCCATGGTCTTTTAAAATCAGAAGTCATTACAAGCCAAACTTTAGAAAATAATTTTTCTAATTTTTTCAGCCTTGCATTGGTAAAAACATCAGCCTCGTTTAATTCCAGCGTGTTGTGGTGGTTTTCAATATGCACCCTATTTCTCATATCTCCATACGAAGATAATGTGTCGTAAATATTATTACTGTCACAATCAAAAATATTATATTTTTTAAAAGTGTTAATTAAATATTTGAACGAGTAAAGTTTGCGCTTATAAACAATATAATCCCCTAAGAAATCATCTTTAATTATTTTTTTCTTGTAATTTGACTGCAAGTCATTTTTTAAATTCAACATTTTGTTCTTATCTGTATTGTGTGGCAAATGATTTGTTGCAGTATTCACTCTATCTAACAAGTCAACTAAAATACACTCAATTATTGAAACAATAATTATTGTTATAGGCTTGTTAAAAAGTTCTGAATTATTAGATTTACCTTTTGATAAATATAAATTTTCAAGTATATTAAAGTTATAGGTAATATTATCTGCATGCTTGAAAGTCCATATAAAGACAGATAAATCATGTTCTACATCGTTAATATTAAATCTTTTTCCTAGTTCAGTATGAATTAATTTTTTTGCCATATCATCTTCTAACTAGATGATTTTTCAACAACGGCAATTTCTGCATCAGTTAAATCGTATAGTTGATAGACCAGTTGGTCTATTTCTTTCTCTAAAAACTCAGTATTGGTTTTTGGTTCCGACTCCTTTGACAGTTCAATTCTATCAACTATACTGACAATCATATCTTGCTGTAATTTTGTTGCACTCGCAATTGGAATTTCAGAAAGTGGCTTTTGATATATTTCCAACATTTCTCCTTTTTTTTTGCCACGATATTCCAGCCATCTATAAACTAGTTTTGAATTTAAGACTCCAAGAATATATTTAAGTTTGTAATTATCCACAGGATTAGTAATGAAATAAACATCTCCCGATGCGTACCAAGGGATTTCATTATATGCAAAAGAGTTCTTTTTAACTCTGTACTGAGATATTATTTTTGGTCCATCAAAATCCACCTCAAGTCTTGGTGTACTCAAAACCCACCAAGAACCTCTTTTAAAAGAACCTCTTAAATTTGCATCCTTTCTATTTTTTATTACATCTTCATTGTCCAAGAGATATTTTAAAATATTAGAATCTACCGGCTTACTATCACCATACAAGTAAAGTACATATTTATTCGTATAATTTGAATGGGAATATCTGCCAATATCGGAGCCTTTGTACCATGGCTTTAAAAACGGACTCTTACAATCTATCCCTAATTTATCCAATGCACTTCTGTCAATAATAAAAATTTTATCTAATGCTGTTTTTATTCCTATTTGAGGTTTACATATAAGACCAAGCCTATCCCCATAATCAATCATTTTATTAAATATACATGAGTACTCTTTAGGCCAAAATCCGATGTAATCATCTTTCTCGTAATAAATCGAACTATTTAACTGTGTGTAATAGTTGGTTTTTTTATCCAAACCACACAAAATATTTTTAATTACTTCTGTGCTATGACTTAGATACCCTTTTCTTTCAACCTTTACAGAAAAAACATTGCTATCTACATGATTACACTTCTTAAAAATTGTAATCATGTTGTGCTGCCCACTAGCAGAATCAAATATCTTAAATTCACCAAAATTTATCACTTTTAATAATTGCGCTCTATTTTTCAAGTCCTTTCTAAGGATTTTTGCACCAGTTGCTGTAATCCAATAATTTGTTGTAATAAATGAGTGTTGTGATTTATACTTCCCAATGTCTAATGCCAAATGAAAAAAGAAGTAAAAGAAGTCCATCTTTCCTAAATAATATTTTTTTAAATTACCATTTTGAACATCAATAAAAATATCTTTATGTTTTTTTTCACCGGCATAAGGAGGATTTCCTATAACAACATCAAATCCACCATTATTCTTAAATACATCGCCAAACTCTAATTTCCAAATGAAAAATGGCTTGACTCGCTCTTTTCTTAGTTTTTTTATTCCATCAAGTTTATTAATTTCACCCCTTTCTTCAAGTGTTACTTCAATTAAATCCCACTTCAAGTTATCAATTTCTTGTTTTAAATCCTCCTTGTTGGTTTTACTGTCTACAGTTACATACTGTGCTATTTTTAATTGAAGTAATTTTGCTTTTTGCTGTGCAATTTTCTTTACTTGTGGCACATCAAATAAACTACCAGTTTCAGTAGTAGCATTATTTTTATTATTAAGGAATTTAAGTCTACGCTGTAGTCGTTTTATATCTTCCTCAATTTCTGATTTTCTAGTGGTAGTGAACTCACCAGCACCATGTAATGAAAAATATTCTTTTTGTATTTCATCGAGTTTTTCTTGAACCTCATTCTTTTCATCATTAATTGACTCTGCGCTATTTAAGAAATCATCATCAAACAGTTCAATACCCTCATATTGAGACACAAGACTATTACCTTGCATAATCTTGTGTTCTAGATTTGGTAATGGTGTCGGGTTATCCTCTTCCACTACCAATGATAACCAGAATCGTAACTTTGCAATTTCAACAGCGCCTGGGTCGATATCAACACCATAGATTGAATTAGAAATAGCATGAAGTTTTAAATCGTAAGCAGATGGATTATTTCCCAAGTGTATGCCGAGAATTGTTCTCGCTGTAACGATTTCATTAAGCATACCAAGTGGAAATGCACCAGAACCTACTGCAGGGTCACAAACCTTGATATTTGCTAGCAAGCCATCTAATTCTTCTGCTTGGTTGATAACACTTTGACACAACAGTAATTTTCCCTTATCGTTGCCTTGTTCAATAATAGACTTATCATTTTGAATAATTTGCGAACCTTGTTGGATGAACGACTCAATATCTATCTTGGGTATTAGGCTATTTGCTTCAGTTTCAAGGTAGTTGATTAAACTCTCCTGACACATGTAATGCACAATCTCACGTGGGGTATAAAATGCACCTTTGCTCTTTCTATCTTTAATTTCTAGCAGGTTTTCAAAAACCTTACCCAGCATCTCAGGGTCAACAGCAACTTCTTGTTCTAATGGCTCAGACTCATTAACAGTAAAGTTATATCGGTCAAATACATCTAATATGCCATTACCAGTATCACCTTCTTTAGTCTTTGTGTTATTTGAGAACAACTCATCAGGCAGACGTATATGGGTATCACTCCAACTGTAACCATTCATTGGCTCAAACAACCCACCGTTTAAAAATGGCATACGGCAGCCATTAAGTTCAGAATAAATATCATTTTTATCACTTCTGTCTTGTGCTAATGCCTTATAGAATAATGGCTCAAGAACATCATCAAAAAAGTTTTCTCCGTATTTTTCACGACGCTCAAATATTTCACGCAAGAAATTCTTAACACCAGTGCCCCATTCTTTATCAGGTGCAACACCAAACCAACCTTTCTTCTGCAAGAAGTACAAAAATGCCATTTGACCCATGGTCTTTTTAGCAAAATCAGCAGTGTCAATCTCTTTATCTTTGAAGTCTGATTTTAATTGAGAGTCGTTTTCTAGAAGGGTATCAAGCGCTTCTTTCATTCTTAAGAATAAATCTGTATATTTTGTAAAGAATTCATTAGTAACCGTTTCAATACTGAACGCCTGCTCTAATTCATCTAATGTCGGCGCAACTTCGTCATTTGCCAAAATACCAACTAACTGACTCTGAGCAGTATGACTGTTCTCATTCTTGCCAACTAAAAATGACCAGCGTTTTGCGGGAGTAAACTCTTCTTCAACTTTAATGCCGGTATCAGTTTTCTTAAAACTGGACTCCATCTTTATCAAAGAAAAACGCCAATCCTCAGCATCAGGTGAAGCAAATGCAACTATTGCAGCATCCCCTTGCTTTTCAATTAGATAACGTGCAATAAAATTTCTTTGCATAGTTCTTGCTTTATCTAATGACGTGTCTTTAATTAGAGTAACAATTAATACGTCAATCTCGTTCTTGCCATCAGAGAACTTAGCAACAACCTCTAATGACTGGACGTGTTGTTTGTAAGTATCGTAAATACCGATATTTCGATGTGAATAATCAGCAGAATTTAAATTGAGTAAATTGCCAACGAATCCAATAAACTTATCTTTATCAAATATATTATTAAAAACACCTGTAATAATTGAACTTGCTTGCTTCTTATCCATAATTAATCGTCTGTTAGATAAAGTGATAGCACTACTTTACGTTCACCAGTTGCATGTGTATCAGTTTCTGCATAGTGCGCCTTAAGCAATGTATCTGAAATATTATTTTGCAATACGGCAATCACCTTTCTAGGATTGTTTATCTGCTCCTCAAGGTCGTTTAACGCTTTTAATGTATGCTTTAATGTCTTTTTAGGAATTCCACCTTCATTAATTTGCGTGATAACCTTATCAAGATAAATCTCTTGGTCATCAGTAAGTGCCTGTGAATTTCTTTGAGTTATCTTAAGTATTTTAAGAATCTGTGTACCTGCATCACGACCACCTTTACCCTTTACTTCGGGCTCCTCCTCAACAAGAGTATCTTCGAATGCCTTTTTATTCAACTTTAGCAAGTCGAACATTTCACTTGGGACTTTTTGCTTGTCAGTATCAGGCATGCACTCAAAGAATCCTGCAGTTTCCATAAAATCAATTTCATCAGCACCTTCTTTTTTATCAGCGATAAAGAACTTCTGCAATCTATCACTACGGAAGTACGTAATCAATGAATCTTTATAAATTGGGTTTTGCTTTGCCGTTCTAGATTTTCTTGGTAACTGTTTAATTATTTCAAATAGTTCTGGGTCGTTCTCACGCACATCTTCAATTACTTTTAAATATTTAAGTTCAGTGTCTGCTTCTTTTTCGCCATCAATGGTTTCTTCAGAAGTTAGCATATCAAACAAAGAATGTGAATCGACTGGTTCACCATCGGTTAACAGTTCAGCATCATCGCCAAGCAATGATAGGAATGATGCTATTTTAACTTCTGCAGCCTCCTTTAATGCTATTTGACTATTACCTTGAACACTCGGGAAGAAGTTATATGTATGAATGGTTTTATGCTTGGTATCTACTCGATTGATACGGCCAACCCTTTGCATTAAACGGGTTGGATTCCATGGAATATCGTAATTAATTACTACATTAGAACGATGTAAATTTACACCTTCAGAAAGTACTTCCGTAGTTACTAGAATACGATAATTTGATTCTTTATTTTTTGATTTAGCGTCGAAATTTCTAATTACCTTATCCCTGTCAGATGCATGAGAATCACCATCAAAGCGCAACACCTCTCCTGGAAAGTGTTTTTCAATATTCTCAGATAAGTATCTTGCTGTTTCTTTAGATTCTGTAAAAATGATAATATGATTCTTTTTTAGAGTTTTGTCAGTAGATAGTTGCTCAATAAAGGTTAACAACTTTGGGTCTCTATCAATTTCTTTCCATAGTTCTTGAATTTGAATCAGTATCTGTCTGTCATGCTCTAAATCTTTAATAAAATCTTCTCTAAACTTATTGCTTTCATATTTTTCAACTTTGTCTTCATCGATTAATCGCTGTATAGCGACATCATCATCATTTGCTAAAAACATGAACACTTTATCAGTATGTGCCTTGCTGGTATATACATTTCCTTGATTGAATTCATTGATAAAAATATCGTAGGTATTTAAAAACCTACCAACTGACTGTTTGAATGCATGAAAACTGCTTTCTAGACGTTTCACTAATAATATTTTCATGAAACGACCCATATTTTTTTGACCTTGAATCTCTGACTGGTCAAATTCACCCGTGTAATAGGTCATTGGCATATAGCGGGCGTAAGTAAAGTCACTTGCAATGAGTTCAATCGTTTTATTGAATATTGCATCCTCCTTTTCATTTAACAAGTAGTACAGTGGTGTCGGTTTTTCCACTTTAGGAAAACTTAAACCTTGGTTTTCAAGGTCTTTTTCAAAGTATTTTTTAATTTCGGTTCTGGTGCGACGTACCATTAAATATTTAAGTATCTTTTCACGTATCTCTTTGGCATTACTTTGAGTAACTTCCATGTACTCTTCATAATTTTTCTTTCGGTCTAATTTTTTCAGTTTCTTTTCTAGACCGCCAAAGAATGATTCTAAATCTGGTAGATTTGGAATGGTGCTTTTCCTTGGTTTTTGAAATAATTTGATAAGACTAAGGATGTCTCTAGGGGTGTTGTTATAAGGCGTAGCAGTTACCAATATAATTTTCTTACCGCGACATATTTCTGATAATTTCTCATATGTGGCAGTGGTTTCATTTCTAAAACCATGCGCCTCGTCAATAATAATATGTTTGAATTTGTCTGCTGCACCATTCAAAAGATTGTCCAACTTTCCAAGTGATTCAAACTCAGCGGCTATATTGAAATCAATAAAGGCATTTCTCCAAGAGCCAGAGTTATTCTTATCTAAAAGTACTGGTGGGGCAATAACAAGCGTCCTGCCTTCTGATTGTAATTGTCCAGCCAGCATTGCTGCAATATAGGTCTTTCCAAGACCAACAACGTCTGATATAAAAACTCCGCCGTACTCTTTCAAAATTCGTTTTGCATTTAGTACTGCTTGTTCTTGGTACTCAAGTCTTAAAAAATCCTCTGGTAAGTGCTCTAAAAACACTTCACCAGATTCATTTAACTCAGCCTTGAAGTATTCGTATAAAAACTTTAGGTACAGGTGATAAGGCGTAACACTATCGGAGAACCACGTCTTTTGCTCGATAGTTTCAACGTATTTATCACTAACATCAACTGCATCTTTCCATAACTCATTAAATTTGTTTTGAGCAAACTCATAGTCACCTGGATTTTTTAATTCAACATTGAACTCAAGATTGTCTTCTAATCCTGATTTTGTAAAATTACTTGAACCAGTGATAACGCGACCCTTATCAATTGCATCTTCTTTGAAGGTCATGATGTACAATTTTGCGTGAATATTTTGAGATGGGTATGCCTTAATTACAAGTTTTCCACTTCTTATCCACTCAATAAACTTATGCACGCCTTCTTCAACAGAGCGAGTATCTTCAGATAACTCCATCTCATGTTGCACTAGGTCTTCAACAGTTTTCTTAGTCTCTGCATGACTAGTTGGTGCATTCCCTTGCTCAATCATCTTGAACGTGTCACTGCCAGTGGAAATACCAATCAGAATTCTAATCCTATCGGTGTCTTCTAATGATGGGTAGACCGCATAAAATCCACTCGAGTAAAAGTACCCAACTAGGCAGTCGAATAACTCAGTTCCTTTGACTAATTTACTAAACCTATCTTTAAGTTGGAACCCAGGTTCATTGGTAAAAAATGACGTATCTGTACTCATTGAAATAACACTACAAAAATAAATACAATTCTAACTTATTCCAGAAAGGAAAATTAATTATGTTAGATTATGCACCATGTTTAGCGCATAATTAATTAACTATTTTCAGTAGAGGTAAATATGTATTTTTGGAAAACACAGCAGTTGGCTGATGATATTAAAAATAACAAAATTAGTGAGAGAAGTAAAATGTACTACTATCTTATTATGATGGTGTTATTTAATATGGCTACTTACGCGTTTCTTCTTGAGGGTGAAGATACGGCTAATATTAGGCTTTTAATTGGTGAAATATCATCAATCATAATAGTAACTATTGTTGGGATTTTAATAACATTCAAGACAAATAAAGGTCAAGATGGGGTTGACTATATGGCTAGAATGACAATGCTAGGACTTCCTATTGGCATTAAGATTATCGTATTTATAACGATATTTGATGTTGTATTATTTGAGGCTGTTTATTATTACTCGGATTCCGATACATGGATAGATTTATTTATTTCTTTACAGACAGTTTTAGTTTCAGTATTGCTATATTGGCGTATCAATATTTACTTGAAATATATAAATCAATCTTAAATGTAGGATTATAAATTTATTATTATTTGTAGTGATATATGCTAATTATGAAATACACATTCCTACTACTAACACTATTTTTATTAAATATAGCGAGTTATGCCAATGAAGATGCGTGGGAATCATTCTTTGATGGCTCGAAAACAATTCACCTAAAATTCACAGATGTTATTGATGACAAATACACTGTTAATGTTTTGTGGAATCCAAATGACGGAAATGTTCCAAGATTAGTTGGTCCAGCAACAATTCGTTTTGTTAAAGACAGTGGCAGTACATTCTCCGTATCAGTAGATGCTTTCCATTTGCCACTTGATGTTTTAAACAAATTGGGACTCTTAAAGTTCGATGATAGTGGCGATTATCACACGCTCCCAGTTGATTTAACTAAGGTTTACCCTGTTGAGTACAATACTATTGGGAAGGATTCATTATTTGATAGTTTTCATGGCAACAATGTGCCATTCTTCTTTGAAGATATTGATTTTGATGGCAAAGATGAACTCATTGTTGTTGATTTTGGCAATGGACAAAGACGGGTCGATGATTATAAAGTGTACAAACCTACTTATAAAAATGGCAATATGTATAATTTGGCAATTGACAAGCCCTTTGATATGCTCGACCAAAAGACCGCTTTTAACAAGGAAAATAGAACGATAGATGTGTTTTTATCTGGCGGCGCTTGTGGCAGTACGAATGAGAAGTTTAAATTGATTGGTAACAAGTATGTTGCTATTGAATTTACTGACTGGGATTACTATATTCGTGATGGTGGGAGTGTTTGTGTAGAATCAAATTATGTTGTTATTGATGGTGTGCGAGTGCTTAAATCTAAGTCTGAGAGTTATACGGAGTTTGGCTCAGGAAAAACAATTGAACTAGGGACTAAGTATTATTAAGCAAATGAGATACATACTTTTACTAACACTATTTTTATTAAATATAGCGAGTTATGCCAACGAGGATGACAATCCAAATGTTTTCTTTGATGGTACTAAAACTGTACATTTCAAATTGACTGATGTTGTTGATGGTAAGTACAATTACACTGTTGATGTTATTTGGACACCAGATAACAATGCCCCGTTAGGCGTAGGTCCAGCGATATTAAGATTCTCAGAGAAGAAGCGGTTTAATTCATTTTCCGTTACAACAAGTGCTTTTTACCTATCTGGAGATGTTTTAAAAAAAGCAGGTTATTACACCTCCGATTGGGATTATCACAAGGATATTTTAAATACCGTCTTTACAATTGATTATAAATCTCTAAGCAAAACTTCACTGCTTGATAATAAGCACGAAGGCGATGCTCCGTTCTTCTTTGAGGATGTTGATTTTGATAATATAAATGACCTAGTAATTCGTGAGAAAGGTATTGGACAAAGAAGTGTAGATGCGTACAAAGTTTACAACCTTAGAAGTGGTGGAGGTAGAGTGTCAGACTTGTATAGTGTAGTAAATAAAGAGCCTTATACTTGGTTTGACGCTTTAACAACTCTTAATAAAGAAGACAAAACTATCGCTTTTTATAGTTCTGGTGGTTCTTGTCAAAACTCTGAGCGTATCTACAAAAGAGTAAATGGTCAATTAAAGTATGTTCAATATAAAAAGTGGCGCGAAAGTACTAGCAAGAAGTTAGGCTTTGTTTGTACTGAGTCTACTTATGATATAGTTAACGGCAAGCAAGTGCTTGAATCTGAAACTGATAGTTTTTATGATAATTATAAGCATAAATGGATTGAGGTGTGCGATGAAGCAGCAGCAGTCCATAGTAAGACTTGGCTCGCCTTTATTATGCGCAATGATATTTGCCTTGCGGGAGGCTTGTCGAGATGAAGCACATCTTCCTAGTACTCACGCTAACCCTAACATCGCTACATCCTAAACCAGCCTAAGCACACTCAAAGATTAACTAATATGATTTTAAAGACACTAAGAGTTGTATCCATTGCCATAACAATTCTCTTTGTTCTTTTTATGTGGAACTTTGATTATGATAAGATTGATTGCTATTTACACGCAGATAATCAATCAGATTGCACTACACAGAATAGTTACAAATATAAAGGTAAACAATGAACAAAATTAAAATTACGTTACTAGCAATATCAATATCATTTATCCAGTTACTCCACGCTGAAGAACTGGATATGTCTGATTTAGGCAACAGATTTGCAGAGTGCTCTACCAAATCTTTATTGCTGGGGGTGGTTCTCAAGAGTGACGAGGAATACTCAAAAGGGCTTTTAGAAAGAGCGAGTGAATGGAGAGTGATATCAGTGATGAGTTTTATGGCAGAAGGAATGACACAAGATAATGCAGTAGATGCTTATAAAAAAATGTCAGGTATTACTGCTACAAATTCTGGAATTAAAGAGGTTGCTAACGATAAACCTGAACTAATCAAACGTTCAGAAAAATTGATTTATGATATTAATGAAAACTGCATGCCTTATGATGAGCATGTAGAGCAGATGAAGAACCAAACTTATTAATATGGAGTCACTAACATTTGGATTGCTCGGATTAGGTGTATATGCATTGTGGGTATTTACAGATACTTTGGATAAGCGCCCTAGATATAAATCTACAGAAGAAAAATTCGATGCAAAGATTCAAGGTTTTGGATGGGATGAGCCTATCGAACAAACTAAAGTAATTAAGAAACAAGTAAAGCAAGTAAACAAATCAAAAGTATCACTTGAGAATGAAAGTCTATTGAGTTT
>Ga0233427_10004958_pt1 | contig 10840 bp, 11 predicted proteins | sample SI_118_April2016_5_FD_179885 | JGI IMG/M metagenome (GOLD analysis project Ga0233427, IMG submission 179885) | Seawater microbial communities from Saanich Inlet, British Columbia, Canada - SI_118_April2016_100_MG | ecosystem: Environmental > Aquatic > Marine > Inlet | place: Canada: British...
AATAATTTTTTTTTTTTCATAAAAAAAAATAATAATACATATAATTTAAATGATTAAATTGATGTATATCCTCCATCAATATTCAGTTCAGTGCCTGTAATGTAGGAAGATAATGAAGAAGATAAAAAAATGATAGGAAATGAAACATCTTTTGTATTTCCTATTCTTTTTATCAATGTTTTATTTGCATAATTTTTTATAAAAATATTTGAAAGTTTTTTTCCTGTGACTGCTGATTTCCCTGATAAACCACCACAAATAATAGAATTCGCTCTTATTCCATACTCACCATATTCTGAAGCAAGACTTTTTACAAATGTAATTAAACCTCCTTTCGCAGCAGAATAAACAGGGTTAATTCCTAACTGAGTGCCTTTATATAAATCTTTATGTTGAGCTACTTTTCCATAAATAGAATTTACAATTATAATACTTCCTTTTTTTTTATTTTTTTTCATTAATTCTGCTACTTTAATCGAAGACCAAATAAAAGAAGTAAGTTGTAGATTTAAATTTTCAGTTAAATCTTTTAAAGTTAAATCTTTATAGTTTGCATTGTGCCAGTTTTTTGTTCTTGGATATGCGGCATTAATAAAAATATCAGGGCATCCATGTGTTTTAACTACTTTATCAAAAATTCCTTTTATTCTATCAACTTTTTTCAAGTCAAATTTTTTAAAATATATATTTTTATTTTTATCATTTTTAGAAATTTTTTTATCTAGAATTAATATCTTTGCTCCTAAATTAGAATATTCATTGACTAATTCTTTCCCAATAAGTCCATTACCTCCAATTATGATTACGAATTTATTTTTTAAATTTAAAAAAGAATTTTTCATTTTTTGCTAATTAGTTTTTTTACAATTTTATAATCACTTAAACTATCAATATCAATTGATCTTTCATAAGGCATTTCATAGCCAATTGTTTTATTTGAAAAAAGACTATTTGATGAAAAAAGAAATTTTTTTTTCCATATATAAATTGAAGCATTCATTTCATATGCTTTCGGAGCGTCTTGACGCCTTAAAAATATTTTTTTAACATTTTTAATAAGTTTAAATTTATTTTTTTTTCTCTCAATCATGTTGAAATAAGGATTTTTTCTTGATTTGCAGAAAGTTATTAGATTGTTAGATTTTTTTTTTTTAAATATTTGAATAGCTTTTTTTATATCATTTATAGTTCTTAGAGGCGAAGTAACATCTAAATCTATAATATATCCAAAATTTATTTTGAAATGTTCTTCAGAAAATTTTACAGCATGTCTTATTACATCTAGTTTTCCTATTTTGTCTCCACTTAGTTTTCTTGGTCTATTTAAGTAAAAAATTTTTTTATTTTTGATTGTTTTAAGATTTTTAATATCTGAGCTAACTAAAATTTTATTTATTTCTTTTACTTTTAAAGCTTGCTTTAAAGTGTAATCAATTAAATTTAAATTATTTTTAATCTTTAATAAATTTTTATTCTTTATACCCTTTGAGCCTTTTCTAGCGCATATTGTGCAAATAATTTTCATTTTTTATCAGTAATTTGTTTAATTAATCTTTGTGTCTTTATAGCATTTTCAAATGAGCAGATAATTTTTTTAGATTGAAAAAAATCTTTATACTGATCAAAATAACTTCTCTTCATATTATAGTTATTAAATTTGATAATTTTTCTTTTTTTTTCAAAAATATTTATTTTGTTTTCGAGCAAATCACCGTCAATACTAAATTTATCTCCATCTATTTGAATTTTTCTTTGATCATTTCTAGAAAAAAAATTTAAATTTAAATTAAAATATATCTTATCATTAATTAAACCCTGCGCAGATAATATATCATCACAATCTATCCTTAATTTAGAAATTTTTTTATTAAACACATTGATAATTTTTATTTTCTTGAACATCCATCTTAGCAAATCTATCTCATGACTTAGTTCTAAAAGAACGCCACCGCCTAAATTTTTTTGTGCACTAACAGTTTTTTTATAATTTTTTCCTTTTCTCCAATTTGGAAGGTATGAGCTAGAATTTATATTAATAAATATAATATTTTTCTTAACAATAAATTTTTTGATAAATTTTATTACTGGATGAAACCTTAAATTAAAACCTATAAAATAATTATTATTATAGTTTTTGGAGGTTCGGTAATATTTATTGAATAATGGTTTTTCAATTAAAACATTTATTCCCAAAAATAAATTTTCTATTTTATTAATATATTTATAATGAATACTAGAGGGTGCGCATAAAATAATATATTTTGGATCAAATGAAATTATCTCATCTAAAAGCTTTTTATTTTTAAAAACATTTAATTTTCTAGACGATACAGTTTTTATTGAACTTTTTTTAAAATTAGATTTTAATATTCTATAATGATTACAACCTGCAGAACCTTTTCCGATTATTAAGATTTTTTTAGACACTAAGTAAATTTATATTCTTTTTATAATCTCTTAATTGACCTATATCTTGCCAATTATTTTTGCTAATTTTAAAAATTCCAATCTTTAAATTTTTACTTTTTGCCAATTGAATTAATGTATTCATATCCATGTATTGATTTTTTAGAATAATTTGTAAAGTTGAGGGATTAATCACATACAAACCTGTAGTAATAAGGTGTTTAAATTTGGGCTTCTCTTTTATTTTTTTAAACTCGAGATTTTGACTTACCTCACATACACCATATGGTAAGTAAGAGGTTTGACTTGATACTACCAACGTCAAATCATTTTTATTTTTTTTATGATTTAATATTAGATTATTAAAATTAAAATTAAAAAATACATCACAATTAGTAACTATAAAACTTTCTTTAAACCTATTTTTTAATTTTTCTAATCCACCAGCAGTACCCAAGGGTTTAGTTTCATCTATAAATGAAATTTTTTGAAATAAACTATTTTTGCTTTTGAAAAAAGCTTTAATTAAATCTGCTTTATGATTCAAAATAAAATAAAATTTCTTAACTCCAAATTTTAAAAAGCTATCTATTATATTCTCAATAGCAGTTTTGTCTTTTATGGGTACCAACGGTTTAGGAAAAATTCTTGTGATCGGGTCAAGTCTTTGACCCTTTCCACCTGCCATAATTACTACAGGTATTTTTTTCAACGAATTTAATTTAATTATTTTCTTTTTATTAAATTTTGCTATTTCGGATCTCAATACAATTTTGATAATTTTTTCGTTGTTATTCAAAATTGGTAAAATTTCAATTTTCTTTTTTAAAAATATATTTTTTATTTTTCTAATATTTGAATTATGGTCATAAATTTTAATAGGTTTTTTATTGTAATAATTTTCGACTTTATTTTGAATATTTTTTCTATTTTTAAGTATTTTTCTTCTTATATCTCCATCTGTTATTGAACCTAAAAGTTTTTGATTTTTATCTAAAACGAAACAAGTTTTTTGTCCATTTTTATCGATAACATTTAATGCATCTCTAATAGTTTTATTACTATAAATTATATATTTTTTTATATTTTTATTCATTATTTAGACTTTCAAATTTTATTAATTTTATCTTTTCATTTATAGAAAAATTTCTTGCTTCTTTTAAACCTGTTCCTAAGAAATTAAATAAATTTGCTGTAACAACACCTGAAATTTTATCATTTTTTAAAATATTTACAAAATGTTCTGGCTTACCGGCACCTCCCATTAATAAAACTGGATTTCTAATATTATCTGGTATTTCTCTAAAAGTTTGATCATCAAAACCTGCTGCAGTACCGTCATTATCAATAGAATTCAATATTAACTCTCCAAATTTAAAATTATTTAACTGATCAATATAATGGTCAAAAAAAAATGATTTTGTTTTTCCACCATTAATAAAAGTTAAAACCTTATTTTCAATTATCTTATAATCAACCATTACAGATAAAGCTTGATTTCCAAATATATTTGAAATTGAGTTGCAAATTTCTTTATCAACATGAGCCAAATAATTTATCATTACTTTATCTGCTCCATTTTCAAAAAATAATTTTGCATCTTTAAAGCTTCTTATGCCACCACCCAATGTAATTGGAACAAATATTTTTTCTCTTAACTTATTTATATCATCTAAAAAATTTTTTTTATCTTTCTCGTCTGGATTTTTTGTAACATTAAGTATAATTAATTCGTCAATAAAATCACAAGTTTCCCCAAAACCAAAATTATTCTTTAACCAATCAATTCCTCCAACTTTTTGCAAACTAAAATTTCTGCTCAAATGAAACTGACCTTTGCTGTATAAAAGTGCATAAATTATTCTTTTTGAAATCATTAATTTAACATTGCAAAATTATTTAAAAGAGAAAGACCAGTTTTGTGGCTCTTCTCTGGATGAAACTGTGCTCCATAAACATTTTCTTTCTCTATAAAAGATATAAAATCTTCTCCATAATTTGTTTTTGATATTTTAGTGTTTTCATAAGAACTGTTTTTATCAAATGATACTCTGTAAGAATGTACAAAGTAAAATGGTGACGGGCTATTAATTCCATGCCAAATTTTTGTATTTGGGTTCTCAACTAAATTAAATCCAATATGTGGTAAAGTTAAATTTAATTTTTCTGAAAACTTTTCACATGTTCCATTAAATATACCTAAGCCATTTTCAATTCCATTCTCTACACCTTTTTCAAACATTAATTGCATACCAACACAAATTCCCATAAATGGTTTTGATTTTTCAATATACTCTTTTATTTTGTCGTCAATTCCATTTTTTTTAATCTTGATTGCTGCTTCATGAAATGATCCTACTCCAGGCAATATTAGGTGGCTAAAGTTTTCAAAATTAGTATTTTTTTTTAATATCTTATAATCATATTCAAGATATTTTATAGCATTAACTAAAGAAGCTATATTTCCAAAATCACAATCAATAATACCAATTTTTTTTTTTAACATTTTAAGAAATTTTAAACTTTGGAACCCATTTATTTTTTTTTTCAAATAAATCCTTATTAACCCACTTGTCTATATTAGATTGAAATTCTGACATAGTCATTTTGTAATAATCACAATATTCCTCGAATAAATGTTCGGGATAAATATCATCATACATCTGAACTAATTGAACTGCTTGGGCTCTTGACATAGCGCCCCTTCGTACATCTATTCCAGCATCTTGAGTTGTTCTTCCAAATCCAAATTTTAAATACATAAAATAAACATGTAATGCATAGATTTTTTGATCTGTTTGGGCAAAGTTTGTGTAACTTCCTTCGTTCAATGACGGTGCCTCTTGAAGTCCACATTTCTCTTTAGCTACAATATAATTTCGATAAGGATCCCAATTTTCATAAAAACCATAATGTGTGAGTTCTAATTTAAAATTTTTTAGTTCTTCTTTATCGGGGTAAGTAAACCAATATAATTGTCTGTCTGACAGACCTAATTTTTTTGCTTTATTTATAATTTTTTCATAACCACCCTCCATGTACCTAGAAATTTGGTAGTCAACATCATAAATTCCATGATTTTTAAACTTTGCGTCACCTCCATATTCTACTTCTCCGTCCTCTGAATAAAAAATTAATGGTATATTCATTTGTAAAGCAACTCTTAAAACGGCTGTATGTATACCCATTAACCAACCATAATAAGGGAAGCCTAAATCAATCAATCCAATTTTGTTTAGAGTTCTCATTGCTTCTTTATCAGGAGTAACATGTAAATGATCGTATCCACTATCTACAAATGAATGAAGATTGTCTTTTCCTATTTGCGTTTCAAGTATAGGCCTAAATGTAACTGCTAAAGGATCCATATTGTGTTTATGTTTTATATTGTAGCTTACATACGATCCGTCTTTTCCGCCACTTACAGTGGTAATGCAGTCATATTTTTTACCTTTTGATCTATGTTTATCGAGCAACTTTTTTAACATTGTCTCTCTTTCAGACCAGTCAATTTTTTTCTTTTCTTCAGTCCATTGACATGCGCTACAAAAACCTTTGTCATCAAATGTCATTCTCGGCCTGGTAGACATTGTTACGCAATTTTTACACCAAAATACTTTAGAAAGATTTGTTTTCATTTTTCCCTTTATTTATATCAACGAATTTTTTTAAGTTAATATTTTTCAATTCAACTTCCTCCAATACTCTAACAATTCGTTTCAATGAATTTTTTTTATAATATGGGTTTTTTACATTGCGAATAATACTTTGGAATCTTTTAGATTTAATTTTAATCAATGAATTTTTTAAAGAACTAATATTTAATTTTTTTAAATCAATTATACTTTTAGCTTTAATTCTTCCTTCTTGTCTCAATCCAATATTAATCGTAGGTTTTTTTAAACTTGGTATTTCTGAAATTCCACTTGAAGAATTTCCAATAACAGCATTTACTAGTTTAACAATTGAAAAATATGTTTGCTTACCAAGAAACTTATAATATTTTGAATTTTTATTCTCTTTAACAAATTGTTTGATCAATTTAATGATTTTAAAATTATTGGTGTCTGAGTTTGGTAAAGTAAAAATTATACCAATTTCAGGTTTAGTAGAAAAAAATTTTAGTAGGAGTTCAAAATCAGATAAACCAAAATCATTTTCAAGTGTTGCGGGGTGAAAGGTAATTAGATAATTTGTTTTTTTAAATTTAAAATTAATCCTTTTTTCAATAATATTTTTTTTATCAAATTTAATTTTTTTAATGTCATCTAAATTTGTATTTCCAATGTCATAAACATTTTTCGAGGCTTCACCAAGTTGTTTAACTCTTTTGGCATAATCTTTATTAGCAACAAAATGTAGTGTTGATAACTTGGTAATTGAATGTCTTATTGCATCATCGTAAGATCCTTGTGTAACTTCTCCACCTGAAATATGTCCAATTGGTATTCTGTTGTAATAAGCACTAATTGCAGCAGAAAATATTTCGTATCTATCTCCTAATATCAAAACTAAATCAGGTTTATATTTAACAAAACAGCTATTAAATCTCATTATTCCATTGCTAATGAATTTTAAAATTGAATTACTTTTATCTCCAAAGTATTTAATTTTTATTTTTTGATCAATTTTTATTTTATCATTATCAAAAATCTTAAGATTACCGTAAGTTGATATTAAATGTGAGCCAGTAACAATAGTTTTAATTTTTAATTTTTTTGACTCTTTTGTTTTTTTTATAATTGGTTTTAAAATATCATAATCTCCTCTACTACCTGTTATAATTAGAATTAACTTATTTGATTTTTTCATCTTTTTTAAAATTAAATTTTGATTTTTTTCCTAATAATTTTTTCCACAACATAGGAGATATGCCCCCACCTGATCTTTTAATCGTTAAGTTGTTAGTTGAAAATCTATCTCCTTTTTTAATTGTTTTTTTTGCTACAATAAATTTTCTAACGTATCTTATATTTTTAGACTCGGATTTAGTAAGTTTTTTCTCATCACTTCCAAAAGATTTTTCAATATTTCTTATAGATTTTATCATCACTTTTAACTCATTTACATCTAAGCTAGCTTTATGGTCTGGTCCTTTAAAATTTTTGTTAAGAGTGAAATGTTTTTCAATTATTTTTGCACCAATACTAACAGCAGCTAAAGATACCTCTATACCCAAAGTATGATCTGAATAACCAATTGGTAAGTTAAAAATTTTTTTTAATTTGCGTAATACTTTTAAATTTACATCCTCTAAAGGAGTAGGATAAGCAGTATTACAATGTAAAATTGAAATATTTCTTCTTTGAAGTTTATTTGAGGATAGAACATTTAATGCTTGTTTGATTTCATTTAAATTTGATAATCCAGTTGATAATATTACTTTTCTATTCCTCTTAGATATTTCTTTTAAATATGGATAGTTTGTAATTTCACCTGATGGGATTTTGATAATATTCAATTTAAGATCATTACATAAAAAATCTAAACTTTTCTGATCGAATGCAGAAGAAATAAAATCTATTTTTTTTTTATTTGCTAATTTATAAAGTTTTTTTTGTTGGTGAAAATTTAGATGTAATTTTTTTATCATACTTAACATTGTTTTTTGTTTCGTAGTATTGCTAGTTTTCTGATATGAGGCTAAACTTAATTTCTTTGTTACCACCTCGTCAGGAATAAAAGTTTGGAATTTAATAGCATCAGCTCCAGAATCTTTTGCTGCAATCAATAATTTTTTAGCTTTTGCATAGCTACCATTATGATTTACCCCTGCTTCAGCAATGATATATGTCTTTTTTAAATCCATTTGTTATCAACTATCATTTTAAGGCCTTTTTCTAATTTAATTTTAGGAAACCAATTTAAGTGTTTAATTGATTTATCTATATTTACATCTAATGATTTTAGTTGTTTGAATTTATTAGTTTTAACTAAATCAATTTGACTTTTACTTTTTGTAATTTTTTTTAATTTACGAGATAAATCATAAAAATTATGACAAGTTTTTGAACCTAGATTAAATGTTCCTTTTTTTTTTAAAATAAAGCATAAGTATATTGCGTTGGCTATATCATTTGCATGAACAAAATTAACTAATGTTTTATCATAATCAAAAATAATTAATCTTTTATTTAATTTAGTTAATTTTAAATATTTGGAAATAATTTTATTTTTATCAATTCCAGCTCCATAAATTGATGAAGGTCTTAAAACTGTATATTTAAAATTACTTTTTTTAGATAATTTAGTTATTTTCTTTTCTGATTTTATTTTTGAATTTAAATAGACATTTTTGGAAAAATTTAAAATTTTTGAACTTTCAATGTTCTTTTTATCTTTTTTATAAATTGCTGAACCAGAAATAAAGATAAAATGTATTTTATTTTTCTTTGACCATTTTGCTAATTGTACCGTTGCTTTTGTGTTTACGTTATAAATATACTTGATATCAATTTTATCATTTTTTTTTGGTACATAAGCTCCTATGTGAATTAAACATTCAATATTCTTAAAATATAATTTAAATTTTTCTGTAAAATTTTTTTCATTTAAATCGAGTTTTTTCCATAAAAAATTTTTTTTATTTATTTTTGGATTCGACCTACTTGATGCAATCACGTGATATTTTTTTTTTAAAAAAAATTCTACCACATGTTTTCCAAGCATTCCTGAACTTCCAGTAATTCCTATTCGTGGTCTTAAAACCATTTTTTTATAAATCCTTTTCCAACTTTTTTCTTTAATAAATTCAAATTAGTATTATCTAAAAAAATTTCTTCTATATATCTAAAACAAACTCCTTTTTGAATTTGTGGAATTTTTTTAATCTCTTTATTCAAAAAATAATTTTCAATATACATCTCGGGTTCATTAAAACCGTAATGAGCTCTAATAGCAGTAGTGCCCGAGAACCTTGGATTAATTTCAAATGGAATAGGACCTCTTTTACTAATACGAAGTTGAATATTAAAACTTCCATCACAATCAACTAATTTGGCAATTTTAAAAATTAACTTAGTAATACTCGCACTATCTTTTACTTCTGTAATCCAAGAAGTTCCATTTACAATTTTTCTTTTTAATATTATCGGACCCAGAATTTTTTTTGATTTTGTTTTAAAAAAGCTGCAAGTATACTCAATTTTATCATCTTTTGTTTTAGACCCAATGTATTCTTGTAAAATAGGCTTTTTTACAAATTTATAATTTTTTTTTAAATCATCTAAATTTCTTATCAAAAAGACATTTCTGGATGATGTACCAAATCTACCTTTTAAGATAAGAGGAAAATTTAGTTTTTTAGAATTTGTAATAGCTTCTTTAAGATTTTTTGAATTAAAGGTTTTTAAATAGGGCAAATTATTTTTTTGTAAAAAAACTTGTGTAAGATATTTATCGTTAAAGGTGTTTATTATTTTTAAATTAGATGTACATACTAAACATTGGGTTTTTTCTAATATTTCATTAGAGTGTTTTGAAAAAAAAACCAAATCATATTCAGAACCAACCATGAGAATATCAATTTTTAATTTTTTCAAATTTTTTATGTACCATTTAAGTGCACCCTTATTTTCTACTTTTGGAACTATTATGGAATTTTTAAGCCTGTAAAGTCCTGAGTTTAAATAATCAATATCGCCAAAAATTACCTTCACACTACACTTAGAAATCTTTAAAGCTTTAACTATCGATTGTCCAACACCACTTCCCGCTCCTGTTACTAAAATCTTAATTTTTTTCATATTTTAAAAGCTATTAATTCTTCCAATATCTTTTTTTGTATGTGCATTTGAACCTAAAGAAAAATAAGCTTTTTGTTTAATACACTCCTCTAATAGCTTTTTATAATTTTTATGGTAATGAAAGTTTATTTCAAAGATTTTATTATTTTTTTTACACTCTCTTATTAGCTTTTGAAATAATTTCCAATCCGGTTGAATTTTAAATCTTTTTAAAGACATTCCAAACGGATGACCTAAAATTGAAAAATTTGATTTTTTTAGAGCTCTTATTGACAATTTATACTCTATATTAATTGCATCTTTTTTTGAAATTTTTGGTTTATTTTTAAATATATTCCCTTTTTCCCCTGGAAATCTATGAACACTGGCCATTACATAATCACATTTTTTTTTTATTGAATTATTTATGTCTAACGATCCATCAAAATCTTTTATCTTAACCTCGGTGCCAATAAACATTTTACACTTTTTGTGTTTTTTTTGAGTCTCCTTTATTTCACGAACAAATTTATTAAACCAAACTTTACTACTTTTTCTTGAGTGTTCTGTAAACATTATCATTTCTAATTTTCTTTTTTGCGCAGCATCAGCCATCTCTCTTACAGAATGTTTACCATCTGTCCAATTGGTGTGAATATGAAAATCAATTTTTGGAAGCTTTTTATTATTTTTATAAAAATCGAAAATTT
>Ga0233427_10004961_pt1 | contig 10835 bp, 6 predicted proteins | sample SI_118_April2016_5_FD_179885 | JGI IMG/M metagenome (GOLD analysis project Ga0233427, IMG submission 179885) | Seawater microbial communities from Saanich Inlet, British Columbia, Canada - SI_118_April2016_100_MG | ecosystem: Environmental > Aquatic > Marine > Inlet | place: Canada: British...
AGGTGTTCCCCCAGGGGGCGCGCATCGAGGTGTTGGCCAGGGCAACTCCGGCGCCGACGACCTTGCCGACTGCGAGGGCCACGACGGCCCCGCCGGTTGCAACGACGACCGTTGCGGTGCCGGTCACCACGGTTGTGGCAGCCACCACCACGTCGGCTACGGCCACGACGACGGTTCCAGCGTCCACCACGACGGTTGTGGCGCCTGCCACGACGGTTGTGGCGACCACGACCACCGCCGTCGGGGTGCCAGCCACGACGACAACGCTGCCGGTGGCGACCACGACCATGCCACCTGCTCCGACCACCACCCAGGCGCCTCCTGTCACTACCACGGTTGCTCCGGTTGCGCACCTCGTCTTTCTTGAACTGGACCCCAGTGAGCATCGGATGGGTACCGATTTCAGGGAGCGCCTAGTGGCCGGTGGCGATGGCCCTTTCGAGATGTCGGTCGTCTCGGGCGACATTCCTCCGGGCCTCCAGATCGACGACGATGGCTATCTCTGGGGGAAACTTGAGGTCTCAGGCCGGTTCGAGGCCCGACTCGAGGTTGCCGACTCTGTTGGTCGGACGGGTTTAGGGACTGTTTCAGTATTTGTCAAGGAATTTCGTATCATTACCGCTCGGGGAGGCTCTGTGACTGTTGTGGTAGTCGGTAATTCGGTTGAGTTCTTTTCGGCGCTCCAGGGGGCCGATTTCGAGTCGGCCCAGATCCTACGTTCCGGCCCGATTGTCGTCGAGGTCTCGTTCATACCCAAGGCGAGTGATGAGACCTCATGGGTGCGCTGCGAAGTGATCGAGGATGTGGTCTGTACAAGTGGCTGAACGCACTCTGGATCTCACCGGTTAGGGCTGCAATCACGGGGTTTCCGGTAGATCCAATCCGGTTTTACCCATGCTTTACATCGGCTTTGCAGATTGTCGACACCTGCTGTAGCGGTGGTCTCTACCCTTTAGGGCAACGAGTGGGCTGCCTTCTCTTGAGGGGGTCGGCAGCTCGGGTATCTATCAACAACAATGGAGGAAACATGTTTTCCCATCTCAAGCGTCGGATCGGCGTCCTCACGGCAGTAGCCGTGTTGGCCGCACTGGTTCCGGCACTTACTTCCGTGTCGCCGGTTTCGGCGGCTCCAAAAGCGACCGCTGTAGTTGCGGTTGGTTCTGCACCGACCTTTCTGGCGTGCCCGGCCTCGGCAGACATTCCGTCTGCCGGTTTCACCGACACGACAAGCACTGACGTCGACTGCATCGCATACTACGGCATCACCCAGGGCACTACGGCTACGACCTACGAGCCGACCGCCTCGGTGTCTCGCTGGCAGATGGCTCTGTACCTCACACGTGCCATGAACGAAGCCGGTGTGACGCTTGGTACGGGTGCAGACCAGGGCTTTACTGACATTTCCGGCAAGTCGGCCGAAATCCAGACTGCGATCAATCAGCTCGCTCAGGCTGGGGTCACCACTGGTGTGACGGCTACGACTTACGTTCCGGATAACAACGTTTCCCGCCAGCAGATGGCGATGTTCATCGAGCGCATGCTCGACACCATCACCGTCGGTCCTGGTGGCACATCCGACGCTGAGTTGGTTGGTGGCGCAACCACCACCTACATCAACAGCGATTGCGGTGGCGTGCAGGCTTGTACTGCCTTGTACAACTACACCGACATCGATTCCGGGTCCGTCACCGTTGAGGCCAGCAATGCCATCAAGGAGTTGTACGACCTGGGCATCCACGACAGCCTCTCAGCAACCACGTTCAGCCCGGCCTCAGACATGACCCGTGCGGCCATGGCAACGTTCCTCGTTGGAGCTTTGAACCATTCCAACCTGCGTCCTGAGGGTCTGATCATGCAGGCGAGCGCCTACTCGACGATCGTCAACGCCGCGCCCACGGGGCATATCTCCTACCGTGACGCGAGCTTCGATCCGATCGTGTCAACCGCGGTTGACGTGTTCACCTGGAAGGCGACCGGGATAGAAGGCGACAGGGCGTTTGCCACGGCAACCGGCCTTTGCGAAGACGCAGTCCTGACCACGGGTGCGATCACTGGCTGTTACATCGACGCCAATGAGCCGGCAACTGATCTCAGCGGTAACTTGGTGCCGACCTTTAACACGACGGGGGCGCTCGTTCAGGCGACCGGTGTCGTGGGTACGGACGTCTACCACGCGTGGACTGCTGCTGCTGCCACGGCCTTTGATAACGATCTTCACAGCTCGGGCGTGACGTACGACACGATCAGTGTCGTCGGTAACCCGACTGCCGGGGATATCAACTGCACTAACGACGTTCCTGCGTATGCAGCAACGGCCACCCAAGACGCCACCCGGCACTTTGGTGCGGTCACGACCATCACCTGCCAGGTGGGTAACTTGACTACCGACGCAGAGACCTATGTGAACGTGCCCAAGGCACTTGCTACGGTCACGATGAACCGGACCCGTGTTAACGACAGCCTCGGCGGCGTTGGGTCTGTTGCTGTCTCAGATGCTGAGGCAGTTATTGGCTACACCGACGCCACTGGTGCGGTGTCATTCACCATCACCGGACCAGCCGATCCAGGCGCAGGCCTAGTTGTCGCTAACCATGTCACTGACACGATTACGTTGACACCAGGGGTTGTGACCACGATCACGCAGGGCTCATTGCCTGCCGTCAACACCGGTGGCCACATGAGCAGGGCCGGCGAGGTCTTGACCCTCAAGATCTCTTACAAGGCGACAGCTGATGTTGGTGGGCGGGTTGCACTCACCCAGACAGCGTCAAGTGGGCTTGCTGCTACGGCATCGATCACCCGATCGGTCACAGCAACGCACTACGACCAGTACGGCGATGTGTTCCCGGCGAGCACGGTTACGTTCACCTCGGTGAACCGCTTGCACGAGGGTGCGACCTGTACCGCTGCTGACCCATCCGTTTGCACGCTTACAGCGCACGGCTTGTCTGTTGCCGACGACATCCAAATCGTCACAAAGGGCAATTTCGTTGGTTCCTGTGGTGTAGCTGTTGATGCAGTCACTGCCGATGCCGGTGCGCTGGGTGCGGGTGCCTTCACGGTTACGACCGCCACTGATGCCAACACGTTCACGGCGAGTTGTTCTGATGACGCATGGCACGCGGACGGCGAGACTGAGAGCGACGCAGCCGGCCCGACGGTGTTCTCGACTACGTCGTTTGCTTCGGCGGCCCGTACGACGAACGCGGCCGGTGTGGCCACGTATTCGTGGGCTGACACGGAGTCGACCAGCGGTGTTGACGAGATCACGGCAACTCCGGGAGCTGGAACTCCGGCGACGGTGGACTACTTCCGCCTGGCCGCTGCGACTGACGTAGCTGAAGTCGGCGACGGAAACGTAGCTCGGGCCGACAACGAGGTCAACTACGGTTGTGTCGAGTTTGACTCTGTCGGCAAGGACTACATCCTTGTCAAGATGGACGACCTCGATACCAGTGACCCGATTTACTCGTACATGCAGTTCACGTACGACGACAACGACCACTTCGGCACCGGAGGTGCCGCTGCAGCTCTCCTCGACGGGGTGCCTGCGACACAGGCTGCATGGGTGACTGCGATGACAGCGACCTGTGCGGCAGGTAATGTCGTTGCCTTCCCTGGTGGCGTTGTCAGCTCCATCGCAAACGTTGAGTACGGAACCGGCTTGAGCACAGACATTGTGCGCCACACGCTTGGCTAATCGATTTGAAAATGTTGACCTGATTTAAGGTCAGCGAGTGGGGAGGCCCCCGGTCCACGGACCGGGGGCCTCCCCCATTTTCGATCAGCTTGGCAACGGAATCCCGTCGTTTCTGCCACAGCAGAACCGTCGTTGGCGAGATGGGGAGGGAGTAACCAACGACACCGGAACGCAGGCCGTAGACTTCAGGCGGTCAGGGGTGCGGCTTGCCCCGATTGGCCATGTGGGTTCAACTATCGTGGAGTCATCATGAAATTCACCTCTAAACGATTCCTTGCCTTCGTTTCTTCGCTAGCGCTGTTTTTAGCGGCACTTACGAATGTGGCTTCGGCTGCTATCCCCTCGGTGCCGACAAACCTGACCGCTGTGAGCACGCCGGGGGCTTCCGGGTCGGTGACGCTGACCTGGACGGCCTCGTCTAACACGCCGACCGACTACATCATCGAATACTCGCCCAATGCGTTTGTGACCAACACCTACCGTTTCATCGACGCAGTAGACACCACGGTGACTGAAACGGTCACCGGTCTCACCAACGGGCTCACCTACACCTTTCAAGTAAAGGGTTTCAACGGCGACGGGACATCGGCGGCGTCGGCTACCGCGGCTGTGATCCCGGTTTCCGGTCACACACCCAATGATCTTGCGATTTTCGATGCGTGTCCGGCGATCGTCATCACTGCTGCGGGCTTCACCGACACGACCTCTGCTGATGTTGCCTGCATCAAGTATTTCGGCATCACACAGGGGACGACGGCTACGACCTTTTCGCCGCTTGACCCGGTGCCCCGGTGGCAGATGGCACTGTTCCTGACACGTATGGCTGTCCCCGCCGGCGCCACTTTGCCTAGTGGCACAGACCAGGGGTTTACCGACATTTCCGGTGAGTCAGCAGAGATCCAGACGGCAATCAACCAGATCAAACAGTTGGGGATCTCTATTGGCAAGACGGCGACCACCTATGCGCCGGACCAAAACGTCACCCGCGAGGAGATGGCGTTGTTCATAGAGCGCCTGTTGAAAGTTTCGACCACCGGACCGGGGGGTAACGAAGAGTTGGTTACCGGTTATGTAGCTCTTAGAGAAATCAAGTCGCTAGACACCGACCACAACTTCACTGATCTTGGTGAAACGTCTCTGATGGGGATGCAATCTGCCATCATCAACCTCTGGAATCTGGGAGTCACAGAGGTGACGACGGCCACCACGTATGAGCCGGTCGGTGATATGACCAGGTTGAACATGGCTCAGATGATGGCCAGGGCGCTGGACCACACCAACGCCCGTCCCGCAGGGATCAACATGCAGTCAACTCATTACACGGGTGCGGCGGCTGCCGGAACGGTGACGGTTTCGGTAACGTACCGGACCTCTGCGTTTCTTCCTGCTGACGCCTCGTTGGTGGACACCTTCAAGTATCAGCGAACGTCTACGGTCGGCTACCAGGATTTTGCTGCTGATGGTTCGTGCGGCAACACAGAAGCAACAGTGGTTTCTGTGACCAAGTGCTATATCGACGGAACCGAGCAGACGACTGACACCGACGGCAACTTGACCTTCAATCCTTCGTTTGTGGCGGGTCAGGTCTGGGATTACTACGCGTGGACTGCCGCAGCTGGGACGTCCTACGACAATGATATTCACGGTGCCGCAGCCAGCAAGATAACGATCACTGGTTAGTTCTCTGCAGGCCATGGGTGTTGCTGCGGGGCATATGGCCCGCAGTTCCCTCTGGCTAACAGGCGTACCTCTTAGTAGAGGAATCGCGATCAGGTCCGAAAGGATTCGTCACTAGTGGCAGCGCCTACCATCCTCTCCATGCACAGGACTCTGCGATGGTTGTCGGCGCTCTTGTTGCTTATTGCGCTGAACCTTCCGGGACTGGTCTCGGCGACAGCTACTCCAGGGCTCACGATCAATGGAAGTGGTTGGGGTGATGGGGTTGGGTTGAGCCAGTACGGGGCCCGCGCCATGGCCGATGGCGGGGCATCGGTCGACGAGATCCTCAGCCACTACTTCACGGGTACCACACTCCGCCAACTCGATACGCTCAGCAGCGGGTCCGAATTGCTCAGCCTGGATGAACCCCTGTGGGTCGGGTTGCTTCAGAACCAACCCGAGATCACCTTCCGGATCGAGGAGGGAACGGCCGATCTTTGCCTTGACGGCACGGACGCCTGTTCAGCGACCGCGGCCGCTGGTGAAAAGTGGAGATTCGGCCCTGATGGATTCGAACAGTGCGCGTTTTCCAGACAAGCCGGTGATGGTGGCTACGTGCTATTTGCCCCATCCGGCGACTGTTCCGCCTCCGTGAGACCTACCTCAGTTGATGGCACTATCCAGATTCCCCGGAAGGGTCGCTCATACCGCTATGGGACGTTTCGGATACGGACGTCACCCACATCTGGGCGCCTTCACCTTTCCCACCAGGTGGGCATTGAGGACTACCTGCGCGGGGTACAGGAAATCCCAGAGTTCTGGCCGGGAGCATCGCTTGAAGCCCAAGTCGTCGTTTCGCGGTCGCTCGTCGGTTTCCGACTCATCGATGTCGGCCCTGCTGAAGATTTCGACATCCAGCGTCTGGACCTGTGTGCCTGTCACATCCTCGACACCGACCCCGAACAGGCCTACGGCGGCTACACCTCAGAGTTGGGACATCCCTTCTGGCAGGGTCGGGTTGGCGCAACTTCTGGCCTGGTGATCACCAAGGACAACCAGGTTATTTGGGCCCGTTTCACATCATCGACCGGCGGTCGAACCGAGTCCAACGATGCAACTGGCGGCGAGCACCTCCCCTATCTTGTGTCGGTGGATGATGCTGCGTCCGTGTCCGGTCCGGCTGACAATCCGTACTCGTCTTGGGCAGTCCACATCGACCAGGCTGAACTCGGCCTGAAGTTCGGGTTCTTGTGGCTGACCGACGCGACGGTAACCTCGAAGTACGAGTCGGGAACCGCCCAGACGGTGCGACTCGCCGGGATCATCGCCGGCCGGCCAGCCACGGTTACTACTACCGGAAGTGCCATTCGCGATGCGCTGGGGCTCCGCTCGTCATACTTCGACATTGATGTCGTTCCCCGGTTCGCCGACGTGCAGGTCAGTCACCCGTTTGCCGGGGAAATCCTCGGCCTCAGTGAACTGGGCATCACAACTGGCTGCACGCAAACCGAGTTCTGCCCATCAGATCCCGTTACCCGAGAACAGATGGCCGCCTTCCTCACCAGGGCGTTGGATCTTGCATCTCCCAGCGCCGCAACCAACACGTTTGGCGATGATGACGGGTCAATCTTCGAAACGGACATCGAAACGATCTTTGCCCGTGGCATCACAACTGGCTGCACGCAAACCGAGTTCTGCCCATCAGATCCCGTTACCCGAGAACAGATGGCCGCCTTCCTCACCAGGGCGTTGGATCTTGCATCTCCCAGCGCCGCCACCAACACGTTTGGCGATGATGACGGGTCAATCTTCGAAACGGACATCGAAGCGATCTTTGCCCGTGGCATCACAACTGGCTGCACGCAAACCGAGTTCTGCCCATCAGATCCCGTTACCCGAGAACAGATGGCCGCCTTCCTCACCAGGGCGTTGACATTGCCTTCTGAGTAGGAACCGCTGCCATCAGCGGGAATCTTCACTTTCGACAAACCAGTCGGTTGGATAGCCCTGTTGGCCGGTGCCAGATTCTCGACCCCCATCGAGGTCCACAAGAAATACCTCCCACCCTGACCCCGGAGTCCGGAGGGTGGCAAACGCCAGTTGCCTTCCATCGGGGGACCAGACAGGTTCAATGTCAGAAACGGCGTCGTCAGTAATCTGGCGGACAGATGACCCATCAGGGTCCATTGTGAAGATGTCCCAGTTGCCGCTGCGGTTGCTTGCGAATGCGATTCGGTTCCCGTCGGGCGACCAGTCAGGGAGGTAGTTGTCCCACGAGTCAAAAGTCAACTGAGTCACCTCAGATCCATCCGGCCTCATAGCGAAAATGTCCCAACTACCGTTACTTCGCCTGCTGGCAAAGGCAAGGCGGGTCCCATCGGGAGACCAAGCTGGTGTCCAATCCTCGCCCGGACTATGAGTCAACTGACGAAGGTTCGACCCGTTGACATCGATCACATACAACTCGGGATCACCCGACTGGTCGCCCCTGAATGAGATTTGGGTCCCGTCGGGCGACCAGGCAGGTTCCCCGACACCGGCTCCTGCACCAACCAGTCGTTCGATCACAGATCCGTCGGGACCTACGATGAACAGTTCTTGGGCTGCGCGACGATCGGTGACCAGTGCGATCTGTTGCCCATCTGGCGACCACGCGGGTTCAAAATCGAGACCTAAGACCTCGGCGTTTAGATCTGTCCGGTAGCCAGCTTCGCGAGTGACCTGGTGGGTGGTTGACGATTTAGGATTGAAAATAAAGACTTCCCAGTTACCGGTTTGATCGCTCGAGACGAGGATTCCGGAACTGGGGAGTTCGGTGCTGGAGTCGCTGCCATTTCCACATGAGGTGAGAACGCCCGTCAACAACATGACTGACAAAACTGCCTTGACCATTGGATCTCCTAGCCAAACTTTGGGAATGCGCCAACTGACAAATCTTGTGCATTCGAACTAGTTCTGATGTAAATCACAGTGCCCGAGTCTAGGGAGATCTGGTTTGCTTGGAGACTCGTGGCGCATTACCTGAACCCAGGTCAGATCGCGATGCACAGGTCATGTCGCCCGGGGATCGATTAGGTCGGTTAGGCGGGAGACGGGACACAACTATGCCTCCCCCAGACGTTTCAGGAACGTGAACATCTCGGCCCGGGTCACCAGCCCGTCTGGGCAGTACGACGTGGTGGTGCAGCCGGTGGTTGTGCCTGAGGCCAGCAGCCAGTCGGCTGCGGCACCGTAGAAGACACCTTCGGGTACATCGCCGAAGCCTGCCGGGGTCGATCCCTCTGGTGAGCCCTCCAGACGCCACAGGAACGCTGCCATCTCTGCCCGTGTGACGGTTCCGTCGGGGCAGTAGGTGTTAGTGGTGCAGCCCAGTGTTATGGCCTGTTCCGCCAACCAGTCCACGGCCGTGCCGTAGGTGGCATCTTCTGCAACGTCCTCGAATGCTGCTGTCTTCGTGGGGGCAGGCTGGCCCTTGGAACGCCACATGAACTGGGCCATCTCATCCCTTGTCACCGGGAGTTCCGGGCAGGTTGAACCTGCTGCTGCACCGTCTGTCGGGCAACCCGGGGTGATGGCCGTCGTGAACGCCCAGTCGATCGACGCCTCGGCCCAGTGGCCCCTTATGGCCACGATGGAACTCGGCAAACTGCCGAGCGCCACGATGCCCCAACCCTGGCGGTGGTCCGGTGCGTCGGCCTGGCTGGCACGGTCCTTGAGGCGCTGTTTCACCTGTGCAGGCGTCAGCTCGGGCATGGCGCCGATCATCAGGGCAGCTACGCCTGCAACGTGGGGTGCCGCATAAGAGGTGCCCGTGTTGGACACTCCCGCCCACTGGCTGGTGGTGATCTGGTCTGGTGCCACCACATCTGGCTTCAGGACGCCCTGCATGTTGGGGCCCCAGCCGCTGTAGGGCTGCAGTTCCAGGGTGTTCCATGCCACCGCACCCACCGTGAGGGCATCGGTCATGTTGGCCGGCACGCCGATGCTGGTGGCCGGGTTGGAGAACTGCAGGTAGCCGCTGCCCCAGATGCGGGTGTCGTAGATGACCTCCTCGCCAGAGAAGTGGCTGATCGAGTACCCGTAACGCCTGCTGGCATCGCTGCTGTTGGTGATGGTCATGGCCTCGATGGCAGGCTCACCGCCGCCCTGGGGTCCGTCCGCGCAGTCCACCTGGGTTGGCTCACCCTCGGTCAGGGTCTCCATGTCAAAGACACACAGGTCCAGATCTGTCGCAGCGTCGTCCCATGTGAGCAAAAGGTCTGCCGATGCGCCCGCAGCCATCCGGAACTCGTTGAACTCCGTGGACACGTTGTCCAACTCCACCCAGCCGTCACCATCGACATCCACCGTCGTACCTACGTGGTGGCGCTTGGCCGAGTTGCCGGCGGCCACCACCCAGGTGATGCCTGCGTCGATGCCGCGCTGGATGTGTTCTGAACTCCAGTGGGTGCCGTCCAGGGGCCCATCGGTCCACTCAAGTGACATGGACACCACGTCCACCTCGTTGGCCAACAGCCAGTCCACCATCTCGCCCATGTAGTTGTCGTTGAACGTGATCAGCACGAGAGAGGCCTCTGGGGCCACGTCGTGGACGATCTCGGCCATCTGGGTCCCGTGGTCGGTCCCGCTGTCAAGGGCCCCGGTCTGGTTGAAGCCCATTGCCTCCACGTCGGCCGGCAGCTCACCCTCGGGCAGGGTGTCCCAGCCGTCAAAGCCCAGGTCCAGGATCGCTACCTTGGTGCCCGCCCCGGTGTGGCCGGCGGCCTGCCAATCGGTTGCACCGATCCCCACCAGGCCCTCAGACGTCACAGCCAGGGTGCGTCTCGTGGGTGTGGCGGCTGCCTCAACGGTCGTACGGCGCTTCTGGGTGGGCTCTGTGGCCTCAGGTGGGCTCGTGAGCGTGGTGGCGCCCAGAGCTGCGACTACGAGCAGGCAGGCGCTTCTGAGGCGGAGCGTGGGGGAGCGCACCCGGGCGACCGTAGCGGCCATATGCCCTGCGTACGCGCCTGCCCGTAGACTCGGGCCGGTCACAACCCACGAGAAGGCCAGCCGTCATCAACGTCCCTGCCACCAGCACCCAGCCACGTGTAGCCGTGCTCGTTCCCTGCCGGAACGAGGAGGCCACCGTCGGCGACGTCGTGGCGGGCTTTTCGGCTTCTCTGCCCGGCTGCGTCGTGTACGTCTACGACAACGGCTCCTTGGACGCCACCGCCACCCGTGCCGCCGAGGCCGGCGCCGTAGTGCGTTTCGAGGGTTCCCCCGGCAAGGGCGGCGTGGTGCGACGCATGTTCGCCGAGGTGGATGCCGACATCTACGTCATGGCCGACGGCGACGGCACCTACGACCCCGCCCAGGCGGCCCTGCTCGTCAAGCGCCTGGAATCCGATGGGCTGGACATGGTTGTCGGCACCCGGGCCGGTGTGCGCACCGACGCCGGGCGCGCCGGACACGCCCTCGGCAACCGCATGTTCAACCG
>Ga0233427_10004963_pt1 | contig 10832 bp, 13 predicted proteins | sample SI_118_April2016_5_FD_179885 | JGI IMG/M metagenome (GOLD analysis project Ga0233427, IMG submission 179885) | Seawater microbial communities from Saanich Inlet, British Columbia, Canada - SI_118_April2016_100_MG | ecosystem: Environmental > Aquatic > Marine > Inlet | place: Canada: British...
CAGATGATGCAATTAGTATAGAGGGCAATCGAATTTGGATTCATATTGCTGATGTCGCAAGCCAGGTTGAAATTGATAGTCATCTTGATATTTATGCTCAAAAGAGAGCATCAAATTTGTATTTGCCAGACCAAATTATTCATATGCTCCCCCCAGAAGTATCTGATATGTGCTCACTTGGACAGAATGCTAAGTCGAGTGCTCTTTCTGTAAGTTTTAATATAGTTAAATCTAAAATTAGCGATGTAAAAATAGCACAAAGTATGATTAAAGTTACAAAAATCAGTTATGAGAATGCTGATAAAGAGCTTAAAGAAAATAAGATTTTATCAAAGCTAAGTGTAATAGCCGTTTCTCATAAAGCGTTTCGAAATAATAACGGTGCAATCAAGTTAGATTTGCCTAATGCAGATGTTAAGGTTAAAGAAAACAAGGTTGATATTAAAGTACAAGAAGAGAGTAAGAGTAGAGAGCTTGTGGCGGAGATGATGGTGATTGCCGGTCGAGCGGTGGCGAAATTTGCTATTGAAAACAAAATTTCTATGCCTTTTTTAACACAAGAAGTTGGCAGTTTTAGTGAAGAAACAATGAACAATAAAGAAAACTTAACATTCTCCCAAGCCTTTCAAGCAACTCGGGGTTTTAAGAGATCAAAAATATCGACTAAACCGTCATTACATGCTGGTCTTGGTTTGTCTTCTTATGTAAGGGCAACCAGCCCCATAAGACGTTATTTAGATTTACTTGTTCATCAGCAATTAACAAGGTTTGTAAATAAACTACCAACATTAAATGATGCTCAGCTTAAAGAAAGAATTAAGATAATTAATGCTGCAATGCCGAAAGTTAATAAGGCTACTCGGCAAAGTATTGAACATTTTAAGTGTCTATACTTAAAACAAAATAATTCTTGGCATGGGGATGGGGTTGTTGTTGAACTTCACGGAGATAAGGCAACAGTTCTTATTCCACAGATTGCAATGATGACGCAAATAAAACTCTCGTCAAATGCTAAGTTAGAAGATGAAATTAAATTGAAGGTAAGTTCAGTTAATCTTGTTGCTAGATCAATCGATTTCAAGCCACTCTAGGCTTTCACCTAGTTTAATAGCGTTACCTTTAGAAGTATCCCAATCGCCTAAGACGTAACGAGTATAACCATCCATAATATGAGTATTTTGCCTGTGGGTATGCCCATGAATCAGATCATATCCAGGATATTTCGTCATTAATTTATCAGCTGCTAATTGGTTTACATTCATAATGGTCTCAGATTTATAACTTTGAGCTTCAATACTTTTTTTACGGAGCTGACCAGTTAGTTTGAGACGAGTACTTTTTGGTAGGTGAAGAAAGATGAGCTTAACAATAGGGTTTCTAAGAATTTTTTTTAATTTTTGATAGTTAACGTCATCAGTGCAAAGACTATCACCATGGATAAGAAGAAATTTTTTTGTATTATGTTTAAGTATATAAGGCTCTTTAATAAGTTTACAGCCCGTTTCAACTTCAAATTCACGTGAAAGTAAAAAGTCACGATTGCCAGCCATTAAAAATACTTTTGTTTCCTCAGTTAATTTTTTGAGAGTGGAAATTACTTCCATATAGCTTGAAATTGAAACATCATCGCCTAGCCAGCTATTAAATAAGTCTCCCAAAATAAATAATTGATCTGCTTTTGATGCATGTGCATTGCAGAACTTATTAAAAAACTTAACTTTATCCTCCTCAACGTGCGTGAGATGAAGATCAGAGATGATTAATGTCGTTAACATGCTTTGAGTCCCCAGAATTAATCTGGAATCATAAAATTACTCTTTAATAGAGGCTTTGGTAATAATAACTGTTTCACCTGGAACATCAGCGTGTCCACCTAAATTTATTGTCTCGACTTTTTCAATTTTATCAACAACATCTTGTCCTGCGATGACTTCACCAAAGACGCAATAGCCCCATCCATCTTGACCTGGAAAATCTAAAAATTGATTATCTGCAACATTAATAAAAAACTGTGAGCTTGCAGAATGAGGTGCCATAGTTCTTGCCATAGCAACACTATATTTGACATTCTTAAGGCCGTTATTAGCTTCATTTTCAATGTTTTCTTTAGTTGTTTTTTGTTGCATATCTTCAGTCATTCCTCCACCTTGAATCATGAATTTAGGGATAACTCGATGAAATATAGTTCCATCAAAAAACCCATCTTCTACATAATCAGTAAAGTTTTTTGCAGTGATCGGGGCTTTTTCTGTGTCGACAGTGATATGGATTTCACCCATATTTGTTTCTAGAATAATCATGTTTTTTGTCTTTTTATTGAAAAGTGAGAATTATAACTTATTTCATTAACACTGCTTTCATTAACAGTAACGTTCGAGTATAATTCAACCTTTTTTAGCAATCAGATTAGGTTTTGTTATGTACGCAGTTATTAAAACAGGTGGAAAACAATACAGAGTTTCAGAAGGTGAAACTTTAAAAGTTGAGAAACTTGAAGTAGAGCTTGGAAAGAAAGTAACTTTTGATGAGGTTTTGATGATTGCAGATGGCGATAAAGTTCAAGTCGGATCGCCGCATGTTGCTAAAGCTAGCGTTGATGCTAAAGTTATATCTCAAGGCAAAGGGAAAAAAGTACATATTTTAAAGTTCAGACGTCGTAAGCACTCTATGAAGCAGCAGGGTCATCGCCAGTTGTATACAGAGATACAAATTGATAAAATTAAGGCATAAGGGGTAATCTATGGCACATAAAAAGGCAGGCGGCAGTACTAATAATGGTAGAGATTCGGTATCTAAACGACTTGGTGTGAAGCGTTTTGGTGGTCAAGTAGTATTAGCTGGGAATATTTTAGTTCGTCAAAGAGGTACCAAGTTCCATCCAGGCAATAATGTACGAAAAGGTAAAGATGACACTTTATTTGCTGTTGCTGATGGAAAAGTTCAATTTGAAAAGAAAGGTAAATTCAATCGTCAATACGTTTCTATTCAAACAGCCTAATAATTCACTTTTAGTGATTTCAAAAAGCGCCTTCTGGCGCTTTTTTATTATTAATCTAATCTATAATTAGAGATGTTATGAAATATTCAATTGTTTTCCCAGGTCAAGGTTCTCAATCTATTGGAATGTTGTCAGATTTATCCAACAATTTCTCAATAGTTAGTGAGATTTTTCAAGAAGCAAGTGAAGCTTTAGGGTTTGATTTATGGAAAATCGCTCAAGAAGATCAAGAAGCGTTAAATCTTACAGAAAATACACAACCTATAATGCTAGCAGCAGGTTATGCAACGTATAAAGTTTTATCAAATGAAGTTAAGCTTTCACCAGTTTGTATGGCTGGACATAGTCTAGGAGAATATACAGCTTTAGTGGCTTCTAAATCTTTAAATTTTTTTGATGCAGTTAAATTGGTTAGAAGAAGAGCTGAATTAATGCAATCTGCTGTTCCGAGTGGTTCAGGGTCAATGGCTGCTGTACTTGGACTTGATGACGCAAAGGTTATTGAAATATGTGCTCAATCTAGCTCTTATGGGGTCGTTGAAGCTGTTAATTTTAATTCACCTGGACAAGTCGTTATTGCTGGAGAAAAAGAAGCAGTTATTAAAACTTGTGATGAAATGAAAGAGGCTGGAGCAATACGCGCTTTAGTCCTTCCGGTTAGTGTTCCTTCTCACTGCTCACTCATGACAGATGCAGCAGAAGAATTTAAAGCCTCAGTAGATACTGTAAATTTTCAAATCGGTAATGAAAGAGTTATACAAAATGTTGATGCAGATTATGCGCGTGATGTTGAAGAGATAAAATCTAAGTTAGTTGAGCAGATTCATAAGCCAGTTCTCTGGACTTTATCAGTTCAAAAAATGAAAAAATCAGGGGTAGAAAGGCTTATTGAGGTTGGTCCTGGTAAAGTATTGGTTGGACTAACAAGGCGAATCGATAAGTCCCTTAGTGGTTCAGCTATAATAGATGTAGCTACATTAAAATCTACGATAGAGGAGTTATCATAATGCTTAATAGACAATTAGTTTTAGTGACAGGGGCAAGTAGAGGGATTGGTCAAGCAATAGCTTTGACGTTGGGTGGAACAGGTGCAACTGTAATAGGAACAGCAACAAGTGAAGAAGGCGCAAATAATATTTCTAAAATATTTTCAGAGAGTGATATTCTTGGCAAAGGCATAAAGCTTAATGTAACCGATAATAATCAAATTACAGAGTTCATAAAGGCAGTTTCTGATGAGTATGGTCCAGTTGATATTTTGATTAATAATGCAGGAATTACTCGAGATAATATTCTTATTCGTATGAAAGCAGAGGAATGGGATGACATTATTGATACCAATCTTTCTTCTGTCTATAGGATGTCCAAGGCAGTATTACGCGGCATGATAAAGAAAAGGTATGGACGAATTATTTCTATTACATCAGTTGTTGGAGCAATAGGGAATGCTGGACAATCGAATTATGCCGCTTCTAAAGCTGGAATAATAGGGTTTACCAAGTCATTAGCACGCGAAGTTGGTGTTAGAGGAATTACAGTGAATGCTATCGCACCAGGTTTTATTGAGACAGATATGACAGGTAATCTTACTGAAGATCAAAAAGATGCATTATCCTCTCAAATTCCAATGAATCGTTTAGGTATGCCAAGTGAGGTTGCTGAAGTAGCTCTATTTCTAGCAAGTGAGCAAGCATCATATATTACTGGTCAAACTATTCATGTTAATGGAGGTATGTTTAACGTATAGTAATAAAGAATTTATGAATAAATTCTTTATTACATTTACTCAAAAAATACTAGAGAAGATGATGGAAGGCCAGTTAAATCTTTTATTTTTTGCTGATATTTTTAAACAATCTTATCTATCTTTTTGACTTAAAAAATGAATGTAATAAATTTTTACTTTCTTCTTCTAGGACTCCACCAGTAATATCGATTCTGTGATTAAAGCAATTTAATTTTGTCAGATCTTCACATGATCCACATACGCCAGTTTTAGGATCATAAGCTCCAAAAATAACTTGTGAAATTCTAGCGTGCATAATTGCACCTAAGCACATAATACAAGGTTCAAGAGTCACATATAAAGTAGATCCAGTTAAGCGATAGTTATTAGTTATTTTTCCTGCCGCTTGGAGTAATTTGATTTCTGCATGAGCTGTTGGGTCTGATGCTAAAATAGGCTGATTATAGGCTTGAGCAATTAGCGTCTCATCTTTAATTAATACAGCACCTATTGGAACTTCACCGAGTGATTCAGCTTTTTCAGCTTGAGTAAGAGCCATTTGCATCCATTTACTATCTTTATTCATGAAATTCAGCTAGATTTAATAATAATATTATAAAAATTGAATTAGTCTCAATAAAAAAAATATTAATAAGAATTATCACCTGAAACAGAATTGTCAATGGCTTGGAGAATTTGTGTTTTTGAAAATCTACGTCTTAAGTTTCCCCAAATTCCAATATCTTTTATAGGCTCATTATTAATTAATTTTTCTATTAATTCAATAGCTTCAATTGGTGCATATTTTTTTCTTTGTAACCAAAATTCTGGATTGTTAAATTCTATTTGTTGAAAAAATTTAAACCAACAGCGAAGTATCTCTTGAAGATTTCCATCATAAGGTTTGCTGTAGTTTTTCGTTTCAACGATTTTTCCACCTTTAGGATGATAATATAATCCTTTAAGAGCATTTAAGCCTAATAATTCATTTAAGCCAAATGTATGAATTGTTTTTGTAATGGATTTTCTTAATAAAGGAAAAGCTTCTAATCTCCGTTTAATGCTTTGAGTAGTAATTATATGGTCAGCAGACCAGATGGCTAAAGTAGCAGATGTACTAGTATTATGAAAAACTACATGAGCTGTATTTGAGTCGATAAAACGAATATCTCCTTTAGTGTGCCTAAAGATTTCATCTATTTCTAAATTAACATAACCTCCTTCCCTATTTAAGTGAGAATTTTTTACAAAATTTATTGTTTCATAGCCTTCACCTGATATCACACCTGTGCTTAGTAGACGCCATCCATGATGATGAATATTATCAGATGTAATATTTAAACCGCCATCTCTAATCGGACAAAAAAGATTTATCCCAAAAAAAAGGTCGCCACTTGATAGAAGAGGAATAGTATTATTTTTTGCATTTTTTAATGATTTAGGATCGTTTAAATAACCGGTAAGAGCTTCGTGTAAAAAATCTCGATCTAAGCAAAGATTTTGAAGAATAGGTTTAATATTTTCATGTGCTTCATAGCGGTCAGGGTTGTTGATAAGGTTTTTTGATAAATCCAATAATATAGGATGTGTATTCATAATTTTTTTTATCTAAAATTTGATTTGTATCATCCTTAGTAATTGTAAAGATAATCGATTTAAGTTTACAATTTTAGGTTATTTTTATCAAAGTAATTATATTTAAAATAAAAGCTTATTATTTAAAGCCAATTTCCAGCATAAGCCAGTTTAATTGCTATAAAAAACATAACTAAAGCAATTAGGCTATCAAGTACTCGCCAAGATGATGGTCGTTTCATTATGGGCGCCAATAATTTGGCACCATAAGCAATGCTAAAGAAAAAAACAAAGCTTGCTAGGGAGGCGCCTAATACATAGGCAAGTTTATTTACTCCAGGAAATTGTTGAGATGCCGAACCAATAAGAATCATTGTGTCTAGGTAAACATGAGGATTAGCAAACGTTAAAACTGCAACAATTGATAAAGTTGGTAAAAGACCTTTTGATGAAGATGTTTCAATCTCAAGAGTTGTTGCAGATTTAAATGCAGCTTTTACTCTGAGAATTCCATACCCAGAGAGCCAAACAGCAGACAAACCAAAAAGTATATTTGATATTTCGCTAACGAGATTATTTAAAAAAAATGAAATCCCAGTGACACCAAGACTAATTAATAGAGTATCAGAAACTGCACAAAATAGAGCTACATAAAAAACATGTTGATCAATAATACCCTGTCTTAAGACGAAAGTATTTTGAGCGCCTATTGCCACTATTAAGGAGAAACCAAGAAAAAAACCTGTTATGAAGGCTGATATCACAATAGTTTAATTTACTCCCACTCAATTGTTACACACTTGTAAGTCTTTGATTTAACAGTATTTTTTTAATGCTTATCAAGTACTTATCAAGTTTTAATTCTGTATTACTTTTGATGTTCTCTATCAGCACAAAAAAAGTATTAATTTTATTTTACATTGGATTATCTCGGGGTAGAATTAACTCCTAATTCAAAATGAAATATAAAGAAGATAAGTAATGGTTGATAGAAGAAAAAGAAGGAGTGATAAAAAAAAGGTTGTTGCAGCACTTTTGTGTTTTTTTGTTGGCGTTCTCGGTGTTCATAGATTTTATGTTGGTAAAGTTTTTACAGGTATTCTGATGATAGTAGTTCTATTGTTACCTCTCCTGATAATCCCAAATATGATGATGAAGGATTTCAATTTTGGGATGTTATGGATTTGGGCAATAATTGATTTTGTGAGAATTATTAAAGGGTCATTTGGAGATAAAGAAAATAGAGGTCTTTCATAACATCACTCCATTAAGTAATAAATATCAATAAAACTACTACTAATCAATAACTGAATCCTTATAAGTAATTGATTTTCCTAGACTTTTTGGTCATTCCCACTCTATTGTTGCAGGAGGTTTCCCTGAAATATCGTATACTACTCTTGAAACTCGAGAAATTTCATTCATAATTCGATTGGAAACATGATCTAAAAAATCGTATGGAAGTCGCGCCCATCTTGCAGTCATAAAGTCAACAGTCTCAACAGCACGAAGTGCTATAACAAAATCATACCTTCTTTCATCTCCAGTAACTCCAACTGATTTAACTGGAAGGAAGATGGCAAAGGCCTGATCAACTTTATCATACAGTCCTTTATTATTAAGTTCTTCCATGAAAATATGATCTGCTTTTCTTAATATGTCTGCATACTCTTTTTTAACTTGACCAAGAATTCTAACACCAAGCCCTGGTCCAGGGAAGGGGTGACGATAGAGCATTTTTTTTGGAAGTCCAAGTCTTACTCCAATTTCTCTCACTTCATCTTTAAATAACTCTTTTAGTGGCTCAATAAGTTCAAACTGCATATTATCAGGAAGACCACCAACATTATGATGAGATTTGATAACTTTTGCTTTGCCTGAAGCTGCACCTGCCGACTCAATTATATCTGGATAAATGGTGCCTTGTGATAGGAATGTAATGTCTTTTATTTTTTTCGCTTCTTGATCAAATATTTCTATGAATGCACGACCAATAATCTTTCTTTTTAATTCAGGGTCACTTTCATTTGAGAGTTTATCGTAAAAGTATTGTTGTGCGTTAGATCGAATAACTTTTACACCCATATTTTCAGTAAAAGTTTTCATTACCTCATCACCTTCATTGAGTCTTAATAAACCGTTATCTACAAAAATACAGGATAATTGATCGCCAATAGATTGGTGGAGTAGAATTGCAACGACTGAAGAGTCAACACCTCCTGAGAGTCCTAAGAGTACTTTTTTGTCACCCACCTGATTTTTTATTTTTTCTAATAAATCATCAATAATATTTTCTGGAGTCCAGTTCTTTTTACATTGACAGATAGTAGTAACAAATCTTTCTAGAATTCGAATGCCTTGTTTTGTATGTGTAACTTCTGGATGAAATTGTAGTCCAAAGTAGTTTTGTTTATCGTTTGCAAAGCCAGCAATTGGACAATTATCACTTGATGCAATTAACTTAAAGTCTTTTGGCAATTTTGTGACTTCTATTCCATGACTCATCCAGACATCTAAAACGCCATGACCTTCAGAAGAAATTTCATCATTGATCTCAGTTAAAAGTTGAGAATGATTTCTTGCACGAATTTGTGCAAATCCAAATTCTGATTTTTCAGCACTTTTGGCTTTACCTCCAAGCTGAACTGCCATAGTTTGCATTCCATAACATATTCCCAGTATTGGTATATTTAAGTCAAATATGATATTTGGAGCTCTGGCTGAGTCAATTTGGCTAACTGTATCTGGCCCTCCAGAAAGAATAATGCCATTAGGCTTAATATTTTCAATAAAATGAGGGTTAACATCGTATGGAACTAATTCGCAATAAACGCCAATTTCTCTTACTCGTCTTGCAATGAGTTGGGTATATTGCGAACCAAAATCAAGTATTAAGATTTTATTTTGGTGAATATCTTGCATAAAGGATGTGTTTTGAAAAAATTAAATATTAATAGATTATATTTTAATGAAAATAAGAGATCGTTACATTGCTAAAACACTTTTAACCTACACAATTGTTGTTCTTGTAGTTTGGCTTAGTATTTATAGTTTTTTTAACTTTTTAACAGAGATAAATGTTGTTGGTCAAAATAGTTACACAATTCTATCTGCAATTAAATATATTGCTCTCAAAATGCCTGAAATTGCATATAGTCAAGCCTCAGCAGTAATTTTATTAGGGTGTATTTTAGGGATGGGGCATTTAGCAACAACTAGCCAACTTCTTATTTTCCGTGTGTCTGGTGCTTCAATATTAAAAATTACAGGAATAACTTTAAAAAATGCACTTATTTTTGTTATAGTAATAATTACTATTGGTGAATTTTTAGCACCAATATCAAGTAATTTTGCTGAACTTAATCGGTCTAATGCCTTAGGAAATATAGCTGTATCCAATAGCCAACAAGGTTTTTGGATTAGGGATGGCGATAACTTTATTAATGTTAAAAAAAATATTGATGGCAAATTATTTAGTGGGATTACGGTTATTCAAGTTAACTCATCAAATAAGATTGAGAGAGTTATTAAATCTGAAAATGCTGTATTTGATGGCAACTCATTAGATATGAGTGGCAGTGAAATTTTTTCTATTGATGACTCAAGTTTTTTTGAAAATATTTCGTTAAAAGAGCGTAATTCTTACAATAAAACAGTTTCATTTGACCAAGATTTAATTGATAGTCTAAAAAAGGAGCCGAGAGATCTTACTACCTGGACTATTATCAAACAGATTCAGTTTTTATCTGATAATAAGTTAAGGTCGGGAGTTTTTGAGGTGGAACTATACAAGCGACTAATTAAGCCACTAACACTTGTTGCAATGATTTTGTTGTCGATGTTGTTCATTTTTGAATCTACAAGAAATATAACACTAGGTAGAAAAATATTTTTTGGAGTTGCACTTGGATTATCATTTGAAATGCTATCAAGAATTACTAGTGCATTGGCTTTGAGTTTTGATTTTAATCCTTTTATAAGTGCTGTATTACCTGCTACTTTAGTATTGCTTATTTCAATAACTTTGTTAATTCAAAAATCAATGAGCTAATTTGATGACACAAGTTGAATCAAAATCTTCAAAGCAAAAACTAAAAATACCAAATCGATTTGAAGTTATCCTTCTTAATGATGACTATACTTCAATGGACTTCGTAATAGATATATTGCGACGATTCTTTCACAAAGAGTTTTTGGCTGCTGAAGCAATTATGCTAAAAATTCATATTGATGGAGAGGCTGTATGCGGTACTTATTCTTATGATGTTGCAAAAACAAAAGTCTCTCAGGTGATAGAATACTCTCGAAAAAATGACCAACCATTGATGTCAGTTTTGAGAGAAGTTAGCTTATAGGTTTTGTTATGATTAAGTTTTTTTAAGGATCCAACATGTTAATTAAATCGATTGAATCGTTAAATAATGGTTTGAATATTTTATGGGATGACAACTCTTCAAGTTGTTTTCCTTGGCTTTGGTTAAGAGACCACAGTGAAAGTGAAGTGGATCTTCATCCAGACTCGAAGCAACGTCA
>Ga0233427_10004964_pt1 | contig 10829 bp, 4 predicted proteins | sample SI_118_April2016_5_FD_179885 | JGI IMG/M metagenome (GOLD analysis project Ga0233427, IMG submission 179885) | Seawater microbial communities from Saanich Inlet, British Columbia, Canada - SI_118_April2016_100_MG | ecosystem: Environmental > Aquatic > Marine > Inlet | place: Canada: British...
TGACCAAAGGCATGGATAAAGCACAGTCTTGGTCTGTAGACGGGCATAAGACGCTTAATACGCCCTATGACAGCGGCATACTACTATGTGCAGACAAACAGGCTCTTACCGGCGCTTTGCAAGCATCAGGCGCCTACCTGCACTTCAGTGAAAATCGCGATGGCATGCACTATACCCCTGAAATGTCGCGGCGGGCTCGGGCGGTGGAACTATGGGCCGCGTTAAAGTACTTGGGCAGCAAAGGTGTTGATGAACTAATTGTTGGTTTGCATGACCGGGCTGTTCAATTTTCTAACGAACTTAGTCAACAAGGCTTTAGCATTCTTAACGATGTGGTCTTCAATCAAATAGTGGTCAGTTGCAATACGAGTAACACACACACTGAACAGATCATTCAATCTATTCAAGCGTCAGGTGAATGCTGGGTGGGCGGTTCTATGTGGCAAGGACAAAAAGTAATCCGTATTAGTGTCTGCTCTTGGGTCACAAGCGAGTCCGACATTAGCCGTTCTGTAATGGCCTTTGTAGCAGCAAGAGCTAAGACTCTAAAGGCTTCCTAAAAATTATTACATCTGCGCCAATAAACGCAGGTGCACTATCCCACTTGTTGCCAAGATACTGAAAGCTACGACTTGAGAAAAAACTGATATGCGTTGGATCATTCTTGTAGTGCCAAAGTCCAAAGGATTCCCTGTCAGTCACCTGCTTGGTCATTATTCCCAGATAACCCCCAGGTTTTAAAAGAGCCCATAGCTTTTCCATTTCAAGCCCTGGGGCTGCAAGATGCTCCACCACTTCGGTGCTAGTGATGAAATCATAGCTACGACTAAGAGCCGCCTCATCCGGTGCATAATAAGGGTCATAGATAGCAACTCGATGGCCTTGTTCTTCTAACATAAGCGATAGAGTTGGCCCAGGACCACTGCCAAAGTCTAGGCCCAAACTGTTAGGCGCAATCTGCGCCAGTAGAGGTTGAGCGAGACGACTTAAAAACTTTCGATAACCTGAATCGGTTGGGCTATTTTGGTGATTATCATAAGCCGCTCTCTCGTTTTCAGGCGACAAGTGAAATTGCCGCGGCACAAAGACTAGCTGACATTGGGCACAGTGAAGGTACGATCGAGTTTTATCACTATGATAGGCTAAAACCTCTGCGCTCCCGCACAGAGGACAGTCTTCAAGTGCACAGTCGTAATCATGCTTCGGCAAGCCTGTATCTCCTAACTAAAATGAACCAAATTATCGCAGAAGCTAGCCCAACGAGGCAGATAAATATACATCTTTGATCATTTAACATTTGCTTGAGTTTACCCCATCTCTATAGTGAGAAGCATTAATGCATCATGCCTATGCAGTTTATTGCTAGATGTCATCATTTCGCATTGACGAAAACCTGCTCGGTCAGTATCATGCGCGCTCTTGAGAAAGACCGTATGGAAAGCTATTCGGGGATTAGCGCAGTCTGGTAGCGCGCCTGCTTTGGGAGCAGGATGTCGGGGGTTCGAATCCCTCATCCCCGACCAACTTTCCGGCTTAAAGGCTATGCCGCCCATAGCTCAATTGGATAGAGCATCCGCCTTCTAAGCGGAAGGTTCCAGGTTCGAGCCCTGGTGGGCGGACCACGGTTTTTGTCTATAGTGTTTAAGACGCAAAATTCTCAAATATATCGCTTTAATGGTGGACGTAGCTCAGTTGGTAGAGCCCCGGATTGTGATTCCGGTGGTCGCGGGTTCAATCCCCGTCGTCCACCCCATTAAATTATTATATAAATCAATGAATTACGATTATTTTAGGCAGAAATATGGCTCTTTGACCAGTTTTTGACCAGTTTTGTTTTGAAACCACCTCGATCTAGTGGCAACTTCACACGCCAGCGTCCGTCTCTTTAGATGCATTCCTTATTCAAATTTCCCCCAGCAACGCGCTTATTTACTTATCAAAAAACTATAAGTTTTCGTATCTATTTTTCTATCTCCGTTCCGTGCATATTATTTTGTCTATACAGGGATACATGATTCTAGAATTGGAGCTATACTACTAGCACAATTAAAAATTAGAATAATTTAAGGAGTAACTACCCATGAAAGTTTCTTTATTTAACGTGTCTAAATATATTTTAGTTTTCGGAATACTTTGCTCAGTTGGTTGTACCACTCTCCCACCTGCAGATTTTACTGTCCAAGACGTAGGAGTTTTAGAAAACAGAAAGGATGCGGAGCTAAAAAGCATTACCGTCGGCTACGGTTCACATGATCAGCAAGGCAAAGTAGAAGGTACCCATATTGTTCCACCTCTATGGAAAGAAGCTCTAACAGATGCGTTGAATCGGTCGCTTGCCTTCAATGATACGGGTCCAATCAAGGTTAATCTTTCAGTAAGGATTGTAGAATTTGACGTGCCAGCTGCCGGATTTGCAATGAGTACTAGAGTTGCCGCCATCTATGAAATTGTCGACAGAGCTAGTGGTGACTTGCTTTTTGCTGAAAGTATATCTTCTGAAGGAGTAGTGCCAATGGACTATGCCTTCATGGGAATTATCCGGGCAACAGAGTCAATGAATAGAGCGGTCAGGAACAATATTGCTGATTTTATTAACTCTCTAGAATCTGCTGATCTATCGAAAGCCATGTATAAAGCGAACTAGAGATGAATTATGTACAAATTAGTGTTGATAGCTTTATTTAGTTGCCTAATAGTTTCGTGCGCTTCGCAAGATGGAGTTGGTGAATACCGAGTAGCAACAATAGGCAATGCAAATAGAAGTGTTACAGCGACCGTACTTAGCGTAAAACAAGTGCGGATAGTTCGGCGCACTAGCGGTGCAGGAGCGCAGGCAGGTGGTGCTCTCGGTGGTGCGTTGGCAGCTGAATCTTCGGATAATGCTGCTATAATTATAGCGGGCATAATTGGCGGCGCCATCATAGGCAATAATATTGAGGCTTCAGCAGGTGTTCTCCAGGGCCATGAGTATTTGCTAGAGACAGAAACAGGAAAATTACTCACAGTCGCTCAACCCGATTCGGGAAATGATATATTAGGTATAGGTAGTGCTGCTATTTTAGTATACGGATATCCTCATCGGCTGACACGAGACCCTCGATGAGTAAAAAGCTTAAATTAATATTATTGGCTCTGGTCGGTATTATAGTGCTTTTATACTTCGTATCACCTCTCCAAATAGTGATATAAAACTTAACATACGAGTCTACAACTCTTCCGCAAAAAATTTGTAGCTCAATGTCTCAACCTAGACCCAAGAAGATTTGAGCCATTACCAAACACTGCTCACAAACGATAATTAAAGTCTTTGACCAGTTTTGTGACCAGTAAATATGCGGTTAATGACTCTCAGTGAGTGTTAAGAAAAACAAGAAGTGAGGCTCTATGCACCTTTCAGCCGTCACCGGGAATCAGTGAGAGTCAATGTCGCGGGTTCAATCCCCGTCGTCCACCCCATTAATTCTCTATATAAATCAATGACTCACGGTTTTTTTACTGGGAAATAGTGGTCTTTGGGCAGTTTTTGGGCAGTTTTGTTTTGAAACTACCTCGATCTATGCGATCAGAGGGTAGACTAGAGATTAATCAGTTAATGCTGTAGCTGGGATTTACTCCATATGACTCCACTACTATGTGGGTTGTCCCCTTAGCATTCGCCGCGTATCCCAAATCCTTGCCTGCTGCTAAGTAATGTTCCAAACCATTTTCGTACTTGCCATCTAATATAGCCGCTCTTACATCTGGATGATGAAGTAAGTAATAAAATTCGTTAAATCCAGGTTCGCCTACAATACTTGGGTCCATTCCTGCAGGACCCGTACTTAGGGGCTTATCAAGCTTAGTGTAGAAAATCTCCCAGTTACCATCTGCATAGCATCCATTACAGTTATCTCCATCTAGGCCAATCCATGACAAGATTCTATCTGAATCCATTGCAAAAATAGGATGTACACGATAAAACTTAAATTCATTGCCCTCAGATATCTGCATTATTTGAGTAGGTTCAATAATTGCTAAAAAGTGACCTGTACCATCATTAATAGCAACCTTTCTTTCGCAGCCATATTGTTTGTCAACCTCTATAATCTGGCCATCTTGGTCTTGAAATATACCTATACAGCCGTCCTTTGTGACAATATCTAGATAGCCATCATCATTGACATCTGCAAAATCCCACCTATGCATTGATCCTGTAGCGTACATCCAGTTGAAGAGTCGAGAAGAAGTCTCATCCTCATACACCCCATTGTTATTTATCAAAATTTGAGGCAACGAAATAGTTTCTCCGTAAACCTGACTGCCAATAATAATGTCAATATCACCGTCGTAATCAATATCAATTGGAGTTGATCTCACATCATGCGAAATTCCATTTCCATTTAAAAAACCTTGATTATAAGGTTCTATGTTTGAGAAATTCTCTTCAGAGTAAGGTGAAGGCAATTGGGATACATTCACAATCTCAAATGATTCTTTCTCATAGGACACGATTACATTTTTGTTAAGCTCTATTCCCCATTCGTTCTCAACCTTTCGACCGATATTGAAGTCAGTGTAGACAACATTTAATAAATCGCCACTATAAAAAGCCGATGCAGACATTTGTGAATAGTAGTAAGGTCCTCCCGGTGTGTAATCGATTTGAGGGACTTTTACTATTTCGAAATCATTTGTCCCATCATTCCTTAAGATAAATGGTTGAGCATCACTCACAGTGTTTCCAAAATCATTACTAATAATATCAAGATCACCATCCTGCTCATAATCAAATACTGATTGGCCATGAGAACCAAATTCTGGTTCCAATTCGAAAAACTCATAAGTGTCTATATCAAATGTATAAGTCTTACCAACATTTTCCTCGTCAATCAGTCTCTTTCCTTCATCTAGTGCAAGAAACACTATCTGTGAAGTTCCATCTTTATTTTGAATAGAAAAAGGATGATTACATCCTTGTACCGATTTATAAATAAACTGTTCAAATTCACCATTACTATATTCAAAAATCTTTATCCCGCCTTGATTAGGAGCAAATGGAGACCAGTTACAGTGGAAATAGAATGTTTTCTCATTTTTTGTGAACCAGGTACCCACTCCTACTGCTCCACTTAAATTTGGTTCCTCTAAAAAGTAGTCAAATCGTGTCGTTGTAAACTTATTTTTTGGAATACTTAGCGTCTTGAACCATATTTCATCGAGATTAAAGCCAATCTCATTTGTATAGACCGCCCTTATTTTATTAAGATTTTCCAAATGAGAATCCCAATGATCTGCATACTCATATCCATACTTAATCGATATCTGAATCTCTTGTGAGCTAGAATTTTCCCCATCACTGGCAGTAAGGGTTGCTGAATATGAAGACTTAGTTTCATAGTCAGGAGCAGATACAAAGGTTAGAACTCCTTCTGAAGTAATTGCTAATTCAGTTCCAGAAATAGTGAAGGTTATATCATCGCCTTCTGCATCGGTAGCAGTTACTGTTCCAATAGCTATTTGACCTTCAACTACACTAAAGTTATTTGTAGAAGTGAAAACAGGTGCTATGTCGTTTACATTGGTTACATTAACTGTAATGTCTTGCTTTGTTGAATTGGCTCCATCAGTTGCTGTCACTGTTGCTGAGTAAGACGTTTTAGTCTCATAGTCGGGAGAGGAGGCAAAGGTTAGGACTCCTGCTGAAGTGATGGATAACTCAGAGCCAGAAACGCTGAAGCTTATAGCTGAGTTGGCGGTATCCACATCTGTAGCCGTCACAGTATCAATAGCTGTTTGATTCTCAGCAGTACTAAAAGTAGCCGATGAAGTGAACACTGGCGCTTCATCATCAACATCAGTAACCGTCACCGTAACACTCTGATCAGTTGAGTTCGTCCCGTCCGTTGCCGTTACAGTGGCTGTATAGCTGGACTTGGTCTCATAATCAGGCGCAGAGCCAAAGGTTAAGACTCCTGCTGAGGTGATTGCGAGTTCGGAGCCAGAGACACTAAAACTAACAGCTTCCTCCTCGGGATCGGTAGCTACAACCGAACCAATTGACATTTGATTTTCGTCTACCGTGTAGCTTAAAACGCCCATAATTGGAGCCTCATCCACATTGGAAACGCTCACAACAATGTCTTGTGTTGTTAAATTTGTGCCATCACTCGCCGTTACAGTGGCTGTATAGGAGGTCTTTGTCTCATAGTCTGGAGCAGAGGCGAAACTCAATACACCATCTGAGGTGATTGCGAGTTCGGAGCCAGAGACACTAAAAGCAATGGAGGGGCTGTTAGCATCGGTTGCAGTCACGATTCCAATTGCTGTCTGATTTTCTGGGGCAGTAAACGTTTCCTGAGAGGTGAAAACTGGCGGCTCCGTATCCAAAGAAGTTAATACCGCCATATAAGCCTCGATATCTTCTGCAGTGACTCTGTCGGCCCCCGTTGCAATAACGTCACTAATTAACGGGTCACCTGTAAGACCAAATAGATACCTGAGGGTGACTAGACCATCAGTCAACGCATCAATATTGCCGTCATTATCTATATCTAGTCGGTTCCCTAACCCCTGGATACGTGACTGTATATCCTCAGCATCGATATACAGAGCGTCACCAGCGACAGCGCCGGTGATAAGAGGACTGTCAGTTAATCCAAACATACTTCGAAGGATTAATAATCCATCAGTTAGAGCATCAAATTTCTCATTACCATCGATATCTACATTCGATCCAGAAGAGCCAGTTAAAAGAGTTTGACTAGAATCAGATTCGCTTTCCCCAAAAGTGGAAAACGCTAAGAACAGAGACAAACCCAAAACGATAAAAAACTTCTTCACTAAATCAACCTAATTAAAAAACTGGGTACTAATGAATAGAATAAAAATGAATGATTCGAAGATATCACATATTTGTATTATCTAACTAAAAATCAATAAGATTGATTTACTTACTCTGAGTTTATTAATGAGTATGCTGCCAACCAAGACCCAAGAAGATTTGAGCCATTACCAAACACTGCCCATAAGCGTTAATTAAAGTCTTTGACCAGTTTTGTGACCAGTAAATATGCGGTTAATGACTCTCAGTGAGTGTTAAGAAAAACAAGAAGTGAGGCTCTATGCACCTTTCAGCCGTCACTGGGAATCACTGAGAATCATATTCGCGGGTTCAATCCCCGTCGTCCACCCCATTAATTATCCCTATAAATCGATGACTTACGATTATTTTAAGCGAAAATATGGCTCTGTGGACGGTCTGTGGACGGTTTTGTTTTGAAACCACCTCGATCTGGTGACTCGACCCATTAAAGAGCCGGCATCAAGGCCTTTAGGTGTGCCTCAATATCTGCAGCAGATGTTCTTGTGGCATCAGAAGCCACCACTCCAGCAATTAGCGTGTCACCCTCTAAACCAAACAGATAACGCAGGGTGAGCAAGCCATCGGTTAGAGCGTCTACCTCTCCATTACCATCGATGTCTGCAAGATCACCTAGAGTTGCAATACGAGACTCTATATCGACCGCCGCAGTGTAAGTTGCATTTGAAGCTACCGTTCCACCAATAAGAGCATTACCATCTAACCCGAACATACCTCTAAGTAGAAGAAGACCATCTGTAAGAGCGTCATACTCGCCGTTTCCATCTAGATCGACTGAGCCTGAAGGTACAGTGCCTCCCAAGAACTCATCTAGGGCGGAGATACCGTCGTTATCACCGTCACTTGTTGCATCTAAAGGATCATTAGGGTCCAGGCCATATTGAGTTTCCCATGCGTCTGGCATTCCGTCGCCGTCAGAATCTAAGGTATATAATCCGTTATTTGGAAAAGGGTCATTACTGTCGATAATACCATCACCATCAGAGTCGGCATCTGGCATATATGTGCTAGGGAAGGTTACATAATTTCCGTACTTATTATTTGCTGCAAAAGCGATCACTCGAACATGATACGCAACTCCATTGAGCAATTGTGGGACACTCACTTCACCTTGCTCGTCCTTACCCACAACCCTAGATTGGATCCAAGAAGCATAGGGTTCATCCGTCGGTCTAACATCGACTCTTGCTCCAACATAATTTGAGTCATCAGGGTTTACCCAAGAAATTGTGAGATTACCATCTCCCTCAAGTACGGCAGGATTAATCACATCTGCGACTGGGGATTCTCCATAAAGAAGATCGAATACGTTATGTCCGCTATTCCAGTTTCCCGCGTTGTCTGAAACCCGTATCCTAAATTTGTAGGTGTTTCCAGACACCAAGTCACTGCTATTAGGAGTCCATGTTTCTCCAGACATTATATTTTCAAGAACGATGGCCGATCCATTAACGCCTGTGATACTCACCTGGTACTGATTTACGCCAGACAAATTGTCGTTTGATATGTCCCAACTAAAGTTTAGACCCGATAGATCGGTGGTCCAATAACCGTTTTGCTGACCACCGTTCGACGATATAGATTCAGGTGGAATTGGGGCGGTCTGATCAACCCCATAGGAATTTTCGGCCCATTGACCGACTAATTCCTCTTGATCTGATGTATCGACTACCTGGGTATAAAAATCATAGAAGCCCTCCCCATCTGGCGCATCAAACGAAAAATTACTATATACAACCGTGCCAGTTAACTCAGTAGACTCGTAGAGTGACCATTCGCCCCATGTTTCCCCATCAATACTGTACCTATGGTACAAATGTGCCTCCTTTAAGCCGATATCATCAGTAGCAAAAAAAGGCACATCCCAGGGTACAGCGCCATGATTGCCGCCTTTCCAGTACCAGTATTTATACTTGATATCTCCATTTTTATTTCTCTCGTCAGGGCGATGCCCTCCTGTACCGCCCGCGCCATCATTATCCAAATCTCCATGGAAATAGGGATTTGACTGAGGAGGTTCATCATGGGCGAGTGAGGCAGGCATTATTGATCCAACTCTCACAACTGACCATAGGGAAAATGACGGCAACGTAAACGATATCCGATCTCCAGTTGGCATAAATGAGAGTGAGCTTACCGTCGGTGAATCTGCGTCGACAAATGACACAGAGACGTTATCCGCGTTGAACTCTGATGGAAGCAGGACATCCAATACACCGCTTTCAAGCGACGTCATACTGGCGTCTGACGGACTGCCCGCTGGGATGACAATTTGCCTATTAACTATATGAAAAACCCAAGAACCATCTGCTGCCTTGTATCGATTAACAAATACATCGGGAGATTCCCAAGGAGACGATCCTGATGTGCTATGAGTCAACCCTACTTCAGGTGTAACATTGCTACTGACTAGATCTGAAAATGACTCGCGAATCGTCGATTTTGAAGTGGCGCTTGTTTTGTCAGACTCATAATTACTACCTAGGGTACTCTCAAAAGAGATAACAAATCCGCTTCCCACTGCTTGCACCTCATCAGAGCCAAAGTAATCATCAAAACTCCTGTCACCGGAGCGTATTTGACCGGTGTGATCATTATCCGCAACCCTGCCAAAACCAATCAAAATACCCCCGGCATTCGCGTATTGCTCAAGAAGAACGATCTGTGCATCTGTAAGATACCTGGTGTTGGGGAGTATCACAGCGTCATAACGCTGCAACTGTGCCAAGGTCAATAGCTCATTACCTTCTCTGCGGTTCGGGTGTGCCGCGAAAACTACGTCGAACATCCATTGCATATCAGTCAATAAATATGTGGTTCCGCGAAAGGAGGCTGTCGTCGAACCTGGATCGTCAACCTCGCCGATTTCAGAATAAAGCACCGCAAACTGTCCTGCTTCAGCCAGGTTGAAGGCCGTTGGTTGCAGAGTAGGAAACTGCAGAAACGATCTCAAAAAGTCCATACGTTCTTTTTTGTGATGGAAGCCGCTCCAGCTGGAACCGGATCCGTGTTGTACCAAGCCTCCAGCAGCAAACGTTTCAGCTGCAAATAATCTAGCACTCTCGTTACTATTGGTAGCCTCGGTATGTGCTGGAAAGTTCCACGACCAAAACTTTTTATCAAAATTGACTATGGTTTTATTGATAAACGCCAGATGACCATAGGGCCACCCGAGACTATCAAGAAAGGTTTCCGCCACACCATGATCAAATAGGTCCAATACGTCCCAACCCCGTGCTTTGGTATAACGATTTGTACTCAAATAAATAGGCCGGTTGTAGTTTGCTAATCCATAAGCTCGAAGTTGATCTGCCCATTGTTTAAAGAAACTACGCTCAAGTGAACGCATATATGCTAGCCATGCTTTAAAAAGGGAGTCAGTCGGAGGTTGGGCACGAACTTGACTAGAACTAGACCAACCATTGGTACGTAGATGATCAGCATAGTCAAAATTACTTACATTAGAAATACCAAAATTAGTAATCTCAACAGACGAGTAATTGTCGGAAAGGTAGGAGTTAAAGCCCGATATCGTAGTGCTATCAAAAGACATGGCTGAAATGGAGCCCGCCGCTTCATCCATAAAAATATAACTGGTGCCTAAGTCGATTGCTAACTTCCCTGAATCAACCATATAGTCAAGATAACCTTGTCTTGCCATAGAAAAATTAGATCCAGTTGAACCCTCTAAAGTAGTTGGCAACGCCACCGCTCTGAGGTCTGGATCGTCTTTTGCAGAGGTCTCCAAGTGCTGCATAGCATAGTAAGCCCCATAGGCAATCCCTTGAGCCTCCCAATCAGAAATACTGTTCTTGATAACTTCCCGTTGCTGCGGTGTCACCGTATAGTCTATCCAGCCAAAGTCATCTACGATCACTTTGATGGACCCTCCGGGAGAAAAAATAGGCCTAGGCCCAAAAATAGTGCCAGTGTCTGTCGGGGGCGGAGTAGCAGCATGGCATATGGCACT
>Ga0233427_10004967_pt1 | contig 10827 bp, 10 predicted proteins | sample SI_118_April2016_5_FD_179885 | JGI IMG/M metagenome (GOLD analysis project Ga0233427, IMG submission 179885) | Seawater microbial communities from Saanich Inlet, British Columbia, Canada - SI_118_April2016_100_MG | ecosystem: Environmental > Aquatic > Marine > Inlet | place: Canada: British...
CCGCGGCCTACAAGGTGATGGTGAGTCTAGACTCCCAGTCTGTTGAGGCCTATGGGCGTAGTATGTCGTTAAAACCCGGCATGCAAGTGAGCGTAGACATTCGGCTAGAAGAACGTTCCTTATGGGAAAAGCTAGACATCAACACCGTTGCCACTATCGATAGAGATTTCGATATCTACCGACTTCCAGGCAACAAACCTTTTACCGTTTACGTCAAATAATTAACCAAACAACCCCGGTAAGTCCGCAATAGACGCAAGCACCAAATCAGCATCGACTTCGAGCTCTGCTGTGTGGCTAGTCCCCGTAAGTACGCCTACATTAATACCAGCACCGGCACTTTTACCCATGTGCAGATCGTGGGTGTTGTCACCCACCACCATCACCTGTTCGGGCTTCAAGCCTGTTTGCTGGCAAAATCCAAGTACCATGCCGGGGCCAGGTTTGCTGCCGTGGCCAGAGTCGTAACCCACTTTGTAGTCAAATAAGTGCAAACAATTAAAATTGCCTAGAGTGGCATCAATACCTGCTTCGCTGTCCATGGTGGCTATACCTAATACCAAACCAAGGTCGGCTAGCTTATGTAAACTACTTGCTAAATTCTTGACCGGAACACTGGCACCGTATTGCTCGTCGGCAAAGATGTCATTAAGTTGCTGCTCTACCTCAGGTACGGATTGGTTTCCCAAGGGTGCCCACACTTGAGCGATGTCGTGGTTGTTGCCAGCGGCTAAAATAGAGCCTCCTATAACCCGCGCTTGCTCAACATCATAGCCTGTGGCCCGTAACATTGTATGAGCTAACGCTTGATCGCCTTTGGCAATGGCCATAACCGCTGCTTTTGCACGAGGTACCCAGGTGGCATGAAAGTCGAGCAAGGTACCGTCTTTATCAAATACAATGCCTTTAATCGTTGCTAAGCTCATTCTGTGGTGGGCTTCCCTTGTGCTTCAGCGTCGTTACTTGGGCTAGTTTCTGGGTCTAGTCGAGTGTCTGCAGCAGGTTTTGTTTCACTAAACCCACGCCAACGGCTGGTGCGTAACTCGCCTTCACGGTTGAGCACCGGGTAGGCAATTGCGGTGAAGTGCGAATGTAGGCGTTTGATGTCTCGCATTAAGTCAGTGAACAACGAATGTGCAACCGGGCTGGCTTTGTCGGCCTGCATAGCCCGCATTTGCTGACCGTCCATGTATTGCTGATGGCTAGAATTAAATTGGTGTTTGGCTTGAATCAAGCCCCGGGCACTGGACACATCTTCACTCATCATCACCTGAAACGACATGGGCATCACCTTAAATATGGCCTTCATGCTAGAGTCTAGAGCTTCATGTTCGTATTCAGTGAAGTCTATATGTAAGTTATTCTTTTTCTTCAACAACAAGGTCATGCTACGCTCTAAGGTATCACCTGCGTGCTCAATATTGGTGATAAATAGCAGTAAGTCCTGACACCGATAGCGCTCTTCTTCGGTGAGTTCTTGGCCCCCTAGCTCGAGCAAATAGGCATTAATTTGTTGGTGGAAATCGTCAATAATGTCATCACTTTGGTGTATTTTTTTCTCCAACGCATCATAGCGCTCGGTCATACCTAAGTGCACTTCTCGCAGCATTTCTTCCAACAACTCGCCCATGGTGAGGGTGTCTCGAACTACGTTAGCTAACGCTGCAGATGGCGCCGTGTCTTGCACGTCTTTGAGGTATTTAGGGCTAGGCAGTGGCGCAAGGGTTTCTCTGGGCAAACGTGAATCAATCAAACCCGCAAGTTTGCTTACAATCAACATGCCAAACGCGGCCACGGTGACGTTAAACAAACAATGCATCAACACCAGTTGCCAAGCCGGGTCCATACTCACATAGTTGAGCCCCACATGGGCTTCCGCCACCCATGGCGCAAACGCTAGCGCACCTAGGGAGCGTAAAATTAAGTTACCTAAAGGTGCAACACGTTTGGCATTGCTGGATTTGCGCGATAAGTACACCGGGATAAAGGCGCTACCAATGTTAACCCCCAAAATGAGCAGCAAACCTGATTCAACACCGATCACCTGCGCACCCACAAGGCCTGCCAATAACAGCACCATCACTAGGCTTGAGTGTAATAAGAAGGTCAGTAGTGCGGCAAACACAATGGCTAGCCAAGGTTCGGCAATAAGGCTTTGTAGCATGTCGCTAAACAGCTCAGAACCTTGTAACGGCACCGCCTGTTGACGCAACAACCCCAAGGCCAACAACATCAGGCCTAAACCCATCAGGCCTTCGCCTATGCCATGCTGGCGTTTGTCTTTAGCGCGTAATTCCATAAACACGCCAATCGCCACCAATAACGGGCTAAGGGCACTAAGATCAAAAGAAAGGATAAGGGCAACTAAGGTGGTACCGACATCGGCACCGAGCAACAAGGCTAAACCGGCTTCGCCTTGTACGCCTAATGAGGCCGCCAATAACGCCGATGCAGTGCTGCTTTGTAGAATCATGGTGAGCATTACGCCCAAACCCAAAGCCGACCATACGCCAGCAAAACGATCACGAATAAAATACGTAAGACGACCACCAAAAGCGCGTTTCATGCCCTGCTGCACCCGTTTTAAGCCCCAAATAAGCAAGGCTACCCCGCCTGCTAAACCAATGAGCAGCTGAGTAATACTGGTGTCTGATACAGGGTCGATATGCGCCTCTGGCTACTAAAATTTATGAGGGGTGGGCTTGCGCTGGTTTAGCTTAAAATGGCAAACTGCGAGCTACGCTTTAGAGTAACACAAATGTCCAACAATGCTAATGTCATTACAAATTAAATGGGTAATAACGGTATGAAAAATAAAGTGATTTTGCTTATTTTAGATGGCCTTGGATACAGCTACGCACGCAAGCTTATGGGCAATTTAGAAGGCTGGGTTGATTCTGGTGAAGCCACACTTTGGAAAGGCCTATCGGTGTTACCTTCGGTGTCGGGTCCATGTTATGCCAGCATCCATACTGGACTTACGCCTCAAGAGCATGGGGTCACTAGCAACTACCACCAAGGTAAACTAGAAGATCCGGACATTTTTAGTGCCGTAAAGTCCGCCGGCGGTACCACCGCAGCTGTGGCTCATTCGTTCTTTTCTGACTATTTTCAAGCCAGCCCATTTAACCACCTGTGTGATATGGAAGTAGACGATATTAACCGCCCCATCCAACATGCTCGGTTTTATACTATGGCAGGGGAAAACAAAGCGCAGCCAGCCACGCCTTCCGACATCGATTTATTTTGGCAAATGAGCTTGCTTATTCAACGTCACCAACCCGACTACTTTTTGTTTCACTCCAGCACGCTAGATAGTCTCGGCCATCATTATGGTTTTGATTCCATTGAGATCGACAAAAATTGCTACGTCATCGATGCCGCATTGGGCGACTTTATCCCCCGCTGGCAAGAACAAGGTTATGACGTGATTGTAACCGCAGACCACGGCCAAAGTGCGAGGGGCCACCATGGTGGCACCGAAGCCATCATGCGTGACATTCCCATCTACTACTTTGCCAACCCAGATAACGCCTTAGATGGCCCACCAACGGGTGTCGTGATCGACCAAACCGCCCTAGCGCCAAGCATCTTGCAGCGCATGGGGGTCGACATCCCTGAGTCAATGCAAACTACGCCTGTGTGGCGTTAAATATTAGCTAAAAGGCCTGTATCAATGCACAACCATTTTGATTACATCATCGTCGGCGGTGGCTCCGCTGGTTGTGTATTAGCTAACCGTTTAAGTAACGACTTCAATGCAGAAGTTCTGTTGCTAGAAGCGGGGCCTAAAGACCGCAACCCATTGATCCACATGCCCGCGAGCATCTCTCGGTTAATCGAACATAAAACTCTCAATTGGAACTACACAACCACAGCACAAACGGCCATGAATGAACGGCAAATACCTGTCCCCAGAGGCCGGACACTAGGTGGGTCCAGCTCAATTAACGCTATGGTACATATCCGCGGTCAAGCCCAAGACTACGATGAATGGCGCGACATGGGCAACGATGGCTGGGGCTATAGCGATGTATTGCCATTGTTTAAATACTCAGAGACTAACCACGGCGCAAACATCGATGAGGGTTTCCATGGTTTCAAGGGGCCACTACAAATCAATGATCGTGCCTACACCCACCCCCTGAGTGATTTATTTGTTGAGTCGGCAGAAGCCGTAGGCTTAGCCAAAAATAATGATTTTAATGGCCATAATCAACTGGGGGTCGGCCGTTATCAGGTCGCCCAGTCTAATGGCAAGCGCTGCAGTTCCGCCACTGCATATTTACACCCAGCGGCAGATCGTCCTAACCTCAGCGTGATTACTAATGCCAAAGTAAGACGCATATTGTTTAACGCCACACGCGCTGTAGGCGTAGAGTATCAAGTGGGCAATAGCGTGGACAAAGCCATGGCGAGCACCGAAATCGTGTTGTCGGCAGGGGCTATTGGCTCACCGCAATTATTGCTCTTGTCCGGCGTTGGCCCTGCTGCAGAACTCGCTGAGCATGGCATTCCCGTGGTGTTAGATCTACCAGGAGTCGGTAAAAATCTTCAGGACCACTTAAATGTTTCAGTGTTGGCCCAAACCAAAGAACCCATCAGCTTATATGGCATCGACAAGGGTTTTAAGGCAGCGACAACCGCCATCCAATACCTATGGAATAAATCAAGTCCGGGCGCTTCCAATGCGGCAGAAAGCGGTGGCTTTTATAGCTCCAAGTTCAGCCCTAAGCGTGCCGATATACAACTGCACTTTATTCCGTTGATGGTTTATCCAAAACCCGTTGCAGATATTAACCAACATGGTGTCACCATCCATGCCTGCAACCTCAGACCCACTGATGTAGGGGAAATAACCCTTGCCAGTGCAGACCACCGCCAAGCGCCACTCATTGATCAACGTTTTTTACAGACCCAAGGCAATATTGAACGCATGCGTGAAGGTATCCATATTAGCCGAGAGATTCTTGCTAGCGGGCCCTTTGCAGACCTTATCTCTCATACTTATTCACCCAATAACACATGCCAAGGGGACGATGCGTTAAATGCTTATATTCGCGCCAATGCAGAAACCGAATACCACCCCGTCAGCACTTGCCGCATGGGGCCAGATGATATGTCTGTAGTTGATGCTAACCTCAAGGTCAAAGGCATCCAAAACTTACGCGTTGCAGATGCCTCCGTTATGCCTAAACTGATCAGTGGCAACACTAACGCCACCAGCGTTATGATTGCCGAAAAAGCCGCCCAACTTATTCTGCAGCAGTCGCCTGTGTTACGTAAAACATAGGCCCACCACGATAAGCAGGGAAGCCGTAGCCAAAGATAAAGGCTAAGTCGATGTCGCTAGCACTTTGCGCTATGCCATCGTTAAGCACTTGATTACCCTCATCAGCGACTGCGCCTATTAACCGTTGCACAATGGTTTCATCGCTCATGGGGCTGCGTTGAATGCCTTCGGCTTCGGCCGCTTCTTCAACCCAAATCATCACTTGCTCATCCACCTCACGTTTGCCCGTGGTCGCATCATAACGATAAAACCCTGCGCCCGTCTTTTGCCCTAAGCGCCCCTGTTCAACCAGCAGGTTAGGTACGCGGTAATTTTTAGTGGCGCCCAGCGCTTCTGCACTCAATGTTTGACGCGCCTTGTAGCCAATATCAAGCCCGGCTAGATCGGCTACGCTAAACGGCCCCATCGCCATGCCAAACTCAAACATAGCGCGGTCCACTTGCTCTACACTGGCGCCTTCAATCAAGCACAGGTTAGCCTCACGTAAGTACTTACTGTAAATACGGTTACCAATAAATCCATAACATACACCGGCAACAATGGCGGTTTTGTTAATCACCTTGGCTACGGCCATAACCGCAGCAAGTGTGGCATTGTCGGTTCTGCGCGCCTGCACCACTTCCAGCAGCGGCATAATGTTAGCTGGGCTGAAGAAATGCATGCCTACTAATTGATTGGGCCTATTCACTTCGTCTGCCATGGCTTCAATATCCAAGTAAGACGTATTGCTGGCAAAAATAGTATGGGGCGCACAAATGTTATCTAACTGTTTAAACACTTGCTGTTTAACGGCCAAATTTTCTACCACCGCCTCGATCACTAAATCGGCCTGTGCCAAATCTTGTATATCCATGGTAGGCGTAATGGCTTGCAAACGCTGCTGCATTTGCGCTTGAGTTAATCGACCCTTGGCATGGGTTGACTGATAACGCTTGTTGATCATAACCATGCCTTTATCAAGCACTTGTTGGTTAATTTCTACCAACGTCACCTGCAGACCCGCATTGGCAAAACACATGGCAATACCGGTGCCCATTGTGCCCGCACCAATCACGCCGACACGCTTGATGCTGGTAACGGTTTGATCACTGGGGATTTGTGCTTGGTATTTTTTGGCGCCATTTTTAGCTTGCGTTTGAGCAAAAAACACATGCTTTAAGGCTGCCGATTGAGGCGCTTGTTTTAACCCCATAAACTGTTCACGTTCGAAATTAAGTCCCTCTGCGTAGGGACGCTGAGTGGCCGCTTCCACACAATTAACAATACATTGAGGGGCCTTCTGGCCACGCATTGTTTTTTCCAGTTTGGCGCGATATTCAGTAAAAAAGTCAGCATCATAGCTGCTGTTGTCAACGCTCAACTCACTCACCCTGCGGCAATTGGCCTGCTGTTCAATCAGCCGTTGCGCATAGCTTAGGGCTGCCCCTAGCAAATTGTCTTGCGCCAATTCATCAACTAAACCGATGTCGAGCGCTTTGGCTGCAGCAATAGGTGTGCCGGCCGTCATAAAATCCAGGGCAGCCTTAGCACCGACCAGACGTGGCACACGTTGAGTACCACTGGCACCAGGCAACAGGCCTAGCTTCACTTCGGGTAAACCCACTTTAGCCGAACTCAGAGCCAGACGATAATGGCAACTCAGCGCCAGTTCAAAACCACCGCCTAAAGCACTGCCATGCACGGCGGCAATGACCGGTTTTGTAGAGGCTTCTACCGCCGCAATTAAGTCGGGTAACAATGGCGACTTGGGTGTTTGATTAAATTCTTTGATATCTGCGCCGGCGCAAAAAGTACGCCCCTCACAGATAATCACCAAGGCTTTACTGGCGTCATTTTGGGCGGCAGTAATAGCATTTAAGATACCTTCTCGCAACGCATGGCCCAATAGATTTAACGGTGGGTTGTTAATACTGATCACACCAACCTGTTGATCGATGTTATAGCTCACTACACTCATGTTTCTACCCTGTACTTAGACGGTTTGCTTAAATGCGCTCAATGACCACGGCAATACCTTGGCCTATGCCAATACACATGGTCACCAAGGCATAACGGCCTTGCTTGGCTTGCAGTTGTGCCAAAGCATTTTGAATAATACGGGCACCACTGGCACCCAATGGATGACCTACCGCAATAGCACCGCCATTAGCGTTAACGCGGCTGTCGTTAAAATCGACCCCCAACAACTGTAAACAGCCCAATACTTGTACGGCAAAGGCTTCGTTCACTTCAATCACATCCATTTGATCAAGGGTTAAACCTGCTCTAGCCAGGGCTTTTTGGCTAGCAGGCACCGGGCCAAGGCCCATAGTACGTGGTTCTACACCCGCCACAGCACCAGCAAGAATGCGGGCTTTAGCGGCCACATTGTACTTTTCGCCCACCGCTTGGCTGCCAACAATGATGGCTGAAGCACCGTCATTAAGGCCTGACGCATTGCCTGCCGTAACCACACCATCATTGGCCAACGTACGTAAACCGCCTAACACTTGCTCAGTTGAGCCTGCCCGAGGGTGTTCATCTTCGCTAATGGTAATGGCTGGCTTTTTACGGCCTTGAGGCACGTCTATCGGCACAATTTGCGCAGCCATGTGGCCGGCCTGCTTAGCAGCCTGATAATTCGCTTGCGAACGCGCGGCAAACTCATCACATTGAGCGCGACTAATACCAAGATCTGCAGCAATGTTATCAGCCGTTTGGGGCATGCTATCGTCGCCAAAAGCGGCGCTAATTTTAGGGTTGGTAAAACGTGCGCCCATGGTGGTATCGGCCAACTGTTGGGCGCGATCAAAGGCGTTATTGGCTTTAGACAGTACTAAAGGTGCACGACTCATAGACTCAACACCACAAGCCACAAACAATTCACCTTCGTTACACCGCACCGCACGGGCTGCATCTAACGTCGCAGCCAAACTCGAACCACATAAACGGTTAACCGTAATACCGCCAGAGCTGATCGGCAAACCCGCCAACAATCCAGCAAAACGCGCCACGTTACGGCAATCTTCACCGGCTTGGTTGGTATTACCGGCGATAACGTCTTCATATTCGTTTAAATCAAAACCGTTACGGTTAACCAGTTCACGAATAACGTGGGCCAACAAATCGTCGGGGCGCACCGAAGATAGGCCGCCACCTAAGGTACCAAAAGCGCTTCGGGCAGTGTCATAAATATAGGCGTAATCGTTCATATTAAAGTCTCATTTTGTTAATTTCTTCAACTAAATGAAGTAGTTGAGGAGCAAAGGTTTGTTCAATTTGTTGTGCAGATACAAGGTAACTTGGGCCGCCGATGCTGAGCACCATCGTCTTGCCACCCTGCACTTGAAACGGCACCGCAACGGCATTAACCGTACGGTTCCAATCACCTAACGACAAGCAATAGCCGTGGTGTTGATAACTGCTTACAGCTTCATCTATGGCGTCCACTTGCTGCTGCCAATTTTGTGGCTGGCGCTCGCCTAAGTAGTTGATAAACTCAGCCCGTTCATGGGCTTCTAACGAAGCCAAATAGGCTCGGCCTGCCGCAGATGTGGCCAAAGGAATGCTAGCACCCACCTCAACCCTTAAGCTTTGCACGGTATGGTGGCGGCAGTTTTCTACGTAAATCATCGACAAGCGTTCACGCACGGTAAGGCCCACAGACACTTGATGCTGCTTGGCTAAGTCTTCCATTAAGGGCTGTATAAGGCGGCTAACCTGCACATTGGCTACATAGGCATACCCTAATGCCAACACCCCAGCATCAAGGCGATATTTATCACTGTGAGGGTCGTTCGCCAGATAGCCTAGCTGCTTTAGGGTGTACGTCATGCGCGAAACAGTGGCTTTTGGCAGCCCCGTAATCGCACTCAACTCTTGATTACCTAAGACACTATGGCTGTCGCTAAAAGCCCGCAGCAATTCCAGTCCACGGGCGAGTGCTTCTACAAACTTGCGATCTTTAGGTGCAGATTGTGGCTCTTCAAACGAGGGCATAATGGGCCATAAAAGAGGTGGTGCTGTGAATGATCAAGATCTTAACATAGTTCCGCTGTGCGGAACAAGGTTTCGCTTATTGAAACATCATAAAGAGCACGGGGGCATGGCAACAATCACTATTTTTAGAAAGTTAGACCCACACCACCCTGATCAGGGCATTATGCACCTGCATGCCGCGACACCTCCACGCCCTTTCCACCATGACAACTTTAGCGAGCTTAGTCGTCTTCACGTTAGGTTTAGCGAAGCCTGACTGCTATCATTACCTAAATTAATTTTTATTAGTATTTATTTATAGTAAGGATAGACATTATGCAATGCCTCAGTCGTTACTTGGCCTTAGTCATCAGCCTAATTGTTGGCACCATTGCTAGTTTATTCGCCACTAGCAGCATGGCCTTATCCACGGTTCAATTATCTGGCTCGGCCTATGCCATTATTGGCGAAACCAGCAATCGCTCGTCCACCAACTTAGGCAACAACGCCAACTTCGGATTTATTGTAGGGCCTACAAGCGTTTTATTAATCGACGCAGGTGCCGGCACCTTAGCCGCCAAAGCCATTGAACAGCAGGTTCGCCAAATCACGCCATTGCCCATCAGCCATGTGATTAACACGGGTGGCCAAGATCACCGCTGGCTCGGCAACAGTTATTTCCAGCAGCAAGGGGCTAAAATAATTGCCAGCCAAGCGGCAACGGAGGATCACAACGAACGCGCTGGAGACCAGCTTCAAGGCCTCACCAATACACTCGATCAAGACCCGATGGCGGGTTTAGCAGCCACTACCGCCGAAATAACCTTCGAGCAAAATTATCAATTTACCTTTGCCAACCTAGATATTAAGCTTCATCACCAAGGCCCTGCCCATACCCCTGGTGACAGCTGGGTATACATTCCTCAGTTAAAGTTGTTATTTACTGGAGACATTGCCTACGGAGATCGCATGCTGGGTGTTATCGATGTATCCGACAGCCAATCTTGGGTTGAGGTGTTCGAAGCCATGGCGCAGCTCGACACGCAACAGGTCGTGCCAGGCCATGGGCAGGTCTCTACTATGACCCGCCTGAAACAAGAAACCTATGACTACTTGGTGTACCTACGTACTCACGTGGGGGAATTTATCGATGCAGGCGGAGAACTGATGGATATTCGCCAAGTTGATCAATCGACCTTTAGCCACCTGCTAAACTACAAAGAAATTTCGCCAGGCAACGCCCTGAGGGTATTCGAAAAAATGGAGTGGGAATAGAAGGACCTCTACACTGTTTAATGATTCAGATGCAGCCGAAAAGATAACCCAAGCCTCTCACCCTAAAAAACAAAAGGCCCTGCATGTGGTGACCATCACAGCTATAGACGGTGACCATGATCTGGCCGGTGAAGTGCTTAACTTTGATGTGGAAGTTATCGAAGTGCGGGCAGCTACAGATGATGAACTGGCCAATGGTCATGTGCATTCAGCTGGTTGTGATCACTAGAACGTCTGCAACATTATTAAACGCGCTGATAGAAGGTTAAAATTTGGCTCAAGATTCTTACTTATCAACTTTA